>Ga0163150_10007388_pt1 | contig 12948 bp, 9 predicted proteins | sample OliLakLV19P2IB_FD_148628 | JGI IMG/M metagenome (GOLD analysis project Ga0163150, IMG submission 148628) | Freshwater microbial mat bacterial communities from Lake Vanda, McMurdo Dry Valleys, Antarctica - Oligotrophic Lake LV.19.P2.IB | ecosystem: Environmental > Aquatic > Freshwater > Lake >...
GACATGCAATTGCGGAATCTTTCGCCGCACACACAGTCATCCTACCTGTTACAGGTCACTCAGTTCACGCGCCACTTCGGCGTACCGCCGGAGACACTAAGACCGGAAGAGATCCGAGCCTACCAACTGCACCTGGTGAACGAGCGCAAGTTATCGCCCGGTTCCGTTTGCGTCGCCGTCGCGGCTCTTCGCTTCGTGTACAAAGTGAGCCTTGCCGCCGGAACATCTCGCGTTGCTATTGCCAGCGGCCCCATTGAGAAATCAAGACGCAGGTCCGCACGCGAAATAATCCGCCAACCGCGCCAGCAGCCCCACGCGATTCCTTCCCCGCCATCGAATACCGTGTGAACGCTCATTCTGCGACAATTGGCAAATGACAACTGACACCAGTTCAACTAACTGCTCAGTATCCAGCGGACTCAACGGGCGGTGAAGATCCGAGACGTGTTAAAACGGATAGCGGATGACGGTTGGCGCGAGAAAAACGTTGAAGGTTCGCATAGGCACTTTGTACACCCTTCGAAACCGGGCAAGGTGACCGTCTCTGGTAAACCAAGTTCCGCTGTCGCTCCAAAAACGCTACGATCAATTTTGAGGCAGGCAGGATTACATGAATAAGCACGGATACGCCATCGTCCTTGAGAGGACAGCTACGGGATGGTCCGCATATGTTCCCGATTTAGACGGGTGCATTGCCGCTGGGGATACGCAAGAGGAGACTCGACAGCTCATCAGAGAGGCTTTGGAGATTCATCTGCGGTCGATGCGCGAGGACGGTGACGCGATCCCAGAGCCAAGCAGCCTAGTCGAGTACGTCGCCCTGGCGTCGTGATGAGCCCCGTCCGTTACAATAGGGGTCATGCCGCGATGAGTGAGTTTTCAGGACATTGCGCGACAAAGTACTCTACTGCGTGGCGAGAGGAACCGAGAAACCGGTCCGGCGGCGTGCCGCCAACGTAGTACGCTATTGAATCCTCCCCCGCCCCTGACTCCGGGAGGATCCTTGGCTTCCATCGAACGAACAGCCTATCCGCGCTTTAGCCGCACCGTTACTGCCGCCGAACTTCAACGCACCTTCACTCCCAGTGAGTCGGAACGCGGCTTGGCGCGGCAGTGCACCAGGACCGGCCGACACGCATTGTGTTTCCTGACCCTGTTGAAGTGTTTCCAGCGCCTTCACTACTTTCTGCCTGTGCCTATCGGAAATATCGATCTAAATGAGAACATTGGGTTTGCGTCTCCTCCGTCAACTCTTCCGTCTAGCGCTCAGCGCAATTCACATGTTGGCCACTGCCGCGTCGGCTGCCTTCAAATCTCGAGCCACCCTTCAGCTGGAGAACCTCGCGCTTCGGCACCAGCTCGGCGTCCTTCGTCGCTCGGTGAAGCGGCCTGAACTGATTTCCGCCGACCGACTCCTTTGGACTTGGCTGTGCGAAGTTTGGAACGATTGGCGATCTGCCTTGGTCATCGTCAAGCCGGAAACCGTCATTGGCTGGCATCGTAAAGGCTTCCGGTTGTTCTGGACCTGGAAAGTTCGTCATGGCCAACCCGGACGTCCATCGGTGTCGAAAGAAATCCGCCAGCTGATTCGGAAGATGAGCTGTGAGAATCCGCTTTGGGGCGCTCCCCGCATCCACGGCGAGCTACTTAAGCTCGGCATCAATGTCGGCGAGACCAGCGTGGGCAGGTACATCAGACGCAGGCGGAAGCCGCCGTCGCAAACGTGGCGGACCTTCCTGGAGAATCACGTCAAGACCATGGTTTCGGTGGACTTCTTCACTGTGCCAACGATCCGGTTTCAGGTCCTGTACGTATTCGTGATTCTGGCTCACGACCGAAGGAGGATCGTCCATTTCAACGTCACCGCCCATCCGACGGCCGAGTGGACCGCGCAACAACTCCGGGAGGCCTTCCCCTTTGATCAGATCCCGCAGTATCTGCTTCGCGACCGCGACCGGATCTTCGGCGATGAGTTTACGAAAGAAGTAAAAGCTATGGGAATCAAGGAAGTTCTGTCGGCGCCGCGGTCCCCGTGGCAGCGCGCCTACGTGGAACGCGTCATCGGCACGATTCGCCGCGAGTGCCTCGACCATGTGATCGTTCTTAACGAGGCTACCCTGTACCGGCACGTGAAGTCCTTCCTGGCGTATTATCACGAGTCCAGGCCGCACCTGTCGCTGGCCAAGGACGCGCCCGAACCACGGCCCGTACAGCCGCCGGCACTCGGAGCCGTCGTTGCCATACCGCAAGTTGGCGGACTTCACCACCGCTACGAGCGACGCGCAGCCTGAACGTTGCAGTTCTTGCCGCAATACCAACGCAGCGTGTCCAGCGACAGGTTTTCCAATTCTTGCTTCCGGATACGACAAAACTCCCTCGTTCGCAAATAGCAGCGTGGACTTCTCGTGCTTCTCGCTTGCTCCCGGAGAATGTGATTTGCAGCCTATATTTGGCGGTCGCCTCCTAGCCCAGATGAGATTTGCGGTAGGCACAAGATGGCCAAGGGCCTGCCGATCAGCACAGACGAAGCGGAAGTGACAACGAATAGGAGGAAGATCGAAGAGGAACTCCAACTTCTGAAATGGAACCTCTGGCACGGTAATGTGAGCGGCGCGTTGGAGCGAGTTGAGGAATTGCAGCTTGATCTAGAACCGGCTGACGAATCGGAGAACCGGCCGAAATTGCAGAAGGCGCTCCGGGAATTCGAGACGAAAGTGCGTTAGACCCTCTTTAAGTACAACGCGACAAAAGCCACGACAGCCGCCGCCATGCCACTAGAGACGGCGAACATGGGTCCCAATTTATCAGCCACTTCGAGGTTTGCGAGGACCACCGTCACCAATCGACGCGCATTCGGACCTGTACTACGCGCGGACCGAAGGGCTGATAGGGCTGAATGACCCCGAACGTCGCGGACGTCGTCGATGCCCCCTGCAACGCCGTTGCAAACTGGTGGCGATTGAGTACATTGATCGCGTCGGCGCCCAGCACAAGGCGTAAGCGCTCTCCGATCACCGGGAAGCGCTTTACTAGACTCAAGTTCTCGTGAAGCGTTGCGCACTGCCGCGCCTGCGGGTCGAACCTGGGTGTATTGCCGATCTGGAAATCGCCTTGCGGAATGTAGGCCAGCGGCATTCCAGTGAGAGCAGCCTGCGCCGCGTTGCCAGCGTTCAGCATGCGGCCTCTTAGCGGATCGCCGAACAACAGATCGGAACAGCCAACCGAACTGCGGACCGGGACGCCGGCGGCGCGATTCGAAGTCACTCCGATATTTCCGGGTATGCCGACCGACTGCCCGCCCGTGACGTTCATAGGTGATCCAGCCTGATAGTTGTGAATGGCGGCCACGTTCCATCCGCCGGCAACGTACTTCGCAACCACTCCCTTGTTGACGAACTTCTTGCCAGGACCGAAGGGCAGTTCGTAGGAATAGGTTACCACCAAGCGCTGAGGAGTGTCATACCTGCCCAAGCCCTTGTCGAGCCGCGCATTGTAAGGATCGCGGTTAGACGTTCCGCGGTTGCCCGGTCCCCAATCCGTATCGGTAATCTGCTTTGAGATCGTATAGTGTGCCAGTAGCGACAGACCGTTTGAGTAGCGTTTCTCTACCTTGAACATTGCCGCGTGGTAGGTGCTCGAGGTGCGCGAGGACGCTTGGTTCTGAAGCGATAGAAACTGGGGATACGGCAGCAACGCCCGGAAGAGGGGAAGCCGCGAGTCGAATTCCGGATAAGGCGACCGGAAACCCGCGGCCTGTACCTGTGGCGAGTTCAGAGGCTGGTTCAGCAGCGTGCCCAGGGGCCAGTACTTCGGTTCGAGGCCGTTCAGTTGCCGGATGTCGGCGTCATGCCTGCGTAGGTTGGCGAGATAGTCGGCTTCCACCAAGACGCGTCCCGGCAACTCGCGTTGGAAGCCGGCGCTGATCATATAGAGGACCGCCGGGCGGCCGATTTCACCCGGGGCCATCCACGCGACGCTTTGCCCATTCCGGAAAGCCGGATCCACGTTCGGGATCTTCCCCAGAACCTCTTGTGGAAAGGGAGTGTCCCAGTTGAAGTAAATTCCAAACGGATCCGTGTTGACCAAGGGGCTCCCCGATGCCTGGAAGCCGGTGTGATTGGCGGCATCGATATTGGGATTCGTGATGCCCTGATAGATCAATCCGCCAAAGCCACGGAACAACGTCTTCGCGGCCATCTGGTAGGAGAAGCCAAGACGAGGCGCGATGGCATTCCACCAGATGTCGCCGGCGCGGTTGGTACCTGTTCGCCCCTGCCCTTTCCCAAGATAATTCATGGCTCCCAGTCGTCCCGTGGCGCCGGGATTGGGTGCATCCAGGTCGATGTAAGAGAGCTGTCCGAAACGCTCAGAGTACGGGACCGAGATGTCATAGCGCAACCCGGCGTTGATGGTCAATCGCGGCAGGACCTTCCAATCATCCTGAACGTAGAAGCCGTGGTAGGAGCTTTTATAACCCAAGCTCAGCGGTGCGGCTACGGCGGCGGAACTGGTGGTGCCGAGGAAAAAAGACGCGGCGGCGAATCCGCCAACACCATTTGTATCAGCTGTCGTGGCTGCGGCGAACTGAAATACTCCCGATGCCGGCGCGCCATTGCCGCCCAGCCCGCCGGCGGTATTGTTGACAATCCGCCACTGAATGTACTGATATCCGAACTTCAGAGTGTGCTTGCCCTTAATCCACATCAGACTTTCGTCCAGGGAGCCGACGGTGCGGGCATAAAGATTGGACGGAGGCAGTTGATTCCCGGAGCCGCCGCTGCAGATGTTCAGGTTGCCCTGAGCGTTACCCGGGTCGATGATTATGTTCGGGCAGTTGCCATCGGGATAACCCCGCAAACCCCACTTTGATCCAAAGTTTTGGCCAAAGCTGTTGTGGATTGTGCCGCCTGTATTGCGGTTCACGGCAATCATAAGCGTATTTACTAGAGCCGGCGTGATCGTATAGGAATCGTTCACAGAAAAACGCTGATTCTTCGTGTAACTGGTGTTTCCGAATTCGGGGCCGAGATAGCCGCTGGTGACCGTGTTGGGCGTGAACTTGCTATACCAGCCCGAAAGCCTATGGTTGCTGGTCAGGTAATGGTCGCCCTTCACGCTGGCATTCCAGGGCGTATACTTCTGGCCCGTCACCCCCACAAAGTTCAACAGATTTCCTGGCCGATTAGGCAGGGGCAGTATCTGAATAACATTGTTGCTCACCACGCTGCGCCGGCTGACCGGTATTTGGTTGTTGGCGAACGGAACGCGCCGAACCTGGCCGGTAGCATCGGTGACCTGGCTGGCCGGATCAAACAGTTGCGGCACTCCCGCGCCAGAAAAGTCTCCGCCCCGCTGTGCCTGAGTCAGCGTCGTTAGAAAGGCAGTGGGCGTACCAGCCGATGTCGCCCGATACCCGGCAACCGTGGCGAAGAAAAACGTCTTATTTCTGCCGTCATATAGTTTTGGAAGGTAAATTGGGCCGCCGACTGAGAGTCCAAACTCGTTGTTATGGCTGATCGGCCGCCTGGCAGCCTGCCACTGGCGGGCATTCAATTCGGAGTTCTGTAAATAATCCCAAAGGGATCCGTGAATCTTGTTCGTTCCCGATTTGCTTGCGTACGAAAGGACCGCTCCTCCCTGGCGGCCGTATTCGGCGGGCGCCGCATTGACGATCATCTTGTATTCGCCGATCGACTCGACCGACGGCTCAAAACTGATGCCGCTGGTCTGCTGCGAAGCGTCCGCGTCAGTGGGCAATCCATCGAGTTGCACGGACATGCCCCACATCCGGCCTCCACCCGCAGCCGTTGCGTTGCCGAGGACCTGCACGGTGGGTGACAGCAGCATGTACTGCGATGGGGTCCGCGCATTGCCGGCGACGGGAATGGGCACATCGCGCATCAACTTCTCTTCCACGTTGACCGCGACGGTCGAGTCCTGTGTCTGTAGCGCCACCGGAGCCTCCCGAACTTCGACAGTGGATGCCGCCGTGGTAACAGCTAATTTCGCGTCGAGGGTCGTAACAGTGGCAGCGACGACCTGTAGGCCATCGACGCGAAACGTCGCGAACCCGGCTTTCGTCACCGTGATGTCGTAAAGCCCATACCGCAAACTAGGAATCAGATAATAGCCACTCTCATTGCTCTGAGTTGTACTGGTGGCTCCCGTGAGCGGGAAGGATGCCGTCACTGTCGCGCTCGGGACAACGGCATCGGATGCGTCTGTCACTCGGCCCGTGATGCGGCCGAGTTGCGTCTGCGCAAACATCGAAAACATGGAGCCGACCAGCCCGGCAGCGAGTATTATCTTCGCCGGCAAACGGTCAAATTTCATAGCTCCCCCTTTGCTGTCATCGAACGTATGAAGGTGGAATGCTCTGGAAACATGCGCTTCCACTAATTGTCGGAGTTAGTATACAACAACTCTCGCCCGGTTTGTGAGGGCACTATCGGCGGCTAGTGGGGGGACGACCAGCGGGCTGCGATCTGCCGCCTTTGTAATAGCGCTGCACGAAGTTGATATGCTGCTCGCGCTGCGCCATTCCCGCGCGCTGGAACAAATCATCCTCCTTGCTCGCGAGCGCATCGTTACCGGACCGGCGATAGACTCCAGCCAACAGATAGTGCAATTTATTTTGGCTTGGATCGAGTACCAGCGCCTTCCTGTATGCAGTCGCAGCCTTCTCCAAATCGCCTTTCAACTCGTAGAGACGTCCGAGAGTCGAATGTATCGAGGCCTCGCCCGCCATCACTTTGGCCGCGAACTGCAGATAGGGAAGCGCCTCATCCGGCTGCCGGAGATCCACCAGGATGCGCCCCACACAAGCCTTCGCATCCACGGAATTGGGATCGATCTCCAACTCCTCCCGGCAGAAGGCCAGAGCCTCGGGAATACGCGCATTAAGCATGTAGAAATCGGCCAATGCCAGCCGGATCCCGGTTTGCTTCGGGTTGGCCGCAATCGCCGCCTTGTATTCTTCGGCCGCCTCCGGCTTTTCTTCGGCGTCCAGAATACGGGCCCTCACGAAGTGGGCCCGCGCCGAGTTCGGATATTGATCGAGCAACCGCTGGTAATGAGCGCGCCCCAACTGCTCGAAGACTTCCCATCGCAACATCTGCACAGCGGGGTCGGCCCGCGCAACCATCCCCGGGCTTCCCAGCAACTTTTCCGCACTCGCCGGATCGTCGTTCCAGAGATAGGCGCAAGCCATGAGATACGCAGGCAACCAATCGCTGAATGCCGCTTGCAGACCCTGCAGCGCGGGGATCGCTTCGTTGGCATGCAATGCCGACAACTGCCGGACCGCCACCATCCATTTCCCGGTTCGATCGGCGGTCAGGCGCTGCCGCAGCAACTCGTTCACCGCGGTCGGCAGTAAGGGCGCCGGCGGCAGATTGGATGGATCCACCACGGGGAGCGACCGGATCTCCTGCTCGAAATCAGTGTTCCCGCCGGCCTTCGTCTCAGCCGGCGCCGGAATGACGGATTCGTCGAACTGGCGGGCTTGCTGCTGCGGGACCAGCTGGCGGTAGCGGGCGGCCAACATCCCCGATGCAGGCTTCTGTCCGAGCAGAGCCAATATGCGCGCCAACCGAAGCACGGCCGTCGCGTTCCACGGATCTTTCCTGATCGCCTTCAAGTAAGCTTGAGCGCCTACGTGATGGAACTGCTGGCTATCAAATATCCTGGCAATCACCAGGTTGTCCCAGACGGTGTCCGGACGCCGCGCGATCAGATCTTCGGCAAGCCCTTTGGCCAGCCGGAGGTATTCTTCTCCAAGCAGGTAGAGCGCGGTTTCCTTGTCGTCGCCGGTTGCAAGCGCAATCTGCAGATGCTTGATCGCGGCCCGCGGCTGGCGCAGCAGCGAATAGGCGAGCCCCAACTGCGCGGCGGTCTCGCCGGTTGGCTGTAATTTGTTCGCCAACAGAAATTCGGGAAGTGCCTTCTGGGGATCCTGCAAACACATGTGCGACATTCCTAGCAGCAGGTGCGTTGCGCCCACTCCAGGTTCGAGTTGAATAGCTTTGCGCAGGCTCAGCATCGCGGCTTCGCACTGGTGGTCGAAGTAGAGCGCGAGTCCCAAATTGTGATGCACGCGCGGCACGGCGGCCGGAAACTTCGCCAGGATCGTTCTGTATTCATCGACAGCCTTACCGAACTCTTCGGTGGCTTCGGCGTTCTTGGCCGCTCGGAAATGAGTCTCGACAAAAGCCCGGTCGCGTTCGCTCAGATCCGGCGGCACCTGCGCAGGCATGGACCAGCCCAAAAAAACGATCCACAACACGAATCTTGCGACCTTCATTTCGACGGTCTTCCTCCCGAGTCGCTTCGCCGGATTCGCCAGATATCCACCGAACCGGATTGGGCGAGCATTGCACTCGGCCGTATCCATAGCGTGGCCGCAATCACCGCGAGGGAGCCGTCGCCGTCGATATCACCCACTTCAAGAGAGGGATGGAAGGCGATGTCATCGGGAAACGGGTGCGCCAGGAATGCGCCTGGCGAGACTTGCTCATACCAAACGATGCCTGGCACTGTCATCCGCCGCTGGTTCACCAGATCGGAACCGGGGAGAAACGAAGTGGCGAGGACATCCAGATCACCATCGCCATCCAGGTCGATGACTTTCGGCGCGTACGCTCCGTAGTAAAGGCCAATAGTGTGAAACTCGAACTTTAGGCCGCCTTTGTTCTCCAACCAGCCCACGCCCTGGTAGGGCTTGAAGTGGATGCCATCATCTACCGTATCGCCGTGCGTAAAGACGAGGTCCATCTTCCCGTCGCGGTTCAAATCAGCTGCTACCATTCCGGAGAAACCCCATGCCGGATGAGGGGCCGCCCAGAGTACGTGACGCTCAAATTGCCCCCTGCCATTGTTGAGAAATCCCACTACGGATTCCCGCTCCTGAGCGATCAGTGCCGCGAAATCTGGTTTCCCATCACCGTTGAGATCGAGCACGGGCACCGTGATGGCCCCGGGCGCCTTCATCAAAGGCGTCTGGAGGAACAGGGTTTTTCCGGACGTAGACCGGTTCTCTAGATACAACACCTGGCCCGCTGTGTATCTGCCGAAATCGGCCACAATGAGATCCGTTTTTCCGTCACCGTTGAAATCGGCAGCCTGGACGTCGGAAACACGCCCGAGTTGTGTCGCCAGGAGTTGTTTTTCAAAGCTTCGGCTACCGGTACGGCGCAGCCACACAACCGATCCCGCTTTCTGATCGGTGGCGACAGGAGTGCCAAGATCACCCACGACCAGATCCATCCGACCGTCCCGATCCAGATCCACCGCCTCCACGTGCGCCGGGTTCGTCAGACGAATGATTTTCTGCAAGCCGGCGGTCCAGTTCTTCGGATCGGCCCAAAGAACCCAGCCGGACATCATGTCCGTTACCAGCAACTGCGGACCCTTGACGTCCCCCCAGAGGTGCATGAGCCGCACGTGCGATATGCTCGGATGCGAACTCTGTCCAAGCGAAGCCACACGCTCGATCTGCAGATTCACCGGCGGGATCGCCGTCCAGGGTTTCGCGTTTAGATCGTCCGGCGCCAGCGTGGTGAAGTAGTTGACCAGTTCGTCAAAGCGGACGGTGTCGAGTGGCCGGTTGAGTTGCTGCGGACCGGCCAGATCGAACATCAGGTTTAGTATCCCCAACCAAGCCTTTTTCGGAAGGATCTCCGGCGGAGGAAACACGTGGCACTGGGAGCATGCATGCCGGATGATGGGCGCAAGTTCAGCGATGGACCGTCGATCCTTACCTGGCGGCTGCTGTGCCGCCAACAAGAATGCCGACGTGGTCGCAATCGCCGCTCTGAACCGATTCATGCTTTTTGCCGCTGAGGGACTTTTTCCGTGCGAATGATCCCCTGTCCCTCTTTCACATACACCACTTGATTGCCGGGAACATCGCGCAGTGTCTCGGTCAGGCCGTTGGGCCAGCGTATCACGACGGAGTCAGCCTTCGTCGCCGCGCCCAACCCGAAATGGAGCCGGAAATCGTTCACCGAGTAATAGCTGCTCTGGCTCTGTACCTCTTGCACCTGGGCCCGCGGTCCCGTCTTCAAAGTCACTCGACCACCGATGGCTGAGCGGTTAGACACGGTTCCGATCAGCTTCACCTTCAGCCAGTAGTGGCCAGAACTGACGTCCGCCCGCAGCAGCGACGGCGGCTCATTCTGGTTCATGATAAGCACATCCATATCGCCGTCGTTGTCGAAATCACCGAACGCGCAACCGTGGCTGGCGTGTGGTATGTTGAGCCCCGGTCCGCATTCAGCCGTCACGTTGACGAACTTGCCATTGCCGAGGTTGCGAAACAAGAAGCGAGGCCCCTTGAATGGATACTCCGGATTTTCTTTTTCCAATTCCGGAAAAACGTGGGCCGTGACATAGAAGAGGTCGGGCCGCGAGTCGTTATCAAAGTCCACCAGTCCCGTTCCCCATTGCACGTATTTGGTCACGGTGTTCAGACCCGCCGTAGTCGACACATCCTGAAAATATCCGCGCCCCAGGTTCCGGTACAGCGCCGGATAGTTGTCGGAGAATTGCGTTTTCACGATGTCCACGAGCCCGTCGCCGTCGAAATCCGCCACCGCCACACCCATGCCCGACTGCTCTGCCCCATTCTCGTCATACGCAATCCCGGCCGGAACGCCGACGTCGGTGAACGTGCCGTTCTTGTTGTTGCGGTAGAGAATACTTGGCGTGGAATCGTTGATCACCAGAATGTCCACTGCGCCGTCATTGTTGTAATCCAGAGTGGTAACCGACATCCCGTAGTAACCGCTCGGAGTCAGAATTCCGGACTTCCGGCTAATGTCGGTGAACGTTCCATCACCATTGTTGCGATAGAGAATATTGGATGTGCCTTTCAGCCCGCGCGGGCCGCAGTAGACTGGGATGCCTTTATAACTGCAATTGGTGCCGGCGCCTGGCACTGGAAGTTCGGCCAGATCGACGTCGACGTAGGCCGACACAAACAGGTCCAACTTGCCGTCCCGGTTGTAGTCGACGAATGTCGCGCCAGCGTTCCACCGCTTGGGATCGCCCCCAACGCCAGCCTGCTCACTGACATCTGTGAAAGTGCCGTCGCCGTTGTTGTGATAAAGGACGTTCTTTCCCCAATACGTGATAAAGAGATCGTCGTTCCCGTCGTTGTCGTAGTCTCCGATACAGCAGGATCCCGCCCACCCGGAACGCAGTAGTCCGGCCGCGCGCGTGACGTCGGTGAAGGTTCCGTCTCGATTGTTCTTGTAGAGATGGTTGGTTGGCTCTTCGCCCTTTGCAAACCCAGTCAAGCGCGAGCCGTTCAAGACCAGAATGTCGAGCCAGCCATCGTTGTCGTAATCATAAAAGGCGACGCCGCAACCGTTGACCTCGACAATGTAGGTCTTACGGTCAACACCACCGTAGTAGACGATATCGCGCAGTCCGGCTTTGGCCGCGATATCCACAAACTGAACGGGATACCGGGGCTCAGCTGTCCCTATGTTAGGCGCAAGCGCAGGCACCGCCCAAACCAGTGACTGGAAGAAAGTCCGGCGCGACACATCCATGGTTCTACATCTTATCAACCGGCGGCAGTCGGTGTTGCGCTTGTCCTTGGGAGTGTTCAATCGAGTGGGCAACGCCAGGGCGAGATGAGGTGGCAGGCTTAATCCAGGAGGCCTCCCCAACATGAAGTGGACCGTCAAGCTCGTTTCTGAGATCACCCCAGGACAACAACAAGAATATGACTTAGTTGAACTGGAGCGCACCAACCCGATGACGCCGGCCAACCTCGGTCTTGCCATCTCTGATGGCAAGACCCTGGAGATTGGCCCTTTTTCAGAGGAATTGAAAGCCGGGGAAGGCAGCCCGTAAACGCTCAGGCGGCAAAAGTAGCGAGGATCTCGGCGGCGAGGGGGAGTTTCGAGGGCTTCTGTGCCGGCAGAGTGGGGACGGACATAAAGTCATCGAAACAAACACCGTGCGCCTCGACTCCGCGAGCGAAGATTTGATGGCGAAGCAGATTGAGTAAATCCTGTAATGAGGGCCTGGCCGCTTGACGCCGCCACTTCGGCAACGGCAGATAGTCGGCCGTGCGTTGAAATCCGGAACTGAGCAATGCGGCCAGCAACAGCAGACTGTAAGCCGCCACCTGTAACTGCGGCAAGCGGCTTACGGCCTCGGGGCTGCGGACGTGGCCCTGCGCCACGCCGATGATGGACTTTTCATCGCGGTGGTTGCACTCTATCTCCCAGCGCTGGATATAGGACTGCACCAGTAACTGCAAATCGAGATGAATATCGGTGCAGACCAGAAACGCGGGCTGGCGGTACAGGAGTTTGGATCCTTTCCGCAGGCGGTATCCCAGCGGCTTGATCACCACCAGCAACAACGGCCGGTCTGCGCCGGCTCTCCGCCAATACACCGGGCCGTAGACTTTGACGGGAATCTCTCGCATCTCACCGGCGGCGAAGCAACGGATCTTCACCTCGGGGATGGAATGGTCTTGGAGAACCTGCTCCGGAGTGGGCGCCTGCGGACCATAGCGCCGCGGGCGGCCGGAGGCGCCGCCGCGCTCCAGCAACGGCAAGTGCAATTTGGCGTCCCGCCGAATGCGCCCAATGAAGGTGGTTCGCGGAGGCAGGTTTTGCAGCACGGTTTTATTGGTGTAACTGCCATCTCCGCTGACGATCAATGGCCGCGCCGCAGCGTCCTCATCGCATTGAGCCGGAATAAGCCCCAAAATAGGACATTGCCCCAGAAAGCACTTCGCACGGATCCGAGTGCGGCGCTAAGCGACTGAATCTATTGGAAGGTTTTTAGCCCGCTCGGCTGTGGCTGCAAAGGTATCTTCTCAATAATTCGGGGAACGTCGAAGGCCGACGGGAAGGGGGCGCTGGAAACCCAACCGGAACGCTGCAACATTTTTGATTAGTTTTGTTTGATTTCTCTGGACATTCC
>Ga0163150_10007389_pt1 | contig 12948 bp, 16 predicted proteins | sample OliLakLV19P2IB_FD_148628 | JGI IMG/M metagenome (GOLD analysis project Ga0163150, IMG submission 148628) | Freshwater microbial mat bacterial communities from Lake Vanda, McMurdo Dry Valleys, Antarctica - Oligotrophic Lake LV.19.P2.IB | ecosystem: Environmental > Aquatic > Freshwater > Lake >...
GCGTTGATCCATGAGTAACGTCTCCTGCCACGGCATCGAGTACCTCGACTCGAGTCTGGCTGAATGTGTTACCCATGTCCCTGGACTGTTCTGTTACCCTTCTCCCCGGACCACACCTGAGACTGCCTAACACGCGGCTGCACCCGTCGGGAAACTCCCTCGATAAAGTAGACACTTCCACCTAACAGCAGGAGGTGTCAGATGCCCCGAGCGGGTCCTCGGAAAGTCCAGCGGTACAGCTTGGCGTTCAAACTTAAGGCCGTGACACTCAGTCAGCTGAAGGGGGTCGAGGTGCAGGCCGTCGCCGAGGCCCTCGAGATTCATCCCTTGATGCTGTCGCGGTGGCGGAAAGAAGCGCGCGATGGCGTGCTCCGTGGCCCCGTGTCCCTGTCGTCGGCGGTGAAGAAGACGCCGCCGGCGCGCGAGATGACGCGGTTCCAGGCGTGACACCGGGCGCATGCGCGGCTGCAGGAAGAGCACGCCCTCCTAAAAAAACTCATCCGGTTCACCTCCGCACGAAAGCCGACGTCTTCGCGTTCATCGGGCAGGAACGCGAAAGGTTCGGCGTGACGCGGCTCTGCCGGCTGTTCGGCGTCACGCGCCCGGGGTATTACGCGTGGCGTCGGCGGCTGGCGAGCACGCAACGTCCGCGTGTATCGGCGCACGGCCGGCACGCATCGCTGGTTCGGGCCGCACCCGAATCGGGTGAACCAGACGCGGGCGACGCGCCCGAATCAGATCTGGATCGGGGACCTGACGTATCTGGCCGTCGCGGGCTGCTAATGGTACTTCACCGCGATCTTGGATTAGTACTCTCGACGCGTCTTGGCCTGGCGGCTCGCCACGATTCGCGACGCGAGCGGCACCCGCGCGCTGATCGACGCCGCCTTGCGACGTCGCCGGCCCCGACGTTTGCCTCGGTGGCTGAGCTCCGTCAGGCGCTTCGTCGCTATGTGCAGTACTACAACCACACGCGTCTGCATTCGTCGCTCGGGTATCAATCACCGGTTGACTATGAACGCGCGGCAGCGTAGAAATTCAGGTGTCTACTGAATCAAGGGAAGATCCCGGCGCTGATGAACTTCCGTGCGCCGCGGCTCAGTGCGACGCGTTATGCGTCTCCGAGTTTGAGAGTGACGAACATGCAGACATCAAACAAAACTTCGATTTGGCTCTTCCTGATTACCTTCGCACTTGTGTTCTATGGCATGGGTGCGGCCGCTGTAGAAACTCTCGTCAACTACCCGACGTGGCCTCTAATCGGCGCAGGTGAGTTCCGAGCTTATCATCACGCTCTCGGCCCGCTGGTCATCCGCTATATGGTTGTCCCAATGCTCATTGCGACCGTCTTGACGGTATTGCTACTGTGGCTTCGACCTGCACCCCTCCCACGCTGGGCGGTTTGGCTTGCGGTCATTCTCCAACTCATTACCTGGGTTTCGACTGCCGCCATCCAGATACCGATTCAGTTGCAGCTGAGCAGTGACGGCTTATCGCTCCCACTAATCGAGCGGCTCATATTCACCAGCTGGTGGCTACGCAGAGTGCCGCACCTTATCAACTCTGTCCTGTTCCTCTGGATGATGTCTTTGCTGCTGCGGGTGAATTCCCAACGCCGCGCCGAAGCATAACAAGGCCTTGCAGCTGACGGCGCGATAGCCTGTATCTCAAGGAGCCTTTTGCCCTCAGCTCGGATCAGATCGCGCGCCGCAGCTGAAGGCCAGCGTTAGACGGCGGAATGACGTCTGGGTATTCTTCTAGCGGGGAGTCCTTCATAAACTGGCAGGAACACATTAGCGTCAACCCCTCGACGAAAACGTGCCGATTGAGACCACTGAGCTTCTTCGTGCCGCTGGTTGGATTTGCGACACCGTTCCCGACGAAGGGCTGGACGGAGCGGACGATCCCACGATCGGGGTGGTGTGCCAAAAGGAAGGCCGAATTCGCTTCACGCTCGATCTGGATGTCGCCGATATCCGGACGCACCGCCGGGTGAGTACGTCGGTATCGTGGTGTTTCGACCGCCGGAATCCAGTCGACGGCACGTGCTTCAGATGCGGGCCCGGGTTCTTCCAGTGCTGTCGGCGCAGTGGTCGACCATCAGTTCTGGATTGTCGAACCGGATCGAGTTCGTGTGCGGGGCGCAACCGAACCAGTTGTCCAACAGCGCATGCACCAGACGGCGCTGCGCAAGGGGAACGCCGCTGGTGCGTGTGCGGCCGGTAGACGGCCGCACGTTCAAGGAGGTCCGTGAAGAATAGGAGGGTCGTCATCGGCGGCGTGCTCGTCGTCATCGGCCTGCCGGTAGCCTTGGTCCTCATCGCCGCAGCGTCGATCTACGGCCTCGATCGCAGCAACGGCACGATCGTGTCCTCGGGCCGGGAGCGGCAGTACCTGCTCTATGTCCCACCGAGCTACGACCGCACGAAGCCGACGCCGCTCGTCATCAGCATGCACGGCGCCGCGCTATGGCCGGCCATGCAAATGAACTTGAGCCGCTGGAATCGGATGGCCGATGAGTACGGGTTCATTGTCGTCTACCCGTCCGGAAGCGGTGTGCCGAGACACTGGGGAGGGAAGGCGGATGTCAGATTCATCTCGGAGTTGATCGACACACTGGAGGGGGCCTACAACATCGACCCGACCAGGATCTATGCAGATGGGTTCTCCAATGGCGGAGGCATGGCCTTCGAGCTGTCCTGCACGCTATTCCATCGGATCGCCGCGGTTGGAACCGTGGCGCCTGCTCTACTACTCCCATCGGGATGGTGTACGGACTCCCGCCCGATGCCGTTGATCTCGTTTCATGGAACAGCCGATCCACTTGCTCCGTACAACGGCGGTACGTCCTTGGCGTCCCCCCCGCGATTCATCGCCGGGAAATCCATAGCGTTTGAGAGCGTCTCGACATGGAAGGCGTATTGGGCTCGAAGAAACCGATGCGGACCGAACCCCGTCGAATCGGTGGTCGCTGCGGATGTCACCCGCATCGAATACACGGACTGTGCTGGCGACGCGGCCGTGGTGCTCTATACCGTCAAGGGAGGAGGCCACTCTTGGCCTGGCGGCAAGCCGATGCCGATGGCGGTATGGTTGGTCGGGCCTACCAGCCGCAGCATCGACGCATCAAGTCTGATGTGGGCGTTCTATCGTAAGCATCGACTTCCAACGAAGTAGCAAGGCCGCGCAACCGACGGGCAACCTCCCTCGATAAGGTAGACACTTCCACCTAACGCAAGGAGGTGTCGATGCCACGTCGTGTCGGTCCGGTGACGGTTCGGCAGTACACGTGGAGTTCAAGCTCAAGGCCGTGAGACTGAGTCAGCTGAAGGGTATCGAAGTCCAGGCCGTGGCGGACGCGCTTCAGATCCACCCGTTCGTAGGACATCAGTAAAGAAAGGGAGTGAACATGTCAGCACGCACGCGGTTCGCAAGCCTGGTCATGCTTCTGATGGCATGGACGGCTGCGGCGCAGACACCACCCTCGCCGCTGTTCGTTATCCACTTCGAAACTGGTCCAAGCTGGAACAAATCTCAGGCTCCAGCAGACCAGCCGAGCTTTCGCGAGCATTCCGTGAACCTGAATCGGCTGCGCAAGGATGGCGTCATCGCGGTTGGAGCCCGATACGGTGACGTCGGGATGATTGTCCTCAAGGCCAGGTCGTTGGATGCGGCGAGGGCGATCGTCGAGGCGGATCCCGGCGTGCGATCTGGCATCTTCACTTACCGCATTGCTCCGCTCAGCGTGTTCTATGCATGGCAGGAGTAATGCTCAGCAACGCGCAAAGGACCTGATTCGCGCGCTGAATGCCGAAGTATCGGCGCGCTATTCTGAGGACGGAACGGCGGAGCACTTTCGGCTGGAACCCGGGAAGCGCGGCGCCGCGTCGTGTCCGTGCGATGATGTCGTCCACTGCAATGCATTCATGGTTCTGGCAAGGGCTGTGTCGATCGTCGGTGTGTGCGCTCGTCATCGCGCTGGCTGCCTGCGGCGGTAAGTCGAATGGGAACCCGATGCCCCCGACGTCGCCGACCCCGCCTGGGACGGGTGAGCCAATTCAACCAAGCTGGTTGCACTTCACGGTGTCGCCGATGGATGTAGCGTCGATCCTCTACATCACGCCGCTGGGGGCGATGGCGCCATGCCGGCAACGCTCTCTTCCCGCCGGTGCCGGTGTACGCGCCGGCCGGGGGACGGATCGAAACCATTGCGAACGGGCGCATCGACATCCGCGTGAACGAAACGTTCCTCTACTGGATAGGACCGCTCGCGCTCGCGGACGGGATCGGCGTCGGCACACAGGTCGAGGCCGGACGGTTGCTTGGCCACCGAAGGTGCGCCGCACAGGCGGCGAGATCGATGGCCGCATCGATTACGATGTCGACGGTACGCTGGCCGGCAACTGGTTTGCCGCCGATCTTCCCGTATCCGAGAGTGCCTCGGCGGCGACGGGTTCCACGGAACGCGGAAGCTGTCGTTCGCGCGCGACGTGTTCTCGCCGGATCGGCAGCGTTTCTCGATTGGGGGATTGGGGATGACGGGTCTCTACGGCACGACGGGAGCTGCACCTGATTGTGCGAGCATGACCCCCTCTTCCGGCCTCGTCGTCTATCCCTTGCTCGCGGCCGGCGAGCCAACCGCCCCGCCTTCCAATCAACAGGTCGGCTGGCTGCTCGTGCAGCTTCTGGCCGCACAGCAACTTCGGATCGAGGCGGTACCGCTTCCATTCCCGAGGGCGTTCTTGTCGGGCAGTGCAGCTCCAACCGCATTCAGTGCCACTGCAGAGATGTATCTTCGATGACCGGCGGAACGGATTGAAACATCTGGCTGCGAGAGTTGAGGGCGAACGAGTACGTACGACGAGAAACAACCGGTGAAGATCCGAGAGATCGTTGAGAGCGACCGAATCGACTAGAGCAGTTTCCAATTCCGTGTAGTACGTAGTGTCCGGCTTTAGCCAAACCCAAGGAGAAAGTTGGCAGTGGCCAGGCTCACGAGCCAGCACGGTGAAGTCGCAGGCGTCCAGCACAGGCGTGCTGCTCAGTACATACGAGCCGGCAGGACTCGTGCCCACGGGTTCGTTCGTTCCAGACCAACCGAGCGCTCTGGAGCTTGCTCGGCGCGCAAAGATGGCGCGCGAGCCAAACTGACAATCACCATGCGAGTCTCAACGCAGCGTCAGGCTACCTGACTGTCAGCAATGCCGGTCACGTGGGATACTAGTCCCGGCCAGCCCGTGGACATCGACCTGGTTCCGGCCCAATGAATAGGTGCGCATGACAAGAGTCCTTCTTTTCGTCGTCGGCCTCACGGCCATGGCCGCCACTTCCGTTCCGCTGCAGACAGCTCCGGTGCAGGCCCCGGAGAAAAGTGCAGCGCCCCTGCCCGATCCGAAGTCGATCGGCGTTCCGGCGATTCAAGCCGCGGTGAAGATCGACGGCGTGCTCGATGAGCAGCCGTGGCAGAAGGCCGCGCGCCTGACACCCTTCGTCCGGCACGACACCATGGAAACGGCCCGCGTTCGAACGGAGGTGCGAGTCTGGTATGACCAGGCGGCGTTGTATCTGGGGTGGATTTGCGAGGATGGCGACATCCAGGCGACGTTCACGCAACGAGACAGCAGGTTCTGGGAGGAGGAGGTCGTCGAGTTCTTCGTCACCCCTGCAGCGCTCGACCGCTACTTCGAGCTGCAATGGAATCCACTGGGAGGTACCTTCGACGCGATCATCAGGAACGAGCTCGCTTCGGACGGCCGCTCGCAGCGGTTTGAGGGGGATTGGTCCTACACCGCCGCCGGCATGACCTTCGCCGTGAAGGTGGACGGTTCCGTTCAGAACTCGAGCGATCAGGATCGGCGCTGGACGGTCGAGGCACGCATCCCCTTCGCCGACCTCAACGTACGCACGCCAGCGCCCGGGGACGTGTGGCGGGGGAATTTCTATCGATTCAACCGCGACCGCGACCGCGAGCCGGAACTGCTCAGCTGGTCGCCGACGATCTGGCCCGGCTTTCATCAGCCCACACGGTTTGGCTATCTGCGGTTCTCCGGGAACTAGCGATGTCCCCTGAAGCGTGGCTTCGCGGACCGGTAAATGGAGTGCCCGATCTTCTGCAGCCGGTCGCTCATGCGCTGGTACAGGCGAGAGAAGAAGCCCGGCGTCTGGTGCAGGATTTCCCGCCGCAGCGGCTCTGGGAGCGTCCGGCCGGACTCGCGTCGGTCGGCTTTCACCTTCAACATATCGCCGGTGTCATCGATCGCCTGTTCACATACGCGCGCGGCGAAACGCTGTCTACGGAACAGCAGGAGATTCTCGACGGCGAGGGACATCAACCGGACCCCGGCGGCACTCTCGATAACCTGCTCGATGCGCTCGACGCTCAGGTGGAGCGGGCGTTGAATCATCTGCGCGCGACACCACCACACACGTTGACCGCCGTGCGCCGCGTCGGGCGCAAGCAGCTGCCGTCGACCGTGGCGGGACTGCTGTTTCATGCAGCCGAGCACGTCCAGCGGCATGTCGGGCAGTTGCTGGTCACAGCGCGGGTAGTGACCAAGGAGTGAAAATGCGAACTATTGCGCTAACGACATTCGTTGCTGTCATCTCTGTGATCTCACCCGCGTGGGCGCAGGCGCCTTCGCTGCCGCAGCCCGACAGCGTCTTCCTCGAAGAGCTCACCTGGATCGAGGCGCGCGACGCAATCGCCGCGGGCAAGACGACGATCATCATTCCCACCGGCGGGACTGAGCAGAACGGCCCGCACATCGTCCTCGGAAAGCACAACTTCCTCGTGAAATACAAAGCCGGAGAGATCGCCAAGCGGCTGGGGAATGCGCTGGTCGCGCCGGTCATGGCCTACGTTCCCGAAGGAGACGTCAATCCTCCCACGGGCCACATGCGGTTCGCCGGCACGATCACCACTCCAGAAGACGTCTTTGCCAAAGTGCTCGAGTACGCGGCCAGAAGCTTCAGGCAGCACGGATTTCTCGACATCGCCCTCGTTGGCGACAGCGGTGGAAATCAGGAAGGGCAAAGGCTCGTGGCCGAAATGCTGAACAAGGAGTGGGGTGCCACGCGGGTGCGCGTGCTTCACATCACGGCCTACTATCCCGGTCGCGGCGACGACTGGGTTGTGAGTCAGGGGGTGAGCGCCGAGGACGTCGGCTCCCATGCGGGCACGCACGACACCTCGAGCCTGATGTACATCAACCCCTCGATGCTGCGATTCGACAAGATGACACAGGGGCGGACGGGGGATGGTCAAGGCCATACCGGCAATCCTGCGAAAGCGACCGCCGTGTTCGGCAGGCAGATTCTGCAGATGCAGATCGATGATGCCGTCAAGCAGATCCAGGAGTTGCGCATCAGCCGCCGTCGCTGACTCCGCGTCCTGCTGGAATGCATGCCGCCATGACACAGCACCGCACCTGCGGATGCGGCCTCGGCGCGGTCCTCCGAAGGCTCGTCAACGATGTCGACCTCTTTCTGCGCAAGTCGTTCATCGTCAACGTGTATTACGAGAGGGTGATCGAGCTGTACTCGCCCGAACCCGTGTCGTTCAATAAATGCCCGGCGGCGATGAACAATGCCGGCCTCGCATTCGATCAGACCTACACCCGTCACTATCCTCTGATGCACGATCTCTATGCCTCATTGGGTGGCGACACGACGGCCCTGGTGATGACGCTGAAACGCATGTTGCCGCAATGGCCGAGATCGGTGACGCGGGCGGCTGACCTGATGAAGATCTTGCCGTAGGTGAAAGGAGGGAACAGGCCAAGCCCGCCGGACCGCAGGTGCGATCGAAAGAAGAAGCCATGAGCCCAAACAGGCGCTACCTCATGGAAATCAACGAGTAGAATCTCACCATGATGCAGAAGCTGCTCTTCGCGCTCGTGTTTCTTCCGGCCGTCGCGCAGGCCCAGATAAACCCGGCGGCGCAGGCGGCGCGCACGTGGCGCGGGCAGCACGAACGGGTCGTCATCGACGAGTTCGTCGAGCTGCTGAGCATCCCTAACGTGACGGCCGATCGCGCGAACGTCAGGCGCAACGCCGACTTTATTGTCGCGATGATGCAACGGCGGGGGATCGCCGCCAGGCTCGTGTCCACCGAAGGCGCCAACCCCATCGTGTTCGGCGAGATGGCGACGCCTGGCGCGACGCGCACGATCGGCTTCTACGCGCACTACGACGGATCCGCGCTCGACCCCAGGGACTGGACGACACCGCCGTTCACGCCCACGCTGCGCACACAGACCATCGAGAATAAAGGACGGGTCATTCCGCTGCCGCCGGCCGGCACGCCGTTCGATCCCGAATGGCGCGTGTACGCGCGGTCCGCCGGCGACGACAAGGCGCCCGTCATCGCGATCGTGTCGGCACTCGATGCCTTGCGCGCGCATGGCATCGCGTTGAAATCGAACGTCAAGTTCATGTTCGACGGCGAAGAGGAGGCCGGCTCGCCGAACCTCGAGAAGATGATCGCCGACAACAAGGCGGTGTTCGCGGCCGATGTCTGGCTGATGTGCGACGGCCCGGTCCACCAGACGCGCAGGCCGCTGATCTATTTTGGCGCTCGCGACGGCGTGCGGCTCGATCTGACCGTGTATGGACCACGAGCGGAACTGCATAGCGGCCACTACGGAAACTGGGCACCGAATCCCGCGCTGCAGCTCTCGCGCCTGCTTGCGTCGATGAAAGATGAGCGAGACAGAGTCCTGATCGACGGCTTCTACGACGGCATTGTGCCTCTGAGCGTGGTTGAGAGGCGCGCCATCGCCGAAGCGCCGGACGTCGAAAAGGAGCTGATGTCGGATTTCTGGCTCGGGGGGACGGACGGCGCACCGATGAAGCTTGCGGAGCTTGTCACGCAGCCAACCCTGAATATTCGAGGACTGGCGAGCTCGCGAACCGGAGCACAGGCGTCGAATGTCATTCCCGCGTCGGCCACCGCCTCTATTGATATCCGGCTGGTCAAAGGCATGGATCCGCTTCGAACCCAGGAGCGGGTGATCGACCATGTCCGCAAGCAGGGATTCTTCGTTGTCGATCGCCCGCCCACGGCCGAAATCCGACGCGCGCATGCGAACGTGGTCTGGATCGACAAAGGGCGAATCGGGGTCGGAGCCGTCCGGACGCCGATGGACCTCCCTATCTCTCAGGAAGTGATTCGCGTTGTCGAAAGCGTGCGGGGCCCGGCGGTGAAACTGCCAAACATGGGTGGCAACCTGCCCACGAGCCACATCGAGCGGCCGCTGGGAACGCGGACGATCATCATCCCCGTCGCCAATCACGACAACAACCAGCACAGCTTTGATGAAAACCTGCGGATCCAGAATCTATGGGACGCCATCGAGCTGATGGCGGCGCTGCTGACGATGTAGAGCGGCATCTGGCGCTCCTGGCAGCTATACTCGCGTTCGCTCCCCAGGCCGACTCAATGAATCAGGATCACACGTTTCGCGTCGCGCTGATCATCGGCACCCTCTTCCTGCTGCCGGTGATGGCCTATTTCCGAATACGGTCGCAGCTGACAGGAGAGAAGCTGGACCGGCGGCGGGAGGGGGCGTTCATCTTTTTCACGCTGAGGCCCCTGGCGGCGTTCGTGTTTGGCGGCCTTCTCGCGTTCATGATCAACCCGCCATACATGTCATGGTCGTCTCTCGTGCTGCCCGTATGGTTGCGGTGGTGCGGTATCGGCCTGAGCGTTCTTGCCGGGCTCCTGTTGCTGTGGACGTTGCGGAACCTTGGGAAGAATCTCACCGACACGGTCGTCACCAGAAAGGTCCATACCCTCGTCTCAACAGGTCCGTATCGCTGGATACGACATCCGTTCTATGTTGCCGGAGCGGCGTTCGTGCTGGGCAATGCGCTGGCCGCCGCAAACTGGTTCGTGCTGTTGACGGGCAGCGGAGTCATACTGCTCCTTGTGGCTCGAACGCGGCGAGAGGAGGCGGAATTACTCCGTCGCTTTGGCGATTCGTATCGCGCCTACGTCGACCGCACCGGCCGCTTCCTGCCAAAACTGAGTCGAAGTCTCCTCACGATCGTCGCCCTGTCGTGCCTGGTGCTGGTACGCGCGGAGGCGCAGCAAACGACGTTCACGACTGAAGAGTATTCAGAAATGACAGGGAGGGTACGCTCGTGCGCAGCGCTATTGTATTTGTGACCGGTCTGGTTGTCGGGGTGGCGATTCAGTCCGTTCTCGCCCAGGGCGGCCGGATTACCGGCTTGAATCATGTGGCGGTGAGCGTCGCCGACTACAAAGGCGCCACCGATTTCTACGGGCGTCAGATGGGGTTTCGCGAGGCGTTCTCATTTCGCGAGCCGAACGGCGATCCCTATTTCACCTATTTTCAGGTGAACAGCAACACCTTCGTCGAGGTGATGCAGGCCACTCCTGCCCGTCCTGCGGGATGTCCGCATTTCGGCCTCGAAGTGCAGAACCTGGAGTCGGTCATCGATCAATTGAAGGGACGAGGTGTTCAGATTCGTCCGGCGTCCGTCAGTCCGCGCACCCGGACGCGCAGCGCCGTGGTGTCGGGGCCCGGGGGCATCAACATGGAGCTGCTGGAGTTCGGGCCCGAGTCGCTCCATCGACAGGTGATCGATGCGTGGAAGTAGGCGCCTTGTTCTAGCGTGGCCCTGACCGCAACGATCTATCACTTCGACACCGAGCTGGCCGACATCGACCGGGGCGTCTACCAGACACTGGCGCTGCGCCTCGCCCGCCAGCCCTCGGAGACGCCCGAGTTCATGCTGACCCGGTTTCTCGCCTACTGCTTTGAGTACACCGACGGCATCGAGTTTACCGAAGGCGTGGCGGCGGGGGACGATCCCGCGGTGGTGGTGCGCGACATGACCGGGCGTATGACTGCCTGGATTGAGGTCGGGATGCCGGATGCGCCGCGGCTTCATCGCGGCATCAAGCTGGCCGGCCGGGCGGCCGTGTACACGCATCGGAATGTGGACAAGGTGCTCGACGGGCTGAACGGGAAGCGCGTGCATCGCGCGGCGGAGATTCCGGTCTACGAGTTCGGCCGGGGATTCGTTGACGAAGTCGCGGCCGTGCTGCAGCGGCGGGACAAGGTATCGGTATCGATTACCGAGCGGCAGCTGTATCTCGACGTCAGCGGGCAGACGTTCAACACGATGGTGGTGGAGCACCGGTTCATCTGACCACTGCATGATCCAACCCGTCGAGATGAGGAGGACGCTGCCCATCGATCTCCATGGCGGTGTGCGCGCGACGACGACAGAGGTGTGGGCCGTACTGTGTGCCAGCCGCGACGGCCATGTCGACCGCGTGAAGGCGCTCTGTTCGATTCGGCCCGAGCTCAGCACCTGTCAGTACAACTACACGCCGCCGCTGCATTTCGCCGTCCGTGAAGGACATCCAGCCCTCGTTCGGGAGCTGGTGGAGCGCGGGGCTCTTGATCCGACGTACACGACGTATCCATTCCAGGATTCGCTGCTCACCATGGCGCTGGACCGGGGCCACAGTGAAATCGCCGCACTGCTCACCGGTTACCTGGGCAGGCCGGAGCTGCTCCAGAAGAGAGGCGACACGGGAGCCATCGACTACGGTCTGGACGACATCCAGCGGCGATTCGAGAAATCCGTCCACAAGAACGATCTCCGCGAGACTGCACGGCTGCTCGCCGAACGTCCCGCGCTGGCACTCGACGAGACCGCATCGTGGAGTGAGGGGGTGCTCATGATGCCGGCCAGCCGCGGCTGGCGCGAGATGCTGGAGTTGTTGATGCAGCATGGTGCGCGCGTTCCCGACGTGTCGAAGTGGGCGCCGGAGTATTACTTCAAGCACTACGACATCGCGGCGTATCTGATGGCGCATGGGATGAACCCGAACCACATGAGCTGGCAGCACGTCACGCTGCTTCACGACATGGCGCAGAGGGGTAATATTCCCAAGGCGCGGCTGCTCCTCGGTCACGGCGCCGATATCAACGCCCTGGACGAAGAATACCGATCGACGCCGCTCGGGCTCGCCGCGCGGTGGGGTCACGGAAAGATGGTGGCGTTTTTGCTCGAGCGTGGCGCCGATGTCCAGAAAGCCGGCGCCTCCTGGGCGACGCCACTGGCCTGGGCGCGCAACAAGGGCTTCACCGACATCGCGAGCGAACTGGAGAAGGGGAAGGCCTCATCATGATCGGAGCTGGGGCGATTCAGCTACTATACGGATCTAACCTCGATGAGCCCGACGCAGGCCTGAAGGAGTGTCTCAAAGGACTGGCCGGAAAATCATGAAGACGTAGCATCGGCAGGCAGCAAAGAAGGTGAACGTGCCGAAATTAATGATCAAGGCCTCTGGATGCCTCACGCTGGCGCTCGTGTGCGCAGGTGTTGGTACTCACGGCCAGCAGCCCGAGGTCCATCAGGTCGTCGCGACCACCTACTACAACACGTTCGCCCGGACGCATGCGGTGCTGAAGCGCATTCGTCCGGGCGACACCGTCGCCACGAAAACGCTCGACGCCAGCGGCCGCGACGAGAAGGGCGTGCAGGTGGCCAGGCCCAGCAACCCGCTGACCGGGGCGTTCTATGTCGAGGGTGCCGAGCCGGGAGACACGCTCCTCGTGCGTTTCAACAAAGTACGGATGAACCGTAACTGGGGATGGACGGCCTATCGCCTCGGGCTCTACGCGCTGACGCCGGAATCGATCGAGGGTATCTACCCCAATCGCTATAAGGAGGGGACGATTATTCCCGAGCGCGCCAATGTCGTGCCCTGGGACATCGACATCGAGCGGCAGACGGTGCGCCTGAGGGAGCCGTCGAGCGGCACCGTGAAGCTGGAGTTTCCGGCCAGACCCATGATCGGCTGCGTCGGCGTCGCGCCTGCGGGGGACTTTGCGCCAACCTCATCGCCGTCCGGCTCGTACGGCGGCAACCTCGATTACAACGAAATCGGCGAAGGCACCACCGTCA
>Ga0163150_10007390_pt1 | contig 12947 bp, 15 predicted proteins | sample OliLakLV19P2IB_FD_148628 | JGI IMG/M metagenome (GOLD analysis project Ga0163150, IMG submission 148628) | Freshwater microbial mat bacterial communities from Lake Vanda, McMurdo Dry Valleys, Antarctica - Oligotrophic Lake LV.19.P2.IB | ecosystem: Environmental > Aquatic > Freshwater > Lake >...
ACATCGCGCCGGGCTCGATGGTCGTGACCATGCCCGGCTCGAGCAGCCGCCATTGCTCGCCGACTTTGTATTCGCCGACGTCGTGGACGTCCATTCCGAGCCAATGCCCGACGCGATGCATGAAGAACTGCCGGTAGGCCCCGTCCTTGATGAGCTTCGGTACCCGGCCTTTCAGGAGGCCGATGCGGACGAGCCCCTGCGTGATCGCGCGCACGGCGGCTTCGTGCGGATCGTTCCAGTGCCCGCCCGCGCGGACCTTTGCAATTGCCGCCTTCTGAGCTTCGAGCACGACCTCGTAGACCGCGCGCTGGCGCTTCCCGTATCGCCCGCCGACCGGCAGTGTTCGGGTGACATCGGAGGCGTAATAGTCGAACTCGCAGCCGGCATCGATCAGCAGCAGTTCCCCGTCCTGCATCTGCCGGCGGTTGTCGCGGTAATGCAGCACGCAGGAATTCGGGCCGCTGCCGACGATCGGGTGATACGAGATGTCGGCGCGGCGCCGATGGAACTCATACAGGATCTCGGCCATGACCTCGTATTCCATGCGCCCGGGCGCGGTCGCCTTGAGCGCGCGCCGATGCGCGGCGCAGGCGATCTGGGCCGAGCGGCGCATCGCGACGAGCTCCGAGCGGCTCTTGAACAGTCTCATCTCGTGCAGCGGGTGATCGAGCGCGACGAATTCGTGCGGCGTGTGACTGCCCTGCTTGCCCTGTGAACGGAGGCGATTGACCCAACCGATCACGCGCTTGTCGAATTCCGGATGGGCGCCCACCGTGTAGAAGACGCGCGAGCAGCGTTCGAGCAGGCCCGGCAGGATCTCGTCGATGTCCCCGATCGGGAACGCATCGTCCGCACCGTATTCCTTGACCGCCCCATCCGGGCCCGCGCGCGCGCCGTCCCAGGCCTCGCGCGCAGGATCGCGATCGCGCACGAACAGCACGTACTCGCCCTGCGGGCGGCCCGGCAGCAGGACCGCAACCGCCTCGGGTTCCGCGAACGAGGTCAGGTAATAGAAATCGCTGTCCGGACGGTACTGGTACTCGACGTCGTTATTGCGGGTCCGGACCAGCGCGGCGGGCAGGATCGCGATCGCGTCCCGGCCCATGAGCCGCATCAGCTGCCGCCGCCGGCGCGCGAATTCATCCCGCTGCATGCGCCCGCGCCTCCGCGAGCTCGTCCCAGGCGAGCTGGGTCCCGGCGCGCACGAATTCAACCAGTTCGGTGTAGTCACCCTCGCCCTCATCGAGGCTGCGGCCGGGCTCGAGTTCCGCGCGTGCGATGTCCGTCAGATCGCGCAGCAACTCGCCGATGTCTGCCTCTTTCATGACGTCGCCGCCCGAGGCGCCCGAGCCGATGCCGTACAGGAAGCCGTCGCACCACGCGGCGAGCGCGGCGACACGGTCAGAAAGCATGACCTCTTCATCCGGCAGGACCGGCGCAAACTCGAAGTCCGGCGAGCGCAACGCATCGAGGGTCTCCTCATGCGCCGCCAGCAGCGCTTCCGGCGGCGCACCATCAGGAGCGGAAGCACCCGCGTCTTCCGCCAGGTCGGCGATCCAGGCCTGTACGTCATAGGCTTTGCGCGCGCAGAGTGCTCCGCAAAGAATCCCATGGGCTTCGGCCGCGTCGAAGACGATGTCCATCCCGTCGAGGGCGGACTGAATCTCGCGGTGCGTCATCCCCCAAACGGTAGCAGTAATTGGCGGGTCGTGGCAGCATAAGGGCGCCATGGAAGAGTCCAATAAACCCGGCCTCGAGCGCGAATTCAAGCGGCTCGAACGGCGCCTCGACGAACTGGTCGGGGCGGTCGCTCAGCTGAAGGAAGAGAACCGCGCCTTGCGCCAGCGCCAGGACACGCTGTCCGCCGAACGGGCGACGCTGATGCAGAAGAACGAACAGGTCCGCGCGCGTGTCGAAGCGATGATCGGCCGCCTGAAGGCGATGGAGAGCGGAGCATGAGCGCGGACCAGAGCCGGGTGAGTGTCCGGATCCTCGAAAAGGAGTACCACGTCACCTGCCCGGCCGAGGAGCGTCCGGCGCTGCTCGATTCGGCCGAATACCTGAATCGCAAGATGCGCGAGATCCGCGACAGCGGCAAGGTAGTCGGGCTCGACCGCATTGCGGTCATGGCGGCCCTCAACATCGTCAACGAGCTGCTGCAGTCGCGCGGCCACGACGAGGGCTTCGAGACCGACCTGGCAGCGCGGATCAAGGCCATGCGCGAGCGCGTCGAATCCGCGTTGACGCGGGGCCAGCAACTGGGAAACTGAATAATGACGCCGCGCGCCGGATGCGCGGGCGTCGATGGTTTGGCGTCGCCTGCAGTGTTCGATTTGGACCTGGGAACCTCTCGACCCTAATGTGAAAAACCCAGGAGCCTGGCTTAGCGGCAGTATTGTGCAAGTCCGCCTCGTAGCGGAAAGCCTTAAGTGCCACGGCCTGCTCCACTTGTTGCTCCGGATCGAGAGCAACGGTCTAGAACGGCACAGGCGGGTGGCGCCTCTACTCTTGTTTTACGGCCATGACTGACGGCGATCGCCCCGCGCTTCGCCGGCGCCTACGCGCCGCTCGACGCGCCGTCGCGGCGGTCGAACGGCCGAGCGCCGCCGCCGCGATCGATGCGGCGCTCCGCAGCCTCGGACTTCCGCGACCCCACACGCGCATCTCCGCCTATCGCCCCATGGACGGCGAGATCGATCCCGCGATCGTACTCCGCCGCGCGAGCGCGCTCGGTTGCGACATCCACTACCCTGTCATCACGAGCCTGCGCAGCCGCCGCATGCGATTTGCGACCGAAGGTGACGCAGGCGATGGCGTGACGCCGGTCCTTCGCAGCGGCCACTGGCTCGACCTGGTGCTCGTGCCGCTCGTCGGCTTCGATGCCCGTGGCAACCGGCTCGGCATGGGCGGCGGATTCTATGACCGCCACTTCGCCTTCCTCAGAAACCGGAGCGCATGGCGGAGACCGCTCCTGATCGGCCTCGCATTCGAGCTGCAGCGCGTCCCGCAACTGCACGACGCCGCGCATGACGTCCCGCTCTGGGGCATCGTCACCGAGCGCGGAATTTACGGGCGCGCGGCCGCGCATGCGCGGGGTACCGCCGGGGGGCGCGGTCGATGAATTACTGGCTGATGAAGTCAGAGCCGGACACGTTCGGCATCGACAATCTGGCCCATTCGCCGGGAAAAACCGCCGGTTGGGACGGCGTGCGCAACTACCAGGCGCGGAACATGCTGCGCGACGATTTTGCCGTCGGAGACGGCGCGTTTTTCCATCATTCGAGCTGCGATGTGCCCGGCATCTACGGGACGATGAAAGTCGTGCGCGCGGGCCATCCCGATCCGACGGCGTTCGATCGCGCACACCGGCACTACGATGCGGACAGCGATAAGTCGAGCCCGCGGTGGTATCAGGTTGAGGTGCGCCTGCTTCGCAAGTTCGCGCAGCCGGTCACGCTGGAAGCACTGCGCGAGCACGCGACGGGTCCCTTGAAGAATCTGATCGTGTTGCGTCGTGGCAATCGCCTATCGGTCATGCCCGTCACCACCAACGAATGGAAATTTATTCATCGACTCGCGCACGAAAATGTTCCCGATGAGTGATCGTGAGCAGTTGCGAGCAGTGAAGATGCGCGCGAAGTCGCTACCCCTTGCTTGCAATCCTGTCAACCATGTATATACTCCGACCTCGGATTAACCCGACTATGGAGATCCAACATGGCGACCAAGAAGAAGGCAAAGAAAAAGGCTTCGAAGAAGAAGTAAGCGCTTTGCCTGATGGATCGGTGGTTGGCTGATCGAGAGACGACCAACCGCCGGTTCACCAAGAGACGATACTGTGCCCGCGTAAGCGGGCACAGTTTTTTGCGGAGCCTGAAGATGGACGTCAACTCGAAAAAGAAAGCCGCAGCGATAGCCGCGCTTGAATACGTCGAGGACGGCATGACGGTCGGCGTTGGCACCGGATCCACCGTCAATCATTTCATCGCGGCGCTGAAAGACCGGCGGAACCGCATTGCCGGGGCCGTTTCCTCGTCCGAAGCGAGCACACGCCTGCTGAAAGAGGCCGGCATCGAGGTGGTCTCGCTGAACGACGCCGGTGACCTGTCGCTCTATGTCGACGGGGCCGACGAGGCGACCCGGCACCTTGCCCTGATCAAGGGCGGCGGCGGTGCGCTGACCCGCGAAAAGATCGTCGCCGCGGCCAGCCGCCGCTTCGTCTGCATCATCGATGACAGCAAGCTCGTGGACCTGCTTGGGCGCTTTCCACTGCCGGTCGAAGTCATCCCGATGGCCCGCTCGCTGGTCGCGCGAAAGCTCGCGGGCCTCGGCGGCCAGCCGGTCCTGCGCCCGGGATTCAAGACCGACAATGGCAACGAGATCCTCGACGTGCACAACTTGAAGATCAGCGACCCGGCGGCGCTCGAAGCGCAGATCGGGCTCCTAGTCGGGGTCGTCGAGGTCGGGCTCTTCGCACGGCGGGGGGCGGACGTTTTGCTGGTCGCGAGTGATAGCGGCGTACAGACGCTCAAGCGCTAGGCGGTGTCGACACTGAAGGGGACGTTCACCTTCAGAGACTGAAGGTGAACGTCCCCTTCAGATGAAATGCAGGAGGCCGACCTTCGCGGGTCGGCCTTCTCATTTTGTTGGCTGGGGGACTAGGATTCGAACCTAGGTTGGCGGAGTCAGAGTCCGCAGTCCTACCGCTAGACGATCCCCCAAATTCGGCTCGTCCGCAGAAAAGGATCAGCGCTTGCTGAACTGCGTTCCGCGGCGCGCCTTGCGCCGGCCGACCTTCTTGCGCTCGACCTCACGCGCATCGCGCGTCACGAAGCCGGCGGCACGCAGGGGCTTGCGCAGTTCCTCGTCGTACTGGATCAGCGCGCGCGTGATGCCATGGCGGATCGCGCCCGCCTGGCCCGTGATTCCGCCTCCCTCGACCAGGACGTTGATGTCGAAACGCTCGGTCATCTGCACCAGTGCGAGCGGCTGGCGGACGATCATCACGCCCGTCTTGCGGCCGAAGAACTCGTCGAGCGGACGGCCATTGACCGTGATCGCGCCCTTGCCGGGTTTCATGAAAACACGGGCCGAGGACGACTTGCGGCGGCCGGTGGCGAGGGATGCGCTGGATGCCATGATTCGGGTCCTTAGAGCTCGAGCTGCTTCGGCTGCTGTGCGGCGTGCGGATGTGCGGTGCCTGCGAACACGTGCAGCTTCCGGTACATCTGGCGGCCGAGAGTCGTCTTCGGCAGCATGCCCTTGACCGCGTATTCGATCGCCCGCTCCGGGTGTTCGGCCAGGAGCTTTCCGAGTGCCACCGTCTTCAAGTTGCCGATGTAGCCGGTGTGCTGCTGGTAAACCTTGTCGCGCTTCTTGTTGCCGGTCACCGCCACCTTCTCGGCATTGATGACGATGATGTAATCGCCACAATCGACGTGGGGCGTGAACTCCGGCTTGTGCTTGCCGCGCAGGCGCATGGCGATCTGGGATGCAAGCCTGCCGAGCGTCCTTCCGGACGCATCCACCAGGTACCAGTCGCGTTGGACGCGCTCTGGCTTCGCGAAAACCGTCTTCATCTTGGGCCCCTGAATAGGGTCGGGTTCGAGAAAGGCCGGCAAGTTTACACAGATGGCCGAGCCTTGCAAAGCCGCGCCGCGCCGCTTGCAAGTCATTGTCGCGACTGGGGAAGCCGCGGGGGTATCGCTATATAATATGCGTCGCATGGAGCCGCGCGCCTTTTCCCCCCTCGATCGCCTGCTGGAACTGGCCGATGCGTGCCTCCGCGGCAGCTTCGCGAGGCCTGTGAGCGGCCGCCCGACCCCCGGAATTCCGGCGCCGGGACCCGCCGATTCCAGCCGCCGCCGTCATGTCGCCGGGCTGATGCGCGTCAATCACGCGGGGGAAATCGCGGCCCAGGGTCTATATCAAGGGCAGGCCCTGACGGCCCGAACACCCGCGACGCGGGAGGCGCTTCGCCGTGCCGCCGATGAGGAAGGCGATCACCTGGCCTGGTGCCGGGACCGGCTGGATGAACTGGGTTCGCGCCCTTCCTTGCTGAATCCGCTCTGGTTCGCGGGCTCGGTCGCGATCGGTGCCATCGCGGGCCTCTGCGGCGATCGCGCGAGCCTCGGATTCATGGCCGAGACCGAAAAACAGGTCGAGGGACATCTCGCGGACCATCTCGCGCGGCTGCCGGCGGACGATTCACGCAGTCGTGCGATCATCGAACAGATGCAGGCCGATGAGGTCGGTCATGGGCGTGCGGCGATCGCGGCAGGCGGCGAACCCTTGCCCGAACCGGTTCCTCGACTCATGCGCCTCACGGCCCGGTTCATGACCGGCACGGCCTACTGGATCTAACCGATGTCCGATTATGTCTTGCGGTGCGCGCGGGGCTGTAATACAACGACGGGCGGGACTGCCACGGCCGCCGATTCGCGCGGCGACCGACCCAGGGGAGCACAATGGAAGAACCCGTAAAGCAACTGACCGATATCCCGGCGATCAATCGCTTCCTCAGCTATTGCCGCGTGCGCACGGTGCCATCGAAGACCGCGCTGATCCACGCCGGCGACCTGCCGGATGTCCTCTACTACATCATCCGCGGCTCGGTCGAAGTCATGATCGAGGACGAGGATGGCAATGAGATGGTCCTCGCCTACCTGAACAAGGGCCAGTTCTTCGGCGAGATGGGCCTCTTCTCGGACAGCCAGCAGCGCAGCGCCTGGGTGCGCACGCGTACACAGTGCGAACTCGCCGAGATGACCTACCCGCGCTTCCGCCAGGTCGCGTCGGAGAGCCCGGGCCTCGTGTTCGAACTGGCGACCCAGCTCGCGACGCGGCTCGACCGCACCAATCGCAAGCTCGGAGACCTCGCCTTCGTCGACGTCACCGGACGCATCGCCCACGCGATCATGGATCTTTGCCTCGAACCCGACGCAATGACGCATCCCCAGGGCATGCAGATCAAGGTCAGCCGGCAGGAGCTCTCGCGCCTGGTCGGCTGCTCGCGCGAGATGGCGGGCCGCGTACTGAAGGTGCTCGAGGAACAGGGACTTCTGACGGCGCGCGGCAAGACGATCGTCGCGTTCGGCGCACGTCCCAAGGTCAAGGCCCGCGCGGTTCCCGATTTCGCGAAGACCGCCGTCGCCGCGGCCAAGTAAGCCGGATCAGCGGCCCGCGATCCCTTCGCGCAGGCCGCGGATAGCCGCCGCGTAATCCTTCGCTCCGAAAATCGCGCTGCCCGCGACGAACGTATCCGCGCCGCTACGGGCGATCGCGCCGATGTTGTCCTGCTTCACCCCGCCGTCGATCTCGAGCCGGACCTCACGTCCGCTCGTATCGATGCGTCGCCGGGCTTCGGCGAGCTTGCCGAGCACCGATTCGATGAACTGCTGGCCCGCGAATCCGGGGTTGACGGACATCAGGAGCACGAGGTCAATCGATCCGAGCGTGTGATCGAGCCAGGACAGCGGCGTCGCCGGGTTCAGCACGATGCCGGGCTTGCAGCCCGAGTCGCGGATCAACTGGATCGTGCGGTCCACGTGCCGGCTCGCTTCCGGGTGAAAGCTGATCCAGGTCGCACCCGCCTCCGCGAATTCCGGCACCAGCCGGTCCACGGGGTCCACCATCAGGTGGACGTCGATCGGCGCCTTGATGCCGTGCTTGCGGAGTGCCTTGCAGACCAGCGGCCCGATCGTGAGGTTCGGGACGTAATGGTTGTCCATCACGTCGAAGTGGACCCAGTCGGCGCCGGCCGCGAGCACTGCATCCGCCTCGGCGCCGAGCTTCGCGAAATCCGCGGACAGGATCGAAGGCGCGATGACGGGTGTCAGCATCCACGTACTCTAGCGCATGCCGCGCGATTCGCGGACGCGCTCCCAGGCGGCCTGGATCGCCTGGGTCTTCTGCTTCGCCACTTCGAGCATGGATTCCGGCAGGCCGCGGGCCACGAGCTTGTCCGGGTGATTCTCGCTCATGAGCTTGCGGTAGGCGCGTTTGACCTCGGCGTCGGTCGCGGTCTTCGGCACGCCCAGGATCTCGTACCCGTCCGCGAGCGCATCCGCGCCGCCCGCCGATGCGCCGGGCCGGCCGCCGCCCGCGGGTCCGTAACCGCCGGCGTCGGCGTAAGCCTGCAGACGGAGCAGCGTTTCGAAGTGCGCGAACTCGAGCGCGCCGATGCCAAGCCTCGCCGCAACCTGAGCGAGCGTCGAACGAGTGATTCCCGCCAGGCCGTCGCCCAGGAGCGTCGCGCGAATCTGGATCTCGAGGAACATGCGCAGCACCTCCTCGCGACCGCGGCAGACGCCTGCAAGCTCTCCGAGCGTCGCTTCCAGGTCGAAGTCGGGCGCCTTGCCCTCGGTGTAGAACTGCATCGCCGCGCGGGTGTCCGCATCGTTCAAGTTGAACTGCCGGAAGATTCGCCGCGCCGCGGCGATGTCCTGTTCCGAGACGCGACCGTCGGCCTTCGCGACATGGCCCATGACGCTGAAGGCCGCGCGGAAGAACGTCGCGCGCACGGTGGCGGGATCGGCGCGCGGCGCACCGGCGCCACGCGCGACGTACTGGTCGTAGAAATGGCCGATGATCAATCCGAGGAGTACGCCGGTCGGCCGGCGGGTCAGTAAGAATCCGAGGACTGCGCCGATCAGCTTGCCGGTCCAGTTCATCAATCTTTCCATTACCATCGATACTCGTCATGTTAGCAAGAGCCCCTTGCATGAGTTCAGCCGCGCTGTTTGAGTCGAATCTCCGTTCCCTTCCGCTGCTCCACCGCGGCAAGGTCCGGGACAATTACGCGATCGGCGACGACCGCCTGCTGATCGTCGCGAGCGACCGGCTGTCCGCCTTCGACGTCGTGCTGCCCGATCCGATTCCCGGCAAGGGCCGCGTGCTCACGTCGATCTCAAATTTCTGGTTCTCTCGAACGCGCCACATCGTCGCGAACCACCTGACCGGCGAGCCCCTGTCGCGCCACGTCCGCGATCCGGCGGAGTGCGTGCCGCTCGAAGGGCGCGCGGTCGTCGTGCGGCGGCTCGCGCCGCTTCCGGTCGAAGCGGTCGTGCGCGGTTACCTGATCGGATCGGGATGGAAGGATTACTGCCAGAACGGACGGATCTGCGGCATCGCCCTGCCGCCGGGTCTCGTGCTCGCAGCGCGCCTGCCGGAACCGATCTTCACGCCGGCGACGAAGGCGGCGTCCGGACAGCACGATGAGAACGTCTCCTTCGAGCAGGTTGAAGCGGTCATCGGAACTTCCACGGCCGCACGCGTGCGCGAACTCGCGCTCGCCCTCTACGCGCATGCCTCCGAACACGCCCGCGGTCGCGGTATCCTCATCGCCGACACGAAATTCGAGTTCGGTCTCGACGACGCCGGGCAGGTCGTGCTGATGGACGAGGCGCTGACACCGGACTCGTCGCGCTTCTGGCCGGCGGACGCCTGGCGCGAGGGCATCAGCCCGCCGTCCTTCGACAAGCAATACGTGCGCGACTACCTCGAGACTCTCGACTGGGACAAGCGCGCTCCGGGGCCCCGGCTTCCGCCGGAGGTGATCGCGGGCACGGTCGCGAAATACCTCGAAGCCGAGCGCCGATTGCTCTGAAGGAGCTGAAGGGGACGTTCACCTTTGAAGGGGAGCGTCGCGTTTCCGAAGGTGGCGCTCCCCTTCAAAGGTGAACGTCCCCTTCAGCGCCCCTTCAGAGCGCCTGTTCGGCCCAGCGCCGGATGTGCGCGTGGATTTCCGCGAGCCCGTCGGTCAGCGCAGCGGGCCCCGGCTGAAGGATGATCGCGGACTTGATTTCGTGGAGCTCGCCGTCGCGGACCGCCGGAACCGCGTCCCAGCCGGGCCGCGCCATCACGTGTTCCGGCCGGAATTTCTTGCCGCACCAGGAACCGAAAATGATGTCGGGCGCGCGGCGCACGACTTCCAGCGGATCCGCGATGATGCGGTCCCGGCCGATCGGCTTCGCCGCGAGCTCCGCAAAGCAGTTGTCGCCGCCGGCGATCCCGATCAGTTCGCCGACCCAGCGGATCGCCGCGATCTGCGGCTCGTCCCACTCCTCGAAATAGACGCGCGGACGGCGCGGCAGGCGCGCGGCGGCCGCGCGAATGTCCTCGACGCCCGCGGCGAGCCGATCGGCAAGCGCCGCGGCCTTCACCTCGCAACCGATCATTCCGCCAAGCATGCGGATCATGCGCAGGATCTCCGGGACGCTGCGATGATTGAAGAGGTGCACTTCGATGCCGGCCCTTGCGAGTTCCGCAGCGATGTCGGCCTGTAGATCCGAGAAACCCAGGACGAGATCGGGCCCGAGCGCGATGATCCGGTCGATCTTCGCGCTCGTGAACGCCGAAACGCGCGGCTTCTCGCGCCGCGCCCGCGGCGGGCGCACGGTGAAACCGGAGATCCCGACGATGCGCCGGTCCTCGCCCAGAAGGTAAAGCGTTTCGGTCGTCTCTTCGGTCAGGCAGACGATGCGTTCGGGAAATTCGCCGGGCATCGGCGCACTCTATCAGGGGCGGAATTGCGGGCGCATCGCCCCTGTGCCACGCTCGCGCCGTGACTCCGTATGCCGACCTGCGCCGGCGCGTCGAGCAACTGCTGTTCGACCGGCACGACCTTCCGGTCAAGCCGGCGAACTGGCTTCTCGATCTCCTGCGTTATCCATTCGCGCTGATCCGCGACCTGCTGACCGGGGAGCTGAACCTGCGGGCAATGAGTCTCGTCTACACGACGCTGCTATCGCTCGTACCGCTCGTGGCCTTCGCATTCGCCGTTCTGAAAGGACTCGGCGTGCATCGCGATCTCGAACCGCTCGTCTATGAGTTGCTGCGCCCAATCGGCGAGCGCGCCGGAGAGCTGACCACGCAGATGATGACCTTCGTGGAAAACGTGCGGGGCGACGTGTTGGGTTCGGTCGGTCTCGCCGTCCTGCTCTACACCGTCGTATCCACGATCCAGAAGCTCGAAGGCGCCTTCAATTTCGCCTGGCACGTCGAGCGTCCGCGCTCGTTCATGCGCCGCGTCAGCGAATACCTGAGCCTGATGGTCATCGGCCCCATATTCCTGGTCGTCGTATTCAGCCTGTTCGGCGCGGTGACGAACCACTCGGCCATGGTGTGGCTCACAAAGCACCAACCGTTCGGTGCGATCGTGCGCGGCCTCGGCATCCTCGGACCCTATTTCTTCGTCACCGGCGTATTCACCTTCCTCTATGCATTCGTCCCGAATACGCGCGTCCGCTTCCAGGCCGCACTCGTCGGAGGCATCACCGCAGGCGCGCTGTGGGCGGCAAGCGGGGCCGTGTTCACGAAGATCGTTGCGGCCTCGACGCAGATGGTCGCGATCTACGCCGGTTTCGCCATCTTTCTTGCCGCGCTGATCTGGATCTACCTGAGCTGGCTGATACTTCTGATCGGCGCGCAGCTGTCGTTCTACGTGCAGAACCCGCGCTATATGCGCGTCGGGCAGACGCCCGTGCTGCTGACGAGTGCGCTCCGCGAACGCCTCGCATTCACGGTGATGCTGCTGATCGCGCGGAAGTTTGTGGCTGGCGAGACGCCCTGGCAGCAGCGGCTGCTGGCCGAAGATCTCGAGATCCCGGGCTCGGCGCTGGCGTCAGTCGTTGACTCGCTCGAGAAGGCGGGTCTCGTGACGCTGACGGAGGAAGAAGAGTTGCTGCCCGCGCGGGACCTCGAAAACATCGCCCTAGCGGACATCCTGAATGCGGTGCGAGACGAGCGGCAGTACGGAACCCGGCTGCTGTGGCGGGCGCGCACCGAGCCCGTCGCCGATGCGGTCGCGAATACGGTCGAGTCGGCGGTGCGCGAGCGAATCGAGGGGATGACGCTGCGGGAACTCGCCGGCCAGCAATCGCCCTAGTCGCCGGCGATCGTCATCTCGTCGATCAGGAGCGAACCGCAGTGGATCGCGCCGCGGCAATCCACGTCGTCCCCCTGGGCCACGATGCCGCGGAACATTTCGCGCAAATTCCCTGCCACCGTGATCTCGTGGACAGGCCGCGTGACTTCGCCGTTCTCGACCCAGAATCCCGAGGCACCCCGCGAGTAATCGCCCGTCACCGGGTTGACGCCCTGCCCCATCATCTCGGTCACGAGCAGGCCCGTGCCGAGCTTCCTGAGCAGCGATTTCGGATCAAGCCTATGGCCCTGGATGACGAGATTGTGTACGCCGCCGGCGTTGCCCGTCGTCACGAGGCCGAGCTTGCGCGCGGAATAGCAGTCGAGCAGGTAGCCGTCCAGCAGGCCGTTGACCACGAGTTCCCGATCGCGGGTCGCGACCCCTTCGCCGTCGAATGGCGCGGAACCGAGAGCGCCCTTGAGGTGCGGCCGCTCGATCAGCGAGATCGCCTCCGGAAAGACCTGTTGGCCAACCGCGTCCAGCAGGAAACTGCTTCGGCGGTACTGCGCGGCGCCGCCGATCGCACCGACGAAATGCCCGATCAGGCCGCGCGCGAGTTCCGGTGCAAAAAGTACCGGAGCCTTGCGCGTCGACAGCTTGCCGGCGCCGAGTCGCTGCACCGTCTTTTCGGCCGCCTTGCGCCCGACCTCCTCGACGTCCTCGAGCCCGCGCCAATCGCGCGCCGCCGTGTACCAGTAGTCGCGCTGCATCTCGCCTTCGTGCTGCCCGAGCACCACGCAGCTGATGCTGTGCGATGTCGACGGATAGCCGCCGACGAACCCGTGACTGTTGCCGAAGACTCGGAGCTTGCGGTTCGTCGAGACTGAGGCGCCTTCGGAATTGCTGATGCGCTTGTCATGCGCGAGGCTCGCCGCCTCGCAACGCTTTGCAAGCTCGATGGCCTCCGCGGCCTCGAGATCCCAGGGATGGCTGAGATCGAGATCCGGCAGGTTGTCCGCCATCAAGCTGGCATCGGGCAGACCCGCGTACGCGTCGTCGGCCGTGAAACTCGCGATCGAAA
>Ga0163150_10007391_pt1 | contig 12944 bp, 12 predicted proteins | sample OliLakLV19P2IB_FD_148628 | JGI IMG/M metagenome (GOLD analysis project Ga0163150, IMG submission 148628) | Freshwater microbial mat bacterial communities from Lake Vanda, McMurdo Dry Valleys, Antarctica - Oligotrophic Lake LV.19.P2.IB | ecosystem: Environmental > Aquatic > Freshwater > Lake >...
CAGAAGCGCTGGCGACGATTGAACCGACATGAATTGATTCAAGATGTGATCGCCGGCGTGACGTTCACGGACGGCGCAAAGAAACAGGCCGCCTGATCACGCCGTCCACAGGATTTGACCATAGCTCAGGAACCATCGCTCATACGGAAACCCAGACCGGAACCCCGCGGAAACCTCGATGCCGTCGGCGCGCAGCCGCATCGCTCCAGAACTGGCGAGGAGTCCGAACCGCTCGTTCGGATCGGCCATGTCCACAGCCCAGTCTTTTGCGGTCGCGAGATCACGCGTCAGCACCACCGGAAATTCCCCGTCTGCGGCCAAGCCGGCGTTGCCTGCGTCGCCGGCAAGTAACTGATTGACCCATTGCCCAAGCCACTGCGCCCTTGCGCTGCGGACGTTGGACCGCAGGTGTAAGTCGGAGCATTCCTGCACCGAAAGGTTCGCCGGTCGCCCGTCCTTGAATAACCGATGCCCCGCGACCGATGGACCTCCAAGAATCACCTCCGGCGACACCACGACGTGCCAACTCACAGGCCGCCCCACGATCGCTCTGCCCCACGCTTCAAGTCCGGCTTCACCATCGTTGATCTCCTGACCGCCACCGACCAGCGCGATCACGGTCGCCCACTGATCCGCGCGCTCCATGATGTCGAGAATGAGATCAGCTTCGGAGCGATTCACGTCGCGCTTCTGGAGCATCCGCTTGGCGTTCCATGCGCGTTGAGCTTCGTCGAAAATGACGACATTCTCGGGCGGAGATTCGGTCGGCCGCTCGATTCCATGTAGCCGAAGAAAACGATGAACGTCGTGGATGAACGTCGAAACCTGCTGGGTGGCCTCGCCGCGGGTCGCGCCACGTTCGATGGAGTCGCGTACGAGGGATTCGTGAATGATGGAGATTAGCGGCCCGTTTCCCGAGAGAAAGGTGGCCGCGGTTTCGCCGCCGGGCCGAAGCTGCGGGTCGTTTGCCGCGTTGAGACCTGTGAGCGTCTTGCCTGCGCCTGGAATACCGGTGACAAAGCAGATCGTGCGCGTCTGGTTGGCGCGAGCGCTTGCGATCGAATCTATAAGAGCACGCGTCGTATCGGTGAGGTTCGTTGCAAAGCCGTGATTGATGTCGGCGACACTGTGCGCGCGATAAAGCGTTCGCGCCGCTTCGATAATGGTCGGGGTTGGGCGGTAGGGTGAGCGGATCCAGTCTTCCGCGATAATTGGCTGAGCCGATGGCACGGAAAACATCGTGAAACACTGCGCGATCCGTTGCGCCATCGTCGCAACATCGACGCTCTGAACAGTCACGACGTGTTCATTCAGATCGAGAGGTCGATTGACGCGTGAGAAATCGACGTCGGGACAAGCATCGGAATGATCGCTCGTCCGCGACTCGCTTGGTGGAAATCGCGCAAATCCAATGCGTAACTGCGCACCTGCCACCGGTCAGGACCCCGGTACTCGTCACCGCCGACTTTGAATTCGAGGACGAATACCACATCTCGCGCGAGCAGCACCACATCCGGCCGGCGTGCCCGGCGAGGTATTTCGTACTCCAACAGAACGGCCCACTCGTTAGCTTCCGGGAGAAGTTGCAGGAGTTGCCGAGCCATCGATTCGAGTATCGGGAGCGTTCGCTTCCAAGCGTCGATCTGCTCGCGCCGCTGCGACGCGATACCCGCCTCCGCAACGCTTGCGACAAGATGGCCCAACTGCGCGCGAGCGTCCGCGGTCGAATACTGCCCCACCGTTGTCCAGTAGGCGACTCCCACGGTTAGCGGTTCTCCTTGCGATGAGGCTGAAGGAGAGTCGCGAGAGGAAGGCCTAGGGCACGAGCCAAGCGCTCCATGTTGTCGATCGAAATGTTGCACTCGCCGCGCTCAACGGTTCCGACATAAGTGCGGTGAACACCAGCAATATCGGCGAGGCGCTCCTGCGAGATGCCCTTGGCCTGTCTGCATCGGCGCACGTTTGCAGCAAACACCTGCCGCGCAGATTGGTCGGTGGATGTGTTTGCGTCTACACTCTTTACGTAGCACTCTGGAGAGTATGAAATCTCAAGACGTCGTAATCAAATTGCCTAGGCTCTTCTTGGCCAGATCGTCGATTGCATTAGCTCGGAAATTGCACAGTGGGAGAATACAGCGATGTATTACGCGACCGGAGAGTGCGATCCTGATATTCCGTTGCGAGAGTGCATCGATGAGGTTGATGCAATCAAAATGGTCGAGAATTTCAAAGATATTCATTCAATAATCGAGGCGCAACTCAGACCCACCCCGGAGGGGTCGCAGCCATTAGCCCCGGGTCGCGCCTCGCGCACCCGGGGTAGAGGATGCGCTCCTTCGTTCGACCCCGGAGGGGTCGTAGCCGCGGCCGATGCGATCGTTGCGCGGCGACGCTGCTGCGACCACTCCGGGGTCGAGGGTACAGCGCGACTCCGAACCCCGGGTGCGCGGGGCGCGACCCGGGGCTAATGGCTGGCATCCCTTCGGGATGAGGAGGAGGACGCGCCGATCTTCGGGATGAGGAGGAGGACGCGCCGATTCGTTCGACCCCCGGAGGGGTCGCAGCCATTAGCCCCGGGTCGCGCCTCGCGCACCCGGGGTAGAGGACGCGCCGATTCGTTCGACCCCCGGAGGGGTCGCAGCCATTAGCCCCGGGTCGCGCCTCGCGCACCCGGGGTAGAGGATGCGCCGATTCGTTCGACCCCGGAGGGGTCGTAGCCGCGGCCGATGCGATCGTTGCGCGGCGTCGATGCTGCGACCCCTCCGGGGTCGAGGGGCACAGCGCGATTCCGAACCCCGGGTGCGCGGGGCGCGACCCGGGGCTAATGGCTTGAATCCCTTCGGGATGAAGAGGTCCCTTCGGGATGAAGAGGTCCCTTGGGGATGAAGAGGTCCGTTCAGGATGAGGAAGAGGAGGACGCACCGATTCGTTCGTCCCCGGAGGGATCCTTCGGGATGAAGGGGATCGTTCAATCGAGGTATTGAGGGTCGTAATCAACGCCGGCCTTCTCGAGCAATTCGACGAGTTCTTCGCGGAAGGATTTGATGCGGTGATGTTCCTCCTGCGTGGCGATGTACTTCTGCACACCTGCGCGGGCGGGCGCGCTGACGGTGAAGGCGGCGTATCCCTCTTGCCAAGCGAAGGCGGGAACGCCGATCTTTTCATGCACCCAGACTGACGCGGCTTTCTTCAGTTCTCGCATCACGTCGGCGAGGCAGTGAGTGGCCCGCAGCCCGACGAGGAGGTGGACATGGTCGTTGATGCCGCCGATACCTTGTGCGAACCCGTCGAGGCCGTTGATCGTGCCGCCGAGGTATTCGTGGAGGCGCGAGCGCCAAGCGGATTCAATGAAGGGTTCGCGGTTCTTCGTTGAGAAGACGAGATGGTAATGAAGACTTAGATAGGTTGAAGACAAGATGGAGCTCCTAATCAGGGAATTTAGGATTATTGTGATGGTTGGAGGTGACGCAGGCAAGCTGGTGTGACCCCTCCGGGGTCGAGGCAAAACGCCTGCACGTTAACCCCGGGTGCGCGGGACGCGACCCGTGGCTAATGGCTGGCATCCCTACGGGATGGTTCGGAATATGCATCCTTAGGCAATTGCAGAGTGCGAGGATTCAGGACGAATTTGGAAGAGGGCGCGCGACGAACATCGAAAACCGACTGCGGAGGAATTGCATCCCCAACCCGGGGAACAAAACCGACTCGGTGCCGTGCTCCTCCCGATCTCACCGCCACCCAAAGAGGTGAAATGGAGGGAATGGGACAAATATAAAAGTATCCCCGTGGCAGATCCAGACGCGATCATCTACGACCCAATGCGAGGTGCGACATGGCGAAAGTGAAAGAGAAACCCCCGTCTCCGGATCATCTCACGATGAGCCTGTTCGCCCCCGGCATGTCGGCGCTGCACCGCGCCGGCTTGGGCGGCCTGGCGTGCACCCTTCATGCGATGCAGCGGTCGCACAAGAATGGGCTTCTTAAAATGGACAAGCTGCCCTGCGCCATTCAAGGACGGCAATGGGATGAAGATCACAGACACAACACTTGGCAGGATGGTGCATTTGAGGGATGGGATTCGGAGAAGGGGGTAACGTTTATCGACGATGACCTGTTGGGCAATATGAAAACCGAGGGTGCATCGGAAGAAGCCGAAGGTTCAGCTAATGTCCGCCGTGCGGTGCTCGAAGTGACCCGCGCCGTCTCGCTCACCCCTTGGGCCGGCGATGTGACTTTCAATGCTGCGTCGCCGGGCTTAACACCATTGGCGTCGAATAAGGACAAGCAAGGAAAGTAGGATAAGAACCCCGTACCCTACGGCACCGAACTGCATGCCACGCGTTACCAATACGGCATCGCGCTCACCCCCGAACGGCTCCGCGACAAGAGCCGCGCGCCAAGGCCGTCGATGCGCTTTGCAATCTCGGCACGGTTGCCGGCAATCATGGCCGGTTCCTCTTCGACTTCTCGCCCGAAGCGGTCGTCATCCGCATCACCGATGATCCCGCTCCGCGCCTGCTCCAACGGATCGCCGCGGAAGATATCAATCCGAAGAAACTCATCCTGGGCGTCAGCGACATCGACTCGAAGCTCGCCGGCGAGTTGAAGGCGAAGGGCGTCACCGTGCTGGGCGTGAAGAAGGCGTGCGAAGAGGCGGTCAAGCGCATCAACGCGGAACTCAAGAACAAGGGGTGACCCATGCTCGGCGTTTACGTCACTGTGCCCATCGCGTGCATCCGCAAAGGCATGGCGCGGGAATATCTCGAAACCGAGCCGCTGCCGCCACCGGCGACCTGTTACGGATTTTTGTTGTCGCTGGTAGGGGAGACGGATCGTTGCAGGCATATCGGCGCGCGGGTGGCGCCGGTGCTACTTAATCAGCCCAAACAGAGCGTCGTGCTGCGGACGGTCTGGCGCGTCAAGAAGACCCCGCTGGGATCATCAGGCAATACACGGCCCGACTACCAACAACTGCTTTCACCCGTCGAATGGTCATCTGGCTGGACTCATCGGATAAGAAGTCCGGAGGTGAACGGTTGGAAGCTCGAGTCATCCGCGCGCTCGATCCCATATGCCGAGGCCACATCGACCGTTTCGGCGGCCTGTCTCTCGGCGAGAGCACCCACATGGTGGATGAAGTTTCGATGCTCCCGCGAAAGGCGGGGACTCTTCCGTCCGAGGGCCGCGTTTTTCTTCGGCGCGAGCGAGGCAGGTTGTCGCTGCCGGTGTGGGTCGATCATGTCGGGTCCGCCGGCACCAGGCACGTCACCGGCGATTTGCTCTCACTTCCATTAGCCGCTCCTCACGGCGACGAGGTGGCACGGATGCCCCGCATCCATCCCGATGGCATTCAGGAGGATCGCGCATGAACCTCATCCATCTACCACTTCTTGACGGCCCCAATGCAGCATCCACGGGTGAACCGCCCCTGCGCGTCATGGCTCTGCACGCGCTACGGCGAGCGCATCCAATTCTCTATCTTCCGCTGTTGGCCGCCCACCTCTCCGAGGCCGTCAGGCGTTGAGCACCCGCCCACCGGATCAAGGGCAGCCTATTTGCGGTAGGTACGGATTCGGTCCTCGATGGAGTGCTGGAACCGGCTGGAGAAGCGGGCATAGAGTGCGCCCCGCGACTTGCGATTGGAAGCGGTGGTCACCACGGCCATCATCAGGCAGCAGGCGAGTATGATCGCCAGTTGCGGCTGTGAGATGGGCAACCGCACCACGACAGCGTCTGCATCCGAGTTGTCCCTATTCTGTCCCAGTGGCGCGCTTGCGCGACTGGATGTGATGGGGCGCAGCGAGACGTGACGGGATGTACGTGAATTGGTGCCATCGCCGGGGCTTGAACGCGCCGGACTTCTCGGTTTGACGCTCGCAGAGTCCGGCTCTGAAGGCGGAGGCTCGCCGGGTCCGGCTCGCCGACTAGGTCACTCGACATGCGGTTATCGAACGTTCATTTCGGTTATGAGCCAGCGACGCCGGTCGTTCGCGGGGTGACGGCGGAACTGCGGGCGGGGCAGGTGTGCGCGCTGATCGGTCCCAACGCGGCGGGCAAGTCGACGCTGATTGAATTGATGCTGGGGCAGCTCAGGCCTACGAGCGGGGCGGTGACGCTAAACGGCAAGCCTGTCGGCGAACTTAAGCCGCATGAGCGGGCGCAGCGGCTGGCGTATGTGCCGCAGCGGGCGATGAAGGACGTGTCGTTCACGGTGGCGGAGGTGGTGTCGCTGGGGCGGTATGCCCAGCCGCGCGAGGACGCGGTGATTGATGAGGCCCTGGCGATGTGCGATTTGTTGCCGCTGCGGGGGCGGGTGTTCGGCGAACTGTCGATGGGGCAGCAGCAACGCGTGGCGGTGGCGCGGGCGGTGGCGCAGGTCTGGTCGAAGGGCGATTTGGCCGGCAAGTTCATGCTGCTCGACGAGCCGGTCAATGCAATGGACCTGAAGCACGTGGACCACTCGATGCAGTTGCTCGGCGACCTGGCGTCGCGCGGGCTCGGCGTGCTGGCGGTGCTGCACGACCTGAACCTGGCGTCGGTGTACGCGGACACCGTCTGGCTGATGGCGGAGGGGCAGCTGCGGGCGGCGGGGCGGCGCGCGGAGGTATTGCAGGCAGAAGTGCTGGAGCCCGTGTACGGCGTGACGCTGCGGTCGCCGGCGGAAAGCGGCGGGCGGCGGCTGTTTTTCGTTGAGCCGGCGCGTAAAGTGGTAGGATGATTGCCAGGCAATTCGATTGGTGGTTTTGGATTTGTGATTTGTGATTTTTGATTTGACAGAAGTGATCGCACGTTGCGGCTTGCAAATCACAAGTCGAAAATCACAAATCCTCAATCACTAATCGCTCCCCAGGAGTTTCGCATGGGTTCGCACACCTTGGTTCTGGCCCTGAGCACCGGCGAGATCGTGTCGATCGCGATTGCCGGGCTGGTGATTCTCAGCGGGATCATGGGGCAGGCGAACGAGGCGAGCAAGAACAAGCGGCGGCGCGAGGCGGCGAAGCGGGGCGACCGGGTGACCGAGCAGCCGACGGGGTCGAGCCTTGATGACATCGCGCAGCGCCGCCGGCAGCAGCTTGAGGCGCTGGCGCGGCGGCGGCGTCCGGGCGCAACGCCGGGTCCGCAGCCGACGAACATGTCAACGGCGCAGACGGTGGAGCGCGAGGCGGCGCGGGCGGCTTATGAGGATCGCGCGGCGACGTTGCGGCAGTCGGAGAATGTAAACCCGATGCTGGCGCGGGGCGGGTCGCAGGAGTCGTCCCCGCGCGAAGACGATCGGTTGAACCCGATGCTGACGCGCGGCGAGGCGGGCGGCCGGGCCCAGGCCGGCGCCGATGCCGAGCGCGGGGCGCTCAAGGCTCGGCGGGCGGCGCAGGTGCGCGAGAACGCAAGGCTCGGCAAAGAGCAGCGGGCCTCCCAGAAGCAGGAGGCTAAGCTTCGGGCGAAGCTCCAGGCGAAGCAGCGCCGGACCCGCGAGCAGGTGGAACTCGTCATCGAGCCGCAGGTGCCGTCGCTACGCGCAGGGATGTCGGACCTGGCGCGGGGCGCCACGCAGGCCGAGCCTTCGATCCATAGCGACGCATACGCATCGGATGAAGATGTTCACCGCCAGGCGACCGATGCGGGCACCGTTCACGTCGAGGCTCGCAAGTCCCGGCTGGCGTCGATGATGATCGGCCGGAGCTGGCGCGAGGTGTTGATTTTGAAAGAGGTGCTCGACCGGCCGCTTTCGATGCGCGAGGAGATCGGATCGGGCGGCGTGAGCGACCCGTGGGCCTGATGATCATTAGACTGGTTTCAAAACCGATGGATGTGACCACGGATAACACGGATGGCACGGATAAAGTCCGGTTTTTGATGCATTGGTCCCGTCAGTGTTATCCGGGGTATCCGTCGTAAATCTGTTTTGAAACCAGTTGTAGAGAGTCTCCGATTTTGAATTTGCGGTGCCCCGGATCGGCTCGGCGACTCGTGATTCGCGACGGGCTGCACGGGTTGCCAAGCCGACCCGTGGCACCCCACCAATTGAACTGGACTTTTGCGGCTGGTTCCCCCGATTTACTGTTTTTGCACAGGCTTGGCATCCGATGACAGTTGTGGTTATAATGCCAGGCGAGAAGAGACCGTTCGCAGTCGGGAGATCGAGAACCGCTTCATCTAAGTCGCTCGGCCGCGCGGCCCGCCTCCATGCGGGAAGCGCCCGCTCCAGGTGAAAAGTCGGGTTTGACACAGGTGCTTTTAGCGGGTGCCGAGGTTGAATCCTCGAAGCCCGTGCCCATGTTCGCAAGGCGGCAGGCCGATTTTCGGTTATTGCAGCCACTTGGAATCTCCGCGGGGTCGCAGTCCTGGAGTATCGCCCGCGATGGGCGGCCTTCCAAGGCGGCGGGGATTGCGGGGTTTTGAAATGCCCGATGTTCCACAATTCTCCCGAGGGGACGTGATCATTCACACCGGTTGCCCGCAGTGGGGCGACGGGCTGGTGGATGAGGTTGTCAATATCCTTCACGAAGGGAAAGCCGCACAGCGGCTGATCGTGAAGTTCGCCAATAAGGGCCGCGTGACGCTCAACAGTGCCGTCGCGCCGCTCATCAGCAAGGATGCAGCAGTCGCCATGAACCATTACCGAAAGACGAATTTCTCTCCCGCTTCCGCCGCCGCCACGACGCCGACCAACGGCTCGGGCGCCGGCTCCAAGACCACCAGCTCCACTTCCGGGGGCGGCGGGGGCGGCGGTTGGCTCTCCGCGTTCGAGAAGACGGAGCACGAGCTGCACCGCCTGCCCGATGCTCTCAACGACCCGTTCCTGAGCCTGGTGGAGCGCATCGAGGCCACCCTCGACACTTACCAGTTCAGCAAGGACCCGCGGGTGCTCATCGACTGGGCCATCCGCCAGACCAAGCTCAATGACCCGATGACCAAGTACACCCGGCACGAGCTCGAGGTCGGCTTCGACCGCTTTGCCCGTGACCGTGATGTCCACCTGCGCGATCTGCTGCGCCAGCTCAAGCAGCAGGGCCGGCTCAATGAGTTTGACTCGATCCGCCGCAAGACGAAGCTGCCGGCTGCGGTGAGCGCGATGGATCGGGCGCGGAATCAGCTGTAGGTCGCCTTAAATCTGGCCCAATTGCTCTCGTCGTGGAGCGCGGCTCGTTTGCGCGGACGAGTATGCGCGATATTCGCTACTTATTCCGGTACTCGCTCAATGCTGTAGGGGTAATCTCCGTCGGCACGCTTGTGGCACTGATACTGCTTGCATTCGTCGCCCACGGTGCGACAAGTAAGAATCATCGACGCTGGCTCTTGGCTTGTTTGCCGGCGGCAATCGCTGTGGCGTCGGCTTTTTGCGAAGGGTCGCCCGTTTTCGACTTGTTTGATCCTGGAAACTACCGCCGGCCGTATCCAGAAGGACCTGACTATGCCGCTGCCTACGTACTTCTTGCATTTGGATTCGGTTTTGCAATTCAATGTTTCCGAATTCGAAGACTATGGTTTCTTGTTAATGGGATGGCTTCTACGTGGTTCTTTGGTGCGCTGATTGTGTCGGAGTTCTTGCGACGCGTCTTGCTTCTGGGCCGATTCGCCTGGAGTGAACTGACCTTCAACTCTCCCGAAGTGATCGCCATCCTCATATACACCGCGCTATGGGGATGGGTTGTTTGGCTCCAAACTCGTCGATTTCCATTGTTGATTGAGCACTTCAATGGAGAATGCAGTCATTGCGGATACGACCTTCGCGGGAACCCCAAAGCTATGACGTGTCCAGAGTGCGGCGAACCTGTCAGTTCCACCGCCAGCGCTCACCAATAGCGTGTGCTGAAACTCCTTTTATAATCCGCCTCCATGCCCACCCCCGCCGAGCGAATCGATCAGCTCCGCCGCGAGATCGATCGCCACAACCGGCTTTACTACGTCGACGCCAGCCCGGAAATCTCCGACCGCGAGTTCGACCGGCTGCTCAAAGAGCTCGAAGAGCTCGAAGCGAAACATCCCGACCTCGTCGCGCCCGACTCGCCCACCCAGCGCGTCGGCGGCGAACCCATCGAAGGCTTTATCACGCTGCCGCACGCGAAGCCGATGTTCTCCATTGACAATACCTATGCCGAGGGCGACCTCCGCGCCTGGCACACGCGCATCGCCAAGGGCATCGGTCTCGATGATGAAAAGGCGGCGGCGGGAATCGATTACGTGCTGGAGCCAAAGGTCGACGGCGTCGCGGTCAGTCTGCGATATGAAAACGGCAAGCTCGCGCTGGCGCTGACGCGCGGCGACGGCGTCAAGGGCGACGACATCACCGCCAACGTGCGCACCATCGCGGCGGTGCCGTTTGTGTTGTCCCTCGACAAATCATCAAAGAAGAAACCGGCGCCCCAAAGCCCGGCCACTCCCGTGGCTGGGTCCATCCCCGATATCCTCGAAGTCCGCGGCGAAATCTACATGCCCGCGCTCGAGTTCGACCGCATCAACAAGGAGCGCGACGAGGCCGGCGAAGAGCTTTTCGCCAACCCGCGCAACTCGACCGCCGGCATCCTCAAGAAGCTCGACCCCAAATACGTCGCCCGCCACAAGCTCCGCTTCTTTGCGCACGGCCGGGGCGAGGTCGAGCCCAACAATTTCGAGCGGTACAGCGAGTTCATGGCGCTCGTCCACGCGCTCGGCCTGCCAACGAATCCGCTTACGCAGCTCTGCCACGGCATCGACGAAGTCTGGGCCGCGATCGTCGTACTCGACGGCAAGCGGCACGCGCTCCCGTATGGCACCGATGGCGCTGTGGTGAAAGTCGACCGCCTTGACTGGCAGGATCAGCTCGGCTTCCGCTCCAAGTCGCCGCGCTGGTGCATCGCTTACAAATATGCGCCCGAGCAGGCCGAGACGAAGCTCAACGGCATCACCTGGCAGGTCGGCAAGGGCGGCTCGCTCACGCCGGTCGCCGAGCTGCAGCCGGTGCTGCTGGCGGGCACCACGGTGAAGCGCGCCAGCCTGCACAACATCGACGAGATCCACGCGAAGGACATCCGCGTCGGCGATACGGTGGTGATCGAGAAAGCGGGCGAGATCATCCCGCAGGTGGTGCGCGTGGTGGGCCTTCCGGTCCCCCTCCCTCCCAGGGAGGGGTTAGGGGAGGGTCGAGCGCCGGGGTTGTTTGGCGGAGACGAGGCAGAAGGGGAATCAGCAGCCGCGAAGTCTTCCGCGAAGCGCACCCGCAAGGAGAAAGTCGACGCGACCCTCCCCCCGCCCCTCCCTAAAAGGGAGGGGAGTCAGACGGTCGCGCCGACGCACTGCCCGAGTTGTGGCCAGCCCGTCACCCGCGAAGAAGGCGAGGCCGCGATCCGCTGCGTCAACCCCGAGTGCCCGGCTCAGCTCCGCGAGCGGCTCATCTGGTTCGCCGCCCGCGGGCAGACGGATATCGAAGGCCTCGGCGACTCGACCGTGCACCAGCTCGCCGACGCCGGCCTGCTCAATTCCTTCGGCGACATCTTCCGCCTGAAGAACCACCGCGCGAAGCTGCTCGAACTCGACCGCATGGGCGAGAAGAAGGTCGACAACCTGCTCGCCGGGATCGAGGAGGCGAAGGGGCGCGGCCTGATGCGCGTCCTCGCCGGCCTCGGTATCCGTCACATCGGCACGAACGGCTCGCGCCAGCTCGCGACCCACTTCGGCGACATCGAGAAGGTTGCCGCCGCAACTGTCGCCGACCTGATTGAGGTCGAAGATTTCGGCGAGATCACCGCCGAATCGGTCTATCAGTTCTTCCGCAGCGACGCGGGCAGGCACATCGTCGCTGAGCTGAAGGAGGCGGGCGTCAATCTCACCGCTCCGCAGAAGGCGCGCGTCGCGCCCTCGGCCGACTCGCCGTTCGTAGGTAAATCAATCGTCATCACCGGCACCCTGTCGAGCTGGGGCCGCAAGGAACTCACCGACAAGCTCATCGAGCTCGGCGCGAAGGTCAGCGGCAGCGTGTCAAAGAAGACCGACTTCCTCATCGCTGGCGAAGAGGCGGGGAGCAAGCTCGATAAGGCCCGGGAGTTGGGCGTCGAGGTGTGGGATGAGGAGAAGTTGATGGCGGCTCTGAAATGATCAGCAGGGGGACCTATGCCTGAGCTCTACATCAGCACCGACTGCGAGACCGATGGCCCGATCCCCGGGCCACACTCCATGCTCAGCTTCGCCTCCGCGGCCTACACCGCGGACAAGCGGCTCATTGGGACGTTTGAGCGTAATCTCGAACTGCTGCCCGGGGCGACGGGCGATGAGAAGACGATGGCGTGGTGGGCGTCGCAGCCGCAGGCCTGGGAGGCGTGCCGCAAGAACTGCGTGGCACCGGAAAGTGCGATGAAGGATTACGTGCTCTGGCTCGCCGGGCTGCCCGGACAGAAGGTGTTCGTCGCTTACCCGGCCGCCTTCGATTTCATGTTCGTCTACTGGTACCTCATCCGTTTCACCGGCGGCAGCCCGTTCTCGCACTCCGCCCTCGACATGAAAACCCTCGCGATGGCGATCCTCAAGAAGCCGTTCCGCGACGCGTCGAAGCGCAACATGCCCAAGCACTGGTTCGACCCGATGCCGCACACGCATGTCGCCCTCGACGACGCGATCGAGCAGGGGGCGCTGTTCTGCAACATGCTGGCGGAGCTGAACGGAATAGGAAGGGTTTAGGGTGTGGGGTTTGGGGGTGTAGGGTTTAGAAATGCGAGGCGCGCGGAGATCGATCGTGTGCCTATAATCCCGCCGACTGTTGGCGCGTCTCCGACCCTGAGCCCTAGACCCTACACCCTAAACCCCACACCCTAAACCCTGCTCATGATCCGCCGCGCCTTCATCTTCGACGTCCCCGCGATGGCCAAGATCATTAATGATGCGGCCGAGTACGGGCTCATGCTGCACCGGTCGCACGCTTACCTGTACGAGCACGTCCGCGACTTCAAGGTCGCGGTCGATGGCGGCAAGGG
>Ga0163150_10007392_pt1 | contig 12944 bp, 14 predicted proteins | sample OliLakLV19P2IB_FD_148628 | JGI IMG/M metagenome (GOLD analysis project Ga0163150, IMG submission 148628) | Freshwater microbial mat bacterial communities from Lake Vanda, McMurdo Dry Valleys, Antarctica - Oligotrophic Lake LV.19.P2.IB | ecosystem: Environmental > Aquatic > Freshwater > Lake >...
GAGTTATATACCATCAAGAGAATATAATAAGGAGTATTCTCATGGAATTGGTCAGTCGTATTCAGGTAAAATTCCGTTTTAATATTTTAAAAAAAACACAAGGCAGAAATTTTATTCTTTTGGCACTCCAAACGTACTTAAAAGTATATATTTTCTGAGTGTTAGAACAGCTGTAGCAAAGTAGCAAACGGGTTGACAATATAGCGGGGTACTAATATATTCTCAACTTTTTGTTAGTTAATCGGCTTTCGTTCCAGCTGACGAATAAGGCCTAGCCATAGAATAACCAATGAGCATTTGTTTATAAATTTAGCTTCGGTTTCGGTCGGATAGTTGGTTGATTCCCAACTACAAAATGCGCAGCTAACCATGCAATCGGCACTCTAAACGGAGAAAAGCTTACATAGTTCTTCATACCCAGTTGGCGAAAAAACTTTACACTATCAGCATCGCCACCATGTTCACCACAGATACCAATTTTAAGATTGGGTTTTGCTTTGCGGCCCCGTTCTGTGAAAAGGGAAAGCAGGATTATGTATGCTCGTAATAAGGAATTTCATCATGGCTCGCATCTTCCTTCTGCTGCCAGTAAGCCATGGTAACGATATGCCCGTCTTTTGTTTTCAGCATCCGGCCGAAAATGGCATTAATGGTATTGAACGTATAATCGGTAACGCCTAAAGTAAATGTTTCAGGCAAGATAGTTTGAGGTTCGATGTTTGAAGTTTGAGGTTGCTCCGCCTCCCCGGTTGTTACTATTGGTTTTGGAACAGCTGCTATTTTTGGGGCTGGTGTAGGAACGGACATAACCGTGTAGCCGTTGCCTTCCAGTAATTCTTTAAGGAATGCTACTCTTTCGGGCTTTACATTCTTTTCCACGATGCCACATCTTACACCGTCCAGTTCTTCGTATTCATGATTTTTATTGAGTGCCATAATCTGGGAATATTGAATATTGAACAAGGAATGAAGAATGATGAAGTGAAAAAGCGTACTATACTTCGAAATTCAAGGTTCCTTGTTCGATATTAATTAATTATTTAATTAGTGCCTGAATGTAATCATATATCCAGCTTAACAAACCCACCAGTACAATACCTGCTCCGCAAATAATCATCGCCAGTTTCACGGTTCGATTTATTTTTATTGTTTCGACAGGCTGTTCATTTTTATCCATGAACATGGCTCTTATCACTCTTAAATAATAATACAACGAAACAATCATGTTCAGCGCCGCAATGATGATGAACCAGTAATTATTTCTGGCACTGCCGGCTGTTAATAAAAACAGTTTACCAAAAAATCCTGCTGTTGGCGGAATACCGGCGAGGGAAAATAAAGCCAATGCCATTATCCAGCAGAGGAAAGGATTGGTTTTGTACAGGCCTTTGTAGTCATCAACATTTTCTTTTCCAGAATGTGATGAGATAACTGATGCAACACCAAATGCAGCAAGGTTGGAAAAAACATAAATCAGTACAAAGTAAATCACAGCAGTGAGACCTGCATTATCATTACTGCTGATACCCACTAAAATAAAACCCACCTGAGCAATAGAGGAGAAGGCAAGGAATCGTTTAATGTTTTGCTGGCGCAATGCAAACAGGTTCCCAATTACCATGGTAGCAATCGCCAGCACCACTATCATGTTGTACCACATTTCCTGCATCGGCTGAAATACTTTGTACAGGGCCGACATGAAAATAAAAGCAATAGCTCCTTTTGAAATAACTGACAGGAAAGAAGTGACAGCAATAGGAGAGCCTTCATACACATCAGCTGTCCATAAATGGAACGGCACGATAGATAATTTGAAAGCAAAGGCGGTGAACAGGAATACGAATGCCAGTATCTGTAACGGGCTTCCGTCCAAATGCTGAGCTATTTCTCCGAAACTGATGGTTCCGGTGGCACCATACATTAATGAAATACCAAAGAGTAATATGCCGGAAGAAAAAGCAGATGATAAAATCATCTTCATAGCTCCCTCGGAAGAACGTTTTTTCTCCAGGTCAAAGTTGGCCATGGCTGCTACAGGGATAGTGGCCAGTTCCAGCGATAAATAAAATATCAGCAGGTTGCCGCTTGATATTAATAAGAACATACCCAGCAGGGCAGACAGCATCAGGATAAAAAATTCAGTCAGGTGTTCTGTTTTCTTCAGCCAGTCAGCGCAAAGCATGGAAATAAGATAAACGCCGAGATTTAAAATACTTTTTTGAAATACTATCAGCGGAGTAGTATGAAACATATCGCCAAACAGGCTGCCTTCTTTTGTGAAGAAGAACCCCGCGATAAAATTTAGCAGCAACAAAACCTGTATGAGTGATAACAGCGACTCGTTCTTCATTCCCTTGCCAATCTTAATAAAGAGCAACAGAAAAATGATGACTGTAATCACCAGTTCAGATTTCATCAGTATTAAAAAATCATTCAGCATATTATTTTCATTTTCCCGAAATCCTGGTCATTATTACCTCTGCAGCTGGCCTCAACAAATCATTCAGCCAACCCGGTACAATACCGATGGCTAAAATTCCTGCTACTAATATGACAGCAGCCAGTTTTTCATTCCAGTTGGCATCTTTCAATTGCAGGTAGCTTTCATTTTTTACCGGCCCCATCACGGTTTGCCCAATTGCTCTTAATATATATACAGCCGTTACTACAATTGACATGGCCGCTGCAATAGTAGCAATGCGGTGAAAGGCATCATCATTTTGCCAGGAACCCATGAACACTGTCATCTCTGCTACAAAGCCACTTAATCCCGGTAAGCCCAACGAACAAAGACCTACAATAAAAAATACCGTGCTGATGAATGGCATCATTTTCATCAGTCCTCCCATTTCATTTGTCATTCGGGTATGTGTACGGTCATAAATCATTCCGATAATGGCGAAGAAAAGAGCTGTCATCAAACCATGTGACACCATCTGCATCAATGCACCGGTGATGGCGGTTTGTGTCAGCATACCAATACCCAATAAACTAAAACCGACATGGCTCACTGATGAATACGCATTGATGTATTTCAAATCCTTCTGCATCATCGTAGCGAAGGCGCCGTATAAAATAGCAATGGCAGAAAGAACAATAATAATGTCGGCATATTGTTTTGCTCCTTCCGGTAATAAATAAGTAGCAACCCGCAGACAGCCATAGCCACCGAGTTTCATAGATATACCAGCGAGGAACATAGAACCGGCTGTTGGTGCCGAAGAGTGACCATCGGGTACCCAGGTGTGTAACGGGAACAAAGCCGTAAATACTCCGAAGCCAACAAAGAGTAGGGGGAAAATGATGTTTTGTAAATGCCCAGAAAGATTCACCTGCGATAAGTGCATGATGTCAAAACTGTGACCGGCGTTATAGTAAAGAAGAATTATGCCTACCAGTATCAAAGCTGAACCACCCATAAGCATCAGGGCCAGTTTATTGGCACTGTATTCTTTTTTACCGCTTCCCCAGATACCAATCAATAAGTATTTAGGTATCACCGAAATTTCAAGGAAGAAGAAAAGAACAAATAAGTCAAGTGAAATAAAGAAACCATAAGCACCCAGGGCCAGCAGGATAAGCAGAAAATAAAATTCTTTGGTCATCTTCTCAATATTCCATGAAATCAATACCCCGGCTATCAACACAAAGGAAGTCAGTAAAATCATGGCCACCGAAATACCATCAACACCAATATGAAAATTGATATTAAGGGAAGAGAATAATGTATAGTTCTGGTCAAACAGCATTTGGGCAGTATTCCCTTCAGTCCTTTGTTTTTGAAAAGCAAATAGCAAGGCGAAGGCAGCAGCCAGTTGCACCACTGCTCCCGTTAATGAAATCCACTTCACCTGCTGTTTGTTACGGGATAATAAAACCGCTACCGCAGTGAATAATGGAATTCCTATGAGTAATAAAAGATTCATTTCGCTTTTTTCTTATTGTACCATTCTATTTCAGCCTTTAATTCTTTGGCCAGTTCTTTTTCTGAAGGCAAATACAATTTATACTTTGATGCAAACAGTCTTTTGTTTTCGGTCAATACAGAATACCGGGCTATTGTTTCATTTTTCTCTGCACATAAAATTATTCCAATGGTTGGGTTGTCAGCTTTCTGCTTTATCTTTTCTTCATAATACCGGACATAAAAATCCATTTGCCCTATATCCTGATGGGTAAGCTTTCCAGTTTTTAAATCTATCAGTACAAAGCATTTCAAGATGTAGTTGTAAAAAACAATATCCACAAAGAAGTCGTCACCGTCCGCAGAAATTCGTTGTTGTCTTGCCACAAATGAAAAACCTTTTCCCATTTCCAATAAAAAATGCTGTAGCTTATTTAAGAGCTCCGTTTCCAGTTCTTTTTCATAAAGTGTAGCATTCGCACTTAAGTTTAAAAATTCAAGGATATATGGGTCTTTTATAAAATCCAGAACTGATGGCTTATCAGTGGTTGCTTCTTTTTTAGTATGGCTTATTATTTCTTTTTTGTTTTTGGATGAAAGCAATCTTTCATAATAAAATGAATTGATTTGTCTTTCCAGTAATCTTGTACTCCAGTTATTTTCAGCTGCTTCGTTCATGTAATATTTCTTGGCTTCAATATTTTCTACTGCAAGAAGCAAGCGGTAATGTGTCCATGACAATTCGGGACGCAGTGTGTCCCATTTGTTTTTTTGCTTTGCTGGTAATTGGTCACGCAGTGAGTGATGAATTGGCTTCGCAGCCTTTTTAGATTGGCCACGCAGTGAGTGACCAATCTGGCTTTTAGCAGATTCATCACGCAGTGAGTGATGAATTGGAAAAGCCAGATAGAATAATCGCATATAGCGAAGGTTGGTGCTGGTAAAGCCCTTTCCAAAATTATTTGTCAGCCTTAGCGCCAGGGCATCAATAATTTTTTCGCCATATCCGGCTCTTTTCTGATATTTTAATTCTTCTTCCACTATCCGTTCACCAATTTTCCAATAAGCAATTACCATCGCAAAATTAACTGACCGGACAGCCGACTCCCTGGCCTGTTCAAGGATAGTTTTTATATCAACATAAATATTTTTCTTTCGAATGGCCATTTAGTCAAAAATTATTTCCAGATATAAATAAATACTGCTGCCAATACAATTACACCTGCTAAAAAGTAAATTGCATATTGCTGTACTTTGCCTGACTGTACTTTCTTAATTTTTTCTGAAACAAATTGTGTGGCGGTGCCGGAAAAATTTACCAGCCCATCCACCACATTCCTGTCAAACCAAGCTGCCGGTTTTCCGATAAGATTGAACAACACTTTTTTGGTTATGAACAGGTATATCTCATCAATATAAAATTTATGATAAGCTGCTTTGTATAACCCACCCAAAGTAGCAGCCAGTTTCTCCGGTTTATTGTTTTGCTTCTTGTACAACCACATGGCGGTAAAAATTCCGGCGAGGCCTAATGCTACCGGGGCAATAGAGAATTGTAAATGAAAATGTGATTCCAATGCTTTTCCATCAGTGCTTACAAATTCGCCAAATGGAATAAAACCGGCTGCGGCTGCACCGATAGCAAGTAACACCAGCGGCATCATCATTACAAAACCACCTTCTTTACCCGCCGAAGCTTTAGCGGAGGCAGGCGCCTCTTTATTCCAGAAAATATTAAAGTACAAACGGAACATATAAAAAGCGGTAAGTCCGGAAGTGATTAATGCAATCCAGTAAATCGCCATATTATTCTGGTAAGCGGCAAACAGAATTTCTTCTTTGCTGAAGAAGCCTGCAAATGGTGGTACACCGGCGATAGCTAAACAGGCTATTAAGAAAGTGATATGTGTGATAGGTAAGAATTTTCTAAGCCCACCCATATCTTTCATGTCGTTGCTGTGTATATAATGTATCACGGCACCGGCACCGAGGAATAATAATGCTTTAAACATGGCATGGGTGAACAGATGAAACATAGAAGCTGTATAACCCAAACCTGCGTCACCACCATAATGCGATACACCGAGTGCAAACATCATGTATCCAATTTGCGACATGGTGGAATAAGCCAGTACTCTTTTAATATCTGTTTGTGTGCAGGCAATGATGGCAGCGATGATGGCAGAGACTGCACCGACCCATCCGACAATTTCCAATACACCCGGAGTGGTGAGTGAAAACACCGGGAATAATCTTGCTACTAAATAAACACCGGCGACCACCATAGTTGCCGCATGTATTAATGCAGAAACAGGAGTGGGGCCTTCCATCGCATCAGGCAACCAGATATGCAACGGAAACATGGCACTCTTACCGGCACCACCGATAAAGACCAGTGCTGCTCCCCATGTTAAAGTAGATGCACCAAGGAAGGAGGAAGCAGTGGCGGTTTTTACAGCACTTGATTCGGGAGAAGTCAATATTGCAATCAGTGTATTGAAATCGAGAGTACCAGCACTGTCGGATAATATTAATATACCAATCAGGAAACCTAAGTCTGCAAAACGGGTTACGATAAAAGCTTTTTTACAGGCCGCTACAGCACTTGGTTTGTCGTAGTAGTAACCAATAAGTAAGAAAGATGATACACCAACCAATTCCCAGAAAATGTATATCTGGAAAATATTGCTTGATAATACCAACCCAAGCATGGAGAAAGTAAACAAACCGAGGAATGAATAATAAATTGGAAATCTTTCTTCACCCTTCAGGTAGCCAAGGCTGTAAATATGCACCATCAGCGAAACAAATGTGACAACGACCAGCATCATCACAGAAATCGGGTCGATGAGAAGGCCGATATCAATAGAAAGGCCTTTGGAAAATTCCAGCCAGGTCATTTGCATCGGAACGAATTTCTGGTAAACACCATCCACCTTGCCGTACACAAAAAAGTAATCGTAGGCTGTGTAAAGGGCAAGGATGGTGGAAGTAAGTAAGAGAACAGTTCCAATAAGGCCGGCACTTTTCTTAAAATATTTTCTACCGAATAAGCCAAGTAAAATAAACCCGGCTAACGGGAGTAAAGGAATTAATGCTATGTATAAAGACTTGTTCATTTATTTTAAATTCCCAAACTCCCCTTTAGGGGTTGTGGGATTAATACTTTAAATCTTCCGCATTTTCTACATCAATAGATTTGTGACTGCGGTATAAATTAATAATAATGGCTATTGCTACAGCAGCTTCAGCAGCTGCAATAGCAATAATGAACAAAGTAAAAAACAAACCATCCATTTTATCCGGCCATACATATTTATTGAAGGCAATGAAATTCAGGTTAACGCTGTTCAGAATCAGTTCTATGCTCATTAGCATGGTGATTAGGTTTCTGCGGGTGAGAAAACCATACACACCGATAAAAAACAGTGCAGCACTGATGAATAAAATATGGTATAGTCCGGGTTCCATTTTAATTCTCGCAAAGACGCAAAGGCACTAAGTTTTTTTTAAGGGTTTAAATGAATATCTTTTTTATCGGATGCCTTTAAAGCCCCTCCTTGGGAGGGGTTTGGGGAGGCTCTTAATGCAATAACTATACAGCCAACCAATGCTGCCAGCAACAACATGGAAATAACTTCAAAGGGCAACGCATATCCTTCATCATTAACATTCAGCATCTTTCTGCCAATGTCACCAACTGTTGGGGCTGCTGTTGTTCCGGCAATAGTGAAATCATGCTGGTACACCTGTAACATGGTCAATGCAAATCCACAAAACACTGCCAACGCTGAAAATATTTTCCTGTCTAACTTTTGTTTTGCTAATTTTTCGCCAGCCTGCTGAGTCAGGAAGATGGAAAAGATTATCAGTACCACGATTCCACCAACATATACCACAATCTGCACCGCAGCAATAAATTCATACTGTAGCCAGAAATAAATACCGGCAATGCCTACAAGAGAGAACAATAAATAAATAGCAGCACGAAAAATCTGCCGTGTTGAAACAGACAATAAACCACAGGTCAGCGTTAATGCAGCTAATAAATAAAATATAATTGTAGAGCCGTTCATTATTCTACACCTTCCATGATTTTAGAGCCGGGTTTATTTAAAATTTTTGTCAATTCATTTCTGTCGAATACACTGTGTTCAAATGTCTGCGCCATTTTAATGGCATCCGATGGGCATGCTTCAATGCACAGGTTGCACATCGTACACAGTTCGAGATGATACACCAGTTTATCAATCGCTTTTTTCTTTTTGCCTTCTGCTGTCAGTTCATTTTTAAAAATTACTTTGATAGTGCCATTGGGACAAGCAAGTTCGCAAGCCTGGCAGCCTGTACAGCGGTGTTCGTTTTTTTCATCATGCGGCATCACCACTTCACCTTTAAACCGTTCAGGAAGATTCAGCGTATCCTTATTATCAGGATACTGCTGTGTGATGATTTCTTTATGATGGGTAAAATAATACAGCGTCCGCTTCATACCGACAAGCAGTGACTTTACTCCGTTATAAACTTCTTTTATGTATCCCCCCAAGCCCCCTGAAAGGGGTTTTGAAGAAGAGTCTTTATGATCTATTTTTTCACTCATTTACTATTTATTTATTGCTCGATGAATAGCGAACAGAAACCTGAACGGAGCGTCGCAACGAAGCTCAATCAGGGAACTGAAGCTGGGTATATAAATTACCCACCCCATTTTTACTAAAGAACTAATCCTACTCCATTAGCCTCCGCCAGCTGGCGGAAGGGGAAGCTCACTTATTTTAAAAGTGCCATTTCAATATTGCCATTGCAGTTACAATTAATAAATTAATCATACTGATGGGTAATAAATATTTCCACTCAAGGTTTAACAACTGGTCAATTCTTAATCTAGGGAATGTCCACCTGAACCACATGATGACGAATATTAAGAAAAACGTTTTTCCAAAAAACCAGATGCTGGATGGAATATAATCCATTACATGATTGAAACCGGTCCAGTTGCCGATATGAAAAGGCATCCAACCTCCTAAGAATAGTGTAGCACCGATAGCACAAACTATAAATACATTCACATATTCGGCAAGGAAGAACAGAGCGAACTTCATTCCTGAATACTCTGTATGGAAACCGGCTGTTAATTCTGATTCTGCTTCTGCCAAATCAAAAGGAGCCCGGTTGGTTTCTGCCGTTACAGCAATGATAAAAATGACAAAGGCTATCACCATCGGAATATGTCCCCTAAAAATCCACCAGCCGGTTCTTTGAGATTCGATGATTTCAGAAACCTGTAAACTTCCTGTCATAACAACTACTGCCAGTACAGAAAGGCCGGCTGATAATTCATAACTCACAATCTGTGCACCACTCCGCATAGCACCCATTAATGAATATTTATTATTGCTCGACCATCCCGCCATTAAAATACTAATCACCATCAGGGATGAAATAGCAGAAACATAGAGCACACCAATATTCAAATCCCACAGTTGAAAATCTTTGGCAAAGGCAATTGGTGCCATCAGCATCATTGCCACAATCATAGCAATGAAAGGAGCAAGGTTGAATAAAAATTTATCTGCACCATTTGGAGTCAATCCTTCTTTCACTAATAATTTTAAGGTGTCAGCTAATGATTGAAGCATTCCTTTCGGTCCGACACGGTTGGGGCCCAGGCGTATCTGCATCCAGGCGGATACTTTTCTTTCCATCAATACCAGTATCAATCCCAGCATGGCAAATAAACTAATGACGGCCACACCTGCAATAACCATTTCAATGATCAATGTCATTGTTGGGTTGAAAGTTTGGCTTAACCATTCATGTAAATTGTTCGCTATGTTAGAAAAGCTCCACATTATTTTTGCTTCGTTTTGCCTGAGGCGAGACGAAGCAATCTCCTCATTTTATTATTATTAATATTTTTGTTACCAGCTTTTGTTTTTCATAGCATCGCCTGTTGTGTCACTCACTTGTACGTCCCGTTTTTATGGCATCAACCCACCCCAATTCACTAAAGAAATATATTTTGCTCAATTCGCCCCGCCCAGGCGGGGATGTGTACTAAACCATGGTCCTTTCTTTTCAAACTTTTATCGAAATAATAATGACTATTCAACCTAAGTCTCTCTGCCAATCGGCGGATGACAAGGGTTTTATCTGTCTATATCGGGTATTACTAAATCTAATGTTCCCATCATTGCAACTAAGTCACCGAGTTTGCTGCCTCGGGCAATATGGTCCAGTACAGAAAGGTTTGAAAAACCCGGCGACCGGAATTTTATTCTGTACGGCGTTGTGCCACCTTCACTTACAATATAAACCCCAAGTTCTCCTCTTGCTGTTTCTACTCTAGTATAAAATTCTCCTTTTGGTAATTTTAATACTGCTTTCGTCTTTGTTAGAAAATCACCTTCAGGAATATTATCTATTAATTGTTCAATGATGCGGATGGATTGCTGCATCTCCCGGATGCGAACCATATAACGGGCAAATGAATCGCCACCTGTTTCCAGCACTTCATCAAATTCAACCTTATCATATACTTCGTAAGGATAATATTTTCTTATGTCGCAACTAACACCGCTTCCTCTTGCAGTTGGCCCGGTGCATCCGTAGGAAATAGCATCTTCAGCAGATAAACAGCCAACATTTTTCATCCGGTTCTGGAAAATAACATTACCAGTTAACATTTCATCATATTCATGCACTTTACTTTTATACAATTGCATAAATTCTTTTACCCTTCTTTGAAAGTTGGGATGAATATCCTGCATCACGCCACCGGGAACCATATAGTTCATGGTAAGTCTTGCCCCGCAGGTTTCTTCCATTATATCATTAATACTTTCTCTTTCCCTGAAAGCATGAAAGAAAGGAGTGAAAGCACCAAGGTCCATTGCCATGGCTCCCCACCACAATTCGTGGGATGCAATTCTTGTCAGTTCATCCATCAACACTCTTATCACTTTTGCTCTCGGCGGTATTTCCACCTGCAATCCTTTTTCAACACAAAGAGCACAGGCATGGTTATTAATATGAGAAGAAAGATAATCCATCCGGCTGGTAACATAAATAAATTGCCGGTAGCTGAGGCTTTCACACATTTTTTCAATAGAACGATGGATGAAGCCGAGGTGTGGCTCCACTTTTTTGATGGTTTCGCCATTCAACGTAATAACAAGATGCAATACACCATGTGTGGCAGGGTGTTGCGGGCCGACATTGATAATCATATCACCATCTCCGGCTATTGATGCATCCTGTAGTATTTCAGTTCCCCTATACATTTTTGCGGCTTCCCCAAACCCCTCCAGGGAGGGCTTTGGGGTTGGTTATTATTTCAGGTTTCTTATATATTCAAAGACTCAAAATCAGTTTTACTTTTCAAATAAGCAAGGGCTGTGTAAGGGTGGCCTCCCCTTTCGGGGTAGGTCGGGAGGAGGCCGTCTTACAATCTTATCATATTAATCGGGTCTTCAAAATCTTTTCTCATCGGATTCTTTCCTTCCCATCCATCAGGTAATATCAGTAATCGTAAATCGGGATGATTCAAAAAATTTACCCCAAACATTTCATATACTTCTCTTTCATGAAAGTCAGCAGTTCTCCATATATGAGAAACGGTTTCAATTTCAGGAATGATTCTATCCAGTTTTGATTTGATAACTATGTTATGACGGAATTTGGTAGAAGATAAATGATACACCATGGTAAGATGTGTCTTCCAGTCTATACAGGTGAGGCAAAAAAGATAATTGAAAAATAATGATTCATCATTACGAAGTTGTTGTGCCAACGGTAACCAATCGGTTGGCTCTACATTAATATTAAGCCATTCGCCACCTTCTTCAAAAGTGACGGATGGAAGTAATGCTGAAATTTTTATTTTAAGTTCGTCTGCAATCATTAATTAATCTTCTACGTTGAGACTCTAAAGCCCCTTTAGGGGTTTGGGGTCTTTATCTGTTCTCTGGTCAATCCGCTTTTTATTTTCTGCTGCAAGGTTATCAGTGCATGCAATAATGCTTCTGGTCTTGGCGGACAACCTGCTACATATACATCCACCGGTATAATATGGTCAGCTCCTTTTACAACAGAATAGGTATTATAAAAGAACGGACCGCCGCTGATAGCACAGGCACCCATAGCAATCACATATTTCGGGTCGGCCATCTGGTCGTACAATCTTTTTAATACCGGTGCCATCTTGTTTACAATTGTTCCGGCAATGATAATAACATCTGCCTGGCGGGGTGTCGCTCTTGCTACTTCAAAACCAAATCTTGAAAAATCATATTTAGCACCGGCTGTTGCCATCATTTCAATACCACAGCAACTGGTAGCAAAGGTTAACGGCCATAAGGAGTTTGATCTTGCCCAATTGATAATATCATCCAGTTTACTCAGGACAATGCCGCCACCGGGTGTTTCATGAATTTTTCCGGGAAAGACCCCCCCACCCCCCGCAGGGGGGATTAGAGAAGAGTCTTTTGATATGTTAGTTTTCTCACCCATTTAGATTTTACAAAAATGTTTTTACTCTTCAAATAAGCTGGCCTTGTGCGATGCAAACCCCCTCTTGCGGAGGGGTTTGGGGAGGCTTCCTACATCCATTTCAAGGCACCTTTCTTATGGGCATATAAAAATCCCATGAAAAGGATAAAAAAGAAAACGACTATTTCAATAAACGCTACCCAGCCCATATTCTTTGCCACCACAGCCCAGGGGTATAGAAAAACAAGCTCCACATCAAAAATCAGGAATATTAAAGCGAACAGATAGTAACCTACATTTAATTGTGTCCATGTTTTGCCCTGTGTTGCAATTCCACACTCATAGGGTTCACCTTTTTGTTTATTGGTGGTGGCTTTCAACACAAATTTTGAAATGAGAATAGCAATGCCAGAAAAGGCAATGGCGGCAATAATCAGTACAACTAGCGATGACGGGCCCATACGCAGATTGATTTGTACGAATATAACAACTATGCGTTAAAATATAACAAGACAGTTATCAACGGTAATAGTAAAGTGTCGTTTTGAAA
>Ga0163150_10007395_pt1 | contig 12937 bp, 10 predicted proteins | sample OliLakLV19P2IB_FD_148628 | JGI IMG/M metagenome (GOLD analysis project Ga0163150, IMG submission 148628) | Freshwater microbial mat bacterial communities from Lake Vanda, McMurdo Dry Valleys, Antarctica - Oligotrophic Lake LV.19.P2.IB | ecosystem: Environmental > Aquatic > Freshwater > Lake >...
TTGCTGGAATGGCTTCGCGCCCGCCGGAATTCCGATAGCTCGACGCCAGGGGACGATGCGGGCGACGAGCCCGGCCGCCTCGAGGCGTTGTTGGATCGCAGCCTGGACCGCCTGGGATCAAACGCCCTGCTGGTAGCGCACGAGGGAACCGCTTGACACCTGGGGGTCGCACCTTTGCTGGCGGATCTCGTTTCGTCAGGACTTCCCATGCGATCGATCCGCGGAGGGTTCTTTCCGAAGCGCCGCCGGATTATACTGGGTGATGCTCCGCGCCGACTCGCGGAAGATGCAACGACCGCTCAGGACTCCGCCAACCCGATAGGGCTGCTCGGACCGTCGTCCCCAAGAACCATGGATCATCAACAACCGGCCACGAGAGATTCGACGGCGGCCCCCCAGCAATCGCTCGATGGCTGGCTGGCTGAGTTGTCGGAAACAAACCAGGGCAGCCTGTCGCTGGCGGATTTCTACGCGGCATTCTTGCGGCTGGCCATCTCGGCGATCGAGGCGTCCGGGGGGGCCATCTGGGCTCGCGAGCAGAATGACCGCCTGGACTTGCAATGGGAATCGCTGCCGGAAGACCCCGACGTGCTGGGGTCATCCGAGTTTCAGACGCGTCGCCGCAAGCTCTTGAACGAAACGGTCGCCGGCCGCAAGCCCCGGATGATCGAGGCGCGTTGGCATTATCCGGGCGCCGAGACGCAGCCGGAGGGCAGAGGCCTGCTGCTGTCGGCGGCGCCGCTGCACACCGACGAAGGCGTTTGCGGCGTTATCGAACTTTTTTTCCATTTGGATATTCCGCGCGCTGAGCGCCGCGATCGGATGCGAACGTTGACCGTTTTTTGCGAGAGGGCCAGCGAGTATCTGACGGCCCGCAGAGTGCGGGCGCTTCTGGACCGCGTCGCATTATGCGAGCGGCTGGACGAGTTCGCCCTGGCGGCGCAGCGCAGTTTGGACTCGCGGACCACGGCTTATAGCATCGCCAACGAGGGTCGCAGGATCATCGGTTGCGATCGGGTGACGGTGGCCCTGTGCCGCGGGCGGCGGTGCTCGGCGATCGCCGTCAGCGGAATCGAGACCCTAGATACTCGCTCCAGCGCCATCGTTCACCTGAATCGCCTCGTTTCGGCCGTCGTCGCATCGGGCGAGGACGTGTGGCACGACGGGAACCCGGGTGCCTTGCCCCCGCAAATCGAGACGGCGCTGGATGTTTATCTCGACGTCTCGCACGCGCGGCTGGTCGCGGTGCTGCCTCTTCGGCCCCCCGAAGTCGTCGCGGACGATGCTCCTTCGCCGCCCGTGGGCGCATTGGTCGTCGAGCAGATTGCGTCCGTGCAGATCGACGCAGGCTTTCGACGGCGCGCCGAACTGGTCCGCGCGAGAAGCGCCGTGGCGCTGGCCCGGGCGGCGGAGCACGAGCAATTGTTTCTTTTCCCCCTGTGGCGAATGCTGGGCAAATCGCTCTGGCTGGTCCGGGGACGCGCGCTGCCGAAGACGGTCGCGGCGTGCGCCGCCATCGCGACCGCGGCGCTCGCGCTCGTGCTCGTCCCGGCCGATTTCACGGTCGAGGGTCGCGGAACGCTGGAGCCGGTGGAGCGCCGCTCCGTCTTTGCCCAGGTCGACGGCGAGGTCGAGGCGGTGCACGTCCGGCACGGGCAGCTCGTCGAGCCGGGCGATCTGCTGGTGGAAATGCGCAACGTTGAAATCGATTTGACCTTGGCTGAATTGCGAGGGGAACGCAACGCGGCCCTCGAACAATTGCACGGCGTGCAATCGTCCCTGTTCGCCGCCGAGAGGGAGGAAACCGACTCCCCGCGGCTCAGCGAATTCGAGCGAGCGAAGCTGCACGGTCAGCGCCTGTTGCTCGAGCAAACCGTCCGCGGTCTCGACGATCGCATCGCGTTTCAGCGACAGAAACGCCGCTCGATGCAGGTTCGTAGCCCCATCCGCGGCCACGTCGTTACCTGGGACGTCGAGACGGAACTCCTGCGGCGACCCGTGTCGCGGGGTGAGGTCCTCTTGACCGTGGCCGACCCCGATCGGGAATGGAGATTGAAGTTGCTGATGCCGGAAGCCACCATGGGACACGTGCTGCGCGCGTCCCTAGCGGACGACTCGGCGGCATTGCCGGTCGAGTTCATCCTCGCCACGGATCCGCGGGTCCGCCACTCCGGCGAAGTCCACGAGATCCATCGCGAGGCCGAAGTCCGCGGGACCGACGGGAATACGGTCGTCGTGCACGTCGCCATCGACGAGGGGCAACTCGAGAATCCCTATCCTGGAGCTTTAGTCACCGCCAAAGTGCATTGCGGCCGCCGGTCGCTCGGCTACGTCTGGTTTCACGACTTGGTTTCTTTCGTGCAGTCGCGAGTGTTTTTTCGCTTTCTCTAAGGCCCGCCGTCCGTTCGCGAGGGAATTGCCTGCCGGCTTCTCGCCGACCACCGCGGCCCATTCGTTCCAACCTCTAAAGGTAGCACCGCATGTTGACAAGATCCTCCGTCCTTGGGACCGCCCTGGGGGCGATCGCCTGCCTGGCCTTGGCCGCCAAGAGCAGCGACGATCCGCCTGCGGCGGCGCTATTGTCGCGATGCTACGTCACGGTCATCGACGACGTACTGGTCCCCGCGCGCGAGCCGGGATCCTTGATTGAAGTCGAGGCGCGCGAAGGGATGTTGGTCTCGGAGGGCGCCGTCTTGGCCCGCCTGGACGACGCGTTGGTCCAGCTCGAGTTGCAAGTGGCCGAGGCGGATTGCCTGGCGGCGGAGGAAAAGGCCGGCAGCGACATCGACGTCCGCTACGCCCGGGCTTCGGCCGACGTCACGGAAGCGGAGTATCAGCAGGCGCTGGACGCCAATGTGCGCTTCGCCGAGACGATTACGCTGGCAGAGGTGCGGCGGCGAGACCTGAACCGCAAACGGGACGACTTTCGCGTTGAGCAAGCGGATTTGGAGCACCGCCTGTCCGCTCATGCCGCCGCGGCGAAGTCGGCACAGGCCGCGCGGGCGGCGGCCATCCTCGAGCGCCGCAAGGTCGTGGCGCCGGTGGACGGCATGGTCATCGAAGTGCTGCGCAATCGCGGCGAGTGGGTTGAGTTGGGAGACCCGGTGCTGCGGATCTTACGAATCGACCGGCTGCGGGTCGAAGGCTACTTGAACGTCGGCCAGTTCGACGCCGAGCAGGTGGCGGACCGGCCCGCCACCGTGGAGATCAAGCTGTCGCGCGGGCGAACCGAGTCGTTCTCGGGCAAGGTGGTTTTCGTCAATCCCATCATCGAGGCGAACGGCGAGTACCGCGTGGTGGCCGAAGTGGCCAATCGCGAACGCAACGGTCAATGGGTTCTGAAGCCGGGAATGCAAGCGGAAATGACGATCGAACTGACCTCGGCGGCGCCGAACGACGGTGCCGTCGAGCGGCGTGCGGCGAACGGCACGACCCCGATCTCCGAGTAACGCACGTCTCCATTTGCCAAAGGCGGGGCGACTCTCATGATCGAATTGCCGCAGTCTGCGATCGCGAGCGCCGATCGACCGCTCGCTATTCGCGCACGAGAAGATCTGACCGCGTCGCGCCAGAGCCACGGAGGGCGCGGCTGGTGGATCGTCAAGGATCCCTTGGCGCTCAAGTACTTCCGGCTCGAGGACGAGGAACATGCCGTCTTGAGGCTGCTGAACGGGCGCCGCAGCCCTGCCGAAGTGCAACGGTGCTTTCACGAGGAATTTCGCGGACAGCGCATATCGCTTTCTGAATTGCAGCAGTTCTTGGCATCCCTGCACCGTAGCGGCCTGGTCGTATCCGATGCGCCGGGCCAGGGCGAGGAATTGCGCCGTCGAAGCGACGAACGTCGCCGCAAACGCGCCTGGGGAACCTGGACGAATGTGCTTTGCGTGCGTTTCCGCGGCGTGAACCCGGATCGCCTGCTCGCCACGTTGTATCCGTTTGTTCGCTGGGCATATTCGCCGCTGGCCGTATGCCTGGCCGGCTTGCTGGCCATCGCGGCCCTGTTGCTCGTGATGGTTCAATTCGGCGAGTTTCAATCCCGGTTGCCGGGATTCCGTGATTTCTTCTGGGGCCGCGACGCCCTCTGGCTCCTGGTCGCGCTGGCTGCCGCGAAGGTGATGCACGAGTTTGGGCACGCCTTCACCGCCAAGCACTTCGGCGGGGAGTGCAATGAGATCGGGGTGCTCGTCTTAGTGCTCACGCCCTGTCTGTACTGTAACGTGTCCGACTCGTGGATGCTTTCCAATAAGTGGCACCGGGCCGCGATTGGGGCGGGAGGCATGTATGTCGAGGTCGTTCTGGCTTCGCTTTGCACGTTCCTGTGGTGGTTCAGCGAGCCGGGCCTATTCAACCATCTCTGCCTGAGCACAATGTTTGTCTGCTCGTTGAGTACGCTCGTGTTCAACGGTAACCCGCTGATGCGATTTGACGGCTACTACATTCTTTCGGATTTGATCGAAGTGCCCAATCTACGACAGAAGTCGAGTCAAATCCTGGAGCGCGCTCTGGCCCAGGGGTGTCTTGGTATTGAACCCGTGGAAGACCCGTTCTTGCCGCGCCGGCGCCAATGGCTCTACGCGCTGTACGCGATGGCCGCTTTCGCTTACCGGGCCGTCGTGGTGGTTTCCATTCTTTGGTTCCTGCACTTACTGGTCGAGCCTTATCGGTTGCACGTCGTCGGCTACGCGCTATGGATCGCCTGCCTCGGCGCCACCGTCTCCTATCCCGGCAAGAAAGTGCTGGATTTCCTCCGCGTCCCTGGCCGGACTCGTCAGCTCAAGCCACCGCGAGTTTGGGCCACCGCCCTCGTCGCCTGCGCGCTGGTAGCGGCCGCTTTCATTCCTCTGCCGCATCACGTGTTCTGCGCCGCGGAAACGCGGTTGCGCTACCCGTCGGTAGTCTTCGTGGAGGTGCCCGGCGTTTTGCATCGCGTCCTGCGTCGCCCTGGCGATCGCGTCAGGAAGGGGGACACGTTGGCGGAATTGCAGAACTACGATCTGTTGTCGAAGTTGTCCGAACTGGAGAATCGTTACGCCGAGGAGGAACTGAGGCTCGAAAACCTGCACCGGGATCGAGTCGGCGACTCGGCGTTGGCGGCGGAAATCCCCCGCGTCGAGGAGTTGCTGAAATCGCTGCGAGACCAGCGCCGGCAATTGCGCGAACGGTTGGAGGGCTTGATCTTGCGGGCGCCAGCGTCCGGGACGGTCTTTGCCCCGCCAGAAACGCCGCCGCGGGCCGCGGTCGATGGTCTGTTGCCGGTCTGGTCCGGTACGCCATTCGACGAAGTGAACTTGGGATGCACCCTGGAGTCGGGGGTGCAGTTCTGCCAGATCGCCGATCCTTCGGCGCTATCCGCCGACCTGGTCATCGATCAGTCGAGCATCGAACTGATCGAGCCGCGCCAAATGGTCGAAATCGTGTTCGAGCACGCCGCGAGCGAGACGTGCGTTGGGGTCATTGAAGAGATCTCCGACGAGGAGTTGCAGTTCAGTTCCACGACGCTCTCAAAGAAATCCGGCGGCGACATCGCCACGGAAACCGATCCCAGCGGTCGGGAGCGCCCGCTCTCTGCGTCCTACCGAGCCCGCGTGCTGCTTGCGGACGAGGCCCAGGCGCTGTTGCCGGGATTGAGAGGCCGAGCGAAGGTCCGCACCGCGCCCCAGAGCGCCGCTGCGCGCCTCTCGCGCCTGCTCGCCGAGACATTTCGTATTCGGCTCTAAAACATGACGAGCAAATGATCCTAAAAACTCCGCCAAGAACGGAGAAGTTAAGCACTTGCGGCTTGCCGGCAGTCGATGGGAGCAGCGGCAGGCGTCGCCTACAAGACCGCCGGTCACTTAGCAGTTAATCCCATCGCTCTCTTGCGCCCCCGATTTTCCCCATGCGAACTGCCCGCGATCTGGATCGACATCCCACCATCGGCTTCTTCCATTTCTCTACCCAGGACCAGCTTGACCGGCAAGCCATCGTCGGCTGCCCGGTGCGGGTCGGCCTGGAGTGGGGCCAGATCGAGCCGGAACCCGGCCGGTTCGACTGGAACGGCCGGCAGGCTCGGCTGGTGGATGAACTCCTCGGCGCGCACTTTCGGCCTATGCCTGCCTTGCGCTGCCGCTCCGCGTGGGCCACGGAGCCGAGCGACACTGCAAGGGCATCCGCCTCTGGGCCTCCCAAGGACTTGAAGCGCAGCACGGCCCTGCAATCGGGATCATCCTACTCGGCCAGCTATGCCCGTTTCGTCACGGCGGTCGTGCAGCGCTGGCCCAGCCTGGAATGGCTGGTGATCGACAACGAGCCTAACGACCCGCGGGACCAGTGGTCCGGCACGGTGGACGACTACCTGCGGCTCGTGGTCACCGCCTGCACGGCCGCTCGCGAGCACACCGGCGCGTCGATCTGCGACGGCGGCCTCCAGGGCGACGCGCTGACCTGGATCGTGATAAGCCAGCACGTCGAGCGCGAGCAGCGGGAACGGGCCCTGGCCTACCACGCGGCGGCTTTGGGAGAGCAACTCACCTGGCCCGACCTGCGCAAACGGCTGAAAAGAAAACGGTCCAGACCTGCGGTATCGCGGGCCGTTGAATTGACTGACAGCGGGTTGTACCAGTACGTGGATGCGGTCAACTTCCATCACTACCAGCTCCCGGCGGGGCTGGCGGGCATGGTGGAAATGCTGCGCTCGCGGGCAGGAGATCGCCCCCTCGTCTGCAATGAGTTCGGCATCAAGGAGCAGTTCGCGGAGACGGCAGCCGAGGCAGCCCGCCTGATGACGCTCAAGTGCGACGAGTTTTCCGCGCTGGGAGTGGCGCCAGCCCTGTGGTTCACGCGCCCCGGTGAGGAAGGCAACAACCGCGCGGCGGTCGTCACGGCCGATGGCCAACTGGTGCGCGAAACAGCCATGACGCTCGTGCAGGCCGTGGCGGAATCGGCAGCTCGATAGTTTCGCCCATGTCCCACGCAATGCTGGGAACGGAGGGCCGCGGTCATCAACCCGCCCGCATATCCGAATCTTTACCCGGCAAACACCGCGCGTAAGCGTTTGGTCCCAGTCACTGGGACAGAATCCCGGCCAACCGTCACAGTGGTCGGAGAAGGCGGGACCAGCGGACAACCCGACGAAGGTCGGTAACACGAAGACGATTTGCTTCGCGCTTCGACTATCTGCGCAACCCATGCCTCCCACCGCGAGCCCGACAAGCAGCGTCAGCCAGAACATGTCGCGGATGGTGAAGCGGAGCATGGGGCGGAGTTGCATGGAGGTGAGCCTTCAACGTCGCGGCGGAAAACTTGGGCGGCACCTGCCGTGGCCGCTGACGCTCAGCGAAAACCAATGATGCTACCGCTTGAACCAGCTTCCCGTCCACTGACGCCGCGGGGGGGTGGTGTCCTAACACTGTGTTGCCGCCGGGCTAGGGCGGATGGTGCCGCTCGTATTGCTCCCTAAGGCGCGAAGTCGATGTCAACGGACGGTGGCGGGGCAACTCGCCTCAACCTTTCGGCCAGCCGCCCCCGATCCACCCACCAGCCCACGGCCAGCCCGACAACCAGGGTGAGCCAAAGTATGTCGCGAATGCTGAAGCGTAGCCGGGGCATTGTTGAGATTCAGAGGGTCAAGGGTTGACGCGATCGGGAAGCGTCAAAACAGTGCGTTGTCGGGCCAGGGATTGGTGCCGCTCGTGCTGCTCCCTAAAGAGACGCGATATGCGTTCGGTCTCACTTCTAACGTGCTGGTCAACAACCCGCCAATAGCTGGTCCACCACCCCACGCCAATCGCCACGACGAGCGTTAGCCAGAACAAGTCCCGGATCGAGAATCGGCGCATGTTTGGACTCCGGATCGATCTGGTGGCTTCCCTCATGGTAGGGCCGGGAATCGCATGACGGAAGCGCAAGCTATACTCTATGAATGCGGGGCACGACAACGGAGATCATCATGGCACGTCCTAAGAAGAGTCCCCGCGGCACGAAGTCCCAGGCCATCCGCGACTATCTGGCCGCGAACAAGAAGGCGAAGGCATCCGAGGTCGTTGTCGCTCTTGGCGAGAAGGGAATCAAAGTCTCGACTGCCGCCGTCTACAATCTGAAGGCCCGGAAGAAGATGGGCACTCGTCGCCGCAAGGCCGAAGCGAGCGGCCAGACCGTAGGGCTGTCGATCTCGGGGTTGCTCGCGGCCAAGAAGCTGGTTGATGCAGTCGGTGGGATCGGGCCAGCCCGCGAGGCGCTGAACGCCCTGGCGAAGCTGTCGTAGTGCTGGAGTCGGTCTTGTCGCGTGGCGGGCGGAACGGGTGGCCCAGGGCGGTCGCGACGCCGACCCATTCATCTGTTCGGTGCAGGCTCATCGGCGTGGCTTGCCGCTCCAGCGGCCGCTCCGTTGACGCGCTCGGCGAGCGTCTGTGCCTTCCAGTTCTCAAACCGGCGCTTCAAGTCAGCGTGCTGGGCTTCGCCTGTTAATCCGCTGTCCGGCCGCTTGGGGTAAATCCGAATGTCGGGAATGAGTATCTGCGCGGGCATCATGGTCCTGGTCCTCGGGGAAGGATGGGGTCAACAAAGTTTAACGTCCGCCGACGCTCTGGGCCAACTTGGCGAAGCGGCCGCCGATCGTCGCCAGGTCGCCCAACGCGTCGTGCTGGCGTCCAACGCGGACGCCCTTTTTCATGCGCGCGGCGGCTTGCGAATCGGGTTGACCTTCGTTTTGCGAACTGCGGGCTTCGGTTCGGCATTGCGTTTCCGCTGCGTTGCCTCGGCTTGCTCGTCCAGTGCCTTGACGCGAAGCTGATGGATACTTGCGTCGTAGCAATCGGTCACCGTAGAAGCCCAATACCCATAGCGACCAATAACCGGGACAAAAAGCGCCCGCTCACCTGACCCGGAACAGGTCGCCCACGGCACCCTGGTCCTCGACCGCCACGTGCAGGTACGCGCTGGTGACCAGTACGCTGCTGTGCCCGCGGCGTCGTCCCTCGGCCAGGGACCCTCACCCGCCCCACGACCACCCTCCTCTTCCCGTCGCGCGCTCGCGCCTGCTGTTAACCCCGCAGTCCTGGTTTCGCAGTTACGGAAAAAAGCCCCTCCGGTTAACGATTAAGCGGCTTACGGGCGTCGAGCGCAGCGAGCATGCCCGTAACTGCGTGTTGACGAAGCCCGGAGCGGCAGTTGGGGCGGCTATGGGCTTTTCATCGGGCGAGAGACGTCGCGCGGGAGTCGGCTGGCTGAGCCGAGCGCGTCGGGGAAGCGAACCGACGGCCGAAATCGGGGGCAGCGCGATCCCGGAATGAGGTTGAGTCAAGTCGGTACGCTGCACGGCGGCATATGTTTTCTCGTCGCGCGCGGAGCGTCCCCATCGTTGGGCGAGGAACCGAACGTGAAAGAGGCGCGAAAGGGATGGCGGGCTTGTGTTGCGTCATGACGAATCCAGGGCGGCGGCGAGCAGCAACGGCATCGACGTAGGATTCAGGTGCTGGTAAGCCGGCGGCAACTCGCGACGGTGCAGGGGCGCGCGGCAATGCGGACAACGGAGACACTCCGCATCAGCAGCCTCACGGTCCGCGGTGGTCGGTTCGGTTTCGGTCGCGGCTTCGACGTCGGCGGGTTTCACGACGACGTCAAGCAGTCGGCGACAATCCGCGAGTTTCGTGTTCACGTTCCGAGCGGCCAGCAAGCCATAGTGCCGGATGCGGACGAAGCCCTTCGGCAAGACATGCAACAAGAACCGGCGGATGAATTCGTCGCCGTCCAGGGTCATCTGTTTCCAACGCGCGCCGTCGGCGTAGTCCTTGTAACGGAAGGTCACGCGGTCGTGCTCCATCGAGACCAACCGCCCATTGGAGATCGCCACCCGGTGCGTGTACCGTCCGAGATACCGATAGACCTGCTCGGCACCCCCGAACGGTGGCTTGGCATAGACCACCCACCGCTGCCGATACAGCGTGCCCAACAGTATGCGAAACTCAGCCGGGTCGCGCAGCGACTCCACGCTGCCGGCCAGCGTCAGCTGACCCGCTTCATAGGCTGTCTTCAGCCCGGCCAGGAACTTGCCACGGAACAACTCCCCCAGCACCCGTACTGGAAGGAAGTAGTCCTCGCGGCCCGCCACCCAGCGCTGCCTGTCGGGGGATAGTCCGCCACCGGTGACGACGCAGTGCAGATGCGGATGGAACAGGAGATTCTGCCCCCACGTGTGCAGCACGGCGGTAAAACCGATTTGCCCGCCCAGGTGGCGCGGATCGGCGGCCAGTTCCAACAGCGTTTCACTGGCGGCGCGGAACAACAGATCGTACAGCACGCGACGATTCTTCAGCCCCAGAGGTTGGAGCTGCTCCGGTAACGTGAAGACCACGTGGAAGTAGGAGACCGGCAACAGCCGCTCCAGACGCGACTCGACCCACTCGACCTGTCGAGTCGTCTGGCACTTCGGACAATGCCGATCGCGGCAGGAGTTGTAGGAGACCTGGACCGTTCCGCAGGCGTCACACGTATCGATGTGCCCTCCGAGCGCAGCCGTGCGGCAGGCGGTCAGCCGCCGCAGGACATTGGCCTGCTCCGGTGAGACCGGATGACAAGCTCGATAGGCGTCCCCATGCGCTCGCAAGATGTCGGCCACCTCCAACCGCGGCGGGCGGGCCGCGATGGTCATCGTCGCACATCCGGCGCGGTGGACTTGGGCAGCGAATCCAGCGGGCTGGTCACGGCGGCGATGTGGTTGGTCTGCACATGGGTGTAGGTCGTCGTCGTGCGAATGCTGCTGTGTCCCAACAACGCCTGGATGACGACCAACTGCGTCCCACTCTCCAGCAGGTGCGTGGCGAAGCTATGCCGGAGCGTGTGCGGTGTGCACCACTTCCCCAAGCCCACCTGATCCCTCGCCACGCGAAACACTTGCCGCGCCGTTTCCGGCGAAATCGAAGGCGACTTCCCTTGGCCGGGAAACAGCCATTCTGGCGGTCGAGCAACCTTCCAGTATTCTCTTAGCACGACCAGCAGTTGCCGCGAGAGCACGGTGTACCGCTGCTTGCTCCCCTTGGCGTAGCGCACCCGGATCACCATTCGTCGGGAGTCGATGTCCTCGACACGCAACGCGCAGGCCTCGCTGATCCGTAGACCGGCCGCGTAACACGTCATGAACAATGCCCGGTACTTTGGGCTCCGCATCGCGGCGAAGAGCTGTACCAATTGGTCCCGTCTCACGACTTCCGGAAACTCGTCGCGTGGCCGGCGCGGAAAGGGAATCCGCTCCATTTCCCAGGGCCGCCCCAGCGTGACACAGTACAGGAACTTCAGCGCGGCCAGGATTTGCCGGTAGGTGGGGTAGGACACCTGTGCGACTTGAATCAAGTACAGCAGGTAAACGCGAATCTCCGCCTCACTTAACTCCTCCGGACTGCGTCCATAGTGGGCCGCGAACTTGCGGCAATAGAGCAAGTAATTGCGGCGAGTAGCCGGGCTCAACTTCCTCAAGATCAGATCCTGTTCCATGCGATCGCGTAGCTGTCCCATGTTCGGGCTCCTTGGAAAAAGAAAAGAAGTCCAAGGAACCGAGCATGGTCCAACACATGGCGGTCTCCAAACTGAAACGCAATTGAGGCCGAGCTAGCTGGCTCGGGAAGTGAGGTCGAAGAAAGCATCGCTGGGAGGTTCTCATGGGAGGATTGCGAAAGCTTCCCTTGGGAACGGAGTCCCAGCGATGGCAGGTCATCTTACGGCCGAGGAGCGCGATCGGATAGCGCAGTTGCGCTACCAAGGTGCATCACAGAAAGAAATCGCGGCGGCTGTGACGCGGCACCCAGCGACGATCAGTCGAGAGCTGCATCGCAACGGCACGGGCGAGCAGTACTGCGCCGCCCAGGCGCAGCGGCAGGCCCAGGCCCGGCGGCGAGACCGCCCGCTCGTGCGACGCATGGACGATCCTCTCATCGACGAGGCCGTGCGCAGCGGGTTGGCGCAAGATTGGTCGCCCGCGCAGATTGCCGGGTGCCTCAAGCAAGCGCACCCCACGGAAGCTCGCCGCCGAGTTTCGGCCCAGACCATCTACACCTGGATCGAGAGGGATGCCTACCGCGCGCATTGGCGCAGCCGCCTGCGGCGGCGCGGCAAGCGGCCGTACCGCAGGAAAAAAGCCGCCTGCGGCGGCGCCCCCATCGCCGACCGCCCCCAAGTCATCGAAGACCGGCTGCGGCTGGGGGACTTCGAAGGAGACACGGTGCTCGGTCCGCCTGGCACGGGCGGCCTGGTCACGCTGGTGGACCGCAAGTCCCGGTACACGATCGTCCTCAAGGTCCAGTCCAAACAGGCCGACCACGTGCAGGCCCGGCTGAAAGAACGCCTCAAGGAGTTGGACGAAGAGCACCGCCGTTCGATCACCTTCGACAACGGCACGGAGTTCGCGCGCTGCCGGCGGCTGGAACGGCATCTGGGCCTACAGCTATACTTTGCCGATCCGGGCTGCCCGTACCAGCGCGGCAGCAACGAGAACACCAACGGTTTGATCCGACAATACTTTCCCAAGGGAACCGACTTCCGCGACATCTCCCATCACGAGGTGCGGCGGGTGGAGAATCTACTCAACCACCGCCCCCGCCAATGCCTCGCCTTCCGCACACCGGATGAAGTCTTCTTCGAGAAACACCCTCCATCCGATTGCGATTGAGATTGGGGACCGCCCATTCGCCCAAGCCAGCAGCTATCGATTGGCGGCGATACCGTCGGGACGCTGAAATGGCTCCGGCCTGAGCAGAGGATCGGGCTCTGCGGGGACGCGGGCACCAACCGAAGGTTGGTCCGAGTGCCGACTCAGCCGCCAAGACCGAGGGGCCGGCGGCAGAGCACTCCCGGGTTCCTCCTCACGCCTCGGGACTGGCCCGCAGCGCAGAATCCCGGGGTTTGGGGCGGAGCCCCATCTGCCGCGCAGCGGCTTCGTTCAACAGCCGGCGCGCAATAGCTGTTAACC
>Ga0163150_10007396_pt1 | contig 12935 bp, 10 predicted proteins | sample OliLakLV19P2IB_FD_148628 | JGI IMG/M metagenome (GOLD analysis project Ga0163150, IMG submission 148628) | Freshwater microbial mat bacterial communities from Lake Vanda, McMurdo Dry Valleys, Antarctica - Oligotrophic Lake LV.19.P2.IB | ecosystem: Environmental > Aquatic > Freshwater > Lake >...
CACCTCACGATGTGCAACGCATGACTCGGGGTCAGAGTGATTCGCCACGTCTTCTCTGTATTGAACTTGCATCAACTACGATCTGCCAGCTTGTGCTGGCGCACTACCGGTACATTTCCATTCAGTAGCGCCCGCCCGGCGGCGGGAAAATCCAGAAGAACTGGCCGCTGCGCCCACCCGCCTGCTCCGCGCTGCGCGTCACGAACTCGCATTCGGCCTGCAGCGCGGCTTCGGTCCACCCGAGGCATGAGCGCATCTTCAGGGTAACCGGGTCGTACTCCATCTCGTACGAGGCCGGTGCGCGCACCATCAGCGCCGAGGGCAGCACGACACAGTGATACACGCGCAGCGCCACCGGAAGCTTGCGCGCGCGCTCGAAGCTCTTGCGGAAATTTTCAGGACTGTCGCCCGGCAGCCCGAGGATGATCTCGACGGCCACGGCCGAAACCGACTTGAGCTCGTACATCGTCTGCTCGAAGCGCGCTTCGTCGTACGAACGCTCGACGTGGGCAAGCACCTCGTTGTCGAACGACTGCAGGCCGATGCCCACCAGCGCCTGCCCCACCGAGCCGAGGAAGTCGATGTGCTCTTTCTTCACCTTGGCCGGGTAGACCTCGCAGATCAGGTTGCGGCCGCGCAGGAAATCGTGCTTTTCCACGGCCTCGCGCAGGTTGCGGAACGAATGCGGATTCAGGTTGAGGCCCGCGTCGACCAGGATGGCGCCATTCACCGGCTGGCGAGCCATGCCGTCGAATTCGTTCATGAGCTGCTCGACGCCGCGCACGCGCCGCGGCGACTCGAGCGTGCCCCACTCGCAGAACGAGCAGGTGAAAGGACAGCCGCGGTAGGTTTGCAGCACGGCAAGCCCGCCATGCGGGACGAGATCCATCTCGTACGGGGAAGGCATGTCGTTGAGGTCGACCGCGGGCCGCGCCGGCGTTTCCATCCAGCCTTCAGTCGCCGGGAGCGCAAGGCCCTGCACCAGCGTCAGCGCCCTCGCGCTGCGGTCCGGGCTGCGCACGATCTCGGCGAACGTGATCTCGCCGTCGTTGATCACCAGCGCATCGACCCACTCGCGAGCGCGGCGAAATGGCGGCTGGTTGAGCATGCTCGGGCGCGCGGAGGGGCCGCCGAACACGACCAGCCTTGCAGGATCGTCTTCCTTGACCAGCCTCGCGACGTCGACGAAAAAAGGAAAAGACCAGATGAAGGCCGAGAATCCGACCACGTCGGGATCGAACTCGACGAGTTCGCGGGCGAGTCCTTCGACGGTTGCTTCGACGGTTGCTTCGGCCAGGTCCCAGACCCTCAGCTCGAGCCCGTCCACGCCGGCAGTGCGCAACGACGCCTCGACCATGCGCAGGCCGTGGTTGGAGATGAAGACCGGCATCGCGCGGTCGGGCGCCGGGTAGCGCGCGACCAGCGCGACGCGGCGGCCGGTGCGGCGCGGGCCCGACTTCGCCGCGAACGCGGCCTTTAGAACCTGCGTGGAAACGACCACCAGTACCGTCCTGCCTTGCCGCCGCTTACGGCCGTCCCCCGGTCGAGCTCGGCGCGCATGGCGAGGATGTCCTCCTCGCTCCAGCCGAGGCACGATTTCATCGCGAGGTTCACCGGGTCGTAGCGCATGTCCCAGCCCGGCCGGCCGCGCGACATGAGCGCATCCGGGAGGACGAGGCAATGGTAGGCGCGCACCGCGACCGGGAAGGAGCGAGCGTATTCGAGCGTGCGGCGAAATCCTTCGGGCGTGTCTCCGGGCAGCCCGAAGATGATCTGCAGTTCCGCGGTGGTGACGCTGGTGAGCTGGGCCATGGCCCGGGCAGCCCGAAGATGATCTGCAGTTCCGCGGTGGTGACGCTGGTGAGCTGGGCCATGGCCTTCTCGAAGCGCGCGCGGTCGAAAGGGCGGTCGTGCAGCTTGAGCACCGCCGGGTCGAGCGACTGCAATCCCACCCCGAGGTACGAGGTGCCCACCTTCGAGAGGAACTGCATGTGCTCCTCCTGGATGTGGGTCGGGTAGATCTCGGCCCACAAGAGCGAGGACTTGAGGAATCCCACGCGCTCCTCGGCCGCCAGGAGGTTGCGGAACCCGCGCGCGTTGAGGTTGAGGCCGGCATCGAGCAGGAAGACCGAGGGCGCGCCCTGCTTTGCAAAAGACTGGAGTTCGCGCTCGATGTAGTCGGCGGAGAAAACCGCCTTCGATGTCTCGCTCGCGCCCCACTCGCAGAAGCGGCACGACAACGGGCAGCCGCGATACGTTTCCAGGTAGGCCACGGAATTGGCCGGCATGATGCCGAGCTGGAAGGGCGAGGCGATCGCGTCGAGGTCGAGGGTCGGCGCGCGATGGCCGGTCTGGACCCACATGCCCGAAGCCGGCAGGTGCAACCCGGCGACCGTGCGCAATGCGGCGCGCGACAGGTCTGGCAGGCGCGCGATCTCGCGGAACACGGCCTCGCCCTCGGTGCTGACCACAGCGTCGAGATAGGTTTGCGCTCCGGCATACGGCGGCAGGTCGAAGAGCGGCGTGCGCGCCGAGGGCCCGCCGAAAATCACCGTGCAGTCCGGCAGCCTCTGCTTGATGCGGCGCGCCACCTCGACAAGGCAGGGCGTGGACCAGACGTAGATCGAAAAACCGATGAGGTCGGGCTCGAACGAGGCGAGCGTCTCGACGTAAGCTTCGACGTCGGCGCGCTTGTGTTCGACGTCGGCGCGCTTGTGGTCCACCAAGGCCACGCGCGCGGAAGCCAGCTCCGGGTCGGCCACCACGGCGGCGAGGATCCTGCGGATCCCGTAGCTGGGCAGGTCGAGGTGGCCGAGTTCGTTCGTATCGGGCTCCGGCGTCATGCACACCAGCGCGATGCGGCGCGCGCTCATGTCACCACTTGGGGAATCGTCCGGCCTGGAGCTTCATCCGTCATTCTATGCCGGCGGCTTGTCGAAGCGGAAAAGCGTGTATCTGAGATGGCCCTGCTGGTGGAGCCAGCGCAGCATCAGCGCCGCGCGCACCGCCACGTTGCCGGTGTCGCGGGCCTCGTCGGCATCGCGCGGCGCGGTGAACCGGTGGCTGGGGCACGTGTTCGCAGTGACGTCTTCGAGCTCGACGGCTCGCAGGCCGGCGGACTGCGAGCCGTCGAGGAGCCTCGCGTGATCGGCATCGTCCCCCCAGAAGTCCGGCCAGGGACCGTAGCCGTCCCTCAACGGCGCTTCGATGCTGAACCCCGGCGACGCGATGGCGCGCGCGGACTTCGCCAGCGCGATATCCGATCCGACCAGGCGGCCGCCGGGCTTGAGGACCCGCGCGGCTTCTGCAATGAATTCGCGCCGCGAGGGGAAATGAAACATTGCTTCGATGCAAAGCACGCGCTCGAAGCTCGACGCGGCAAAGGGCAGCCGCCCGGCGTCGGCCTCCTGCCACTCGAGGCGGTTGCCGTTGGCCGGGGCGACCTGGCGGCAGATTGCGAGCTGGCGCGGATCGATGTTGACGCCCGCCAGCCAGGCCTCCTCGAGCCGCCCGTTGAGGCGCTCGAGCGTCCCGCCGAACCCGCAACCCACGTCGAGGACGGCATGTCCCCGACCGATGGCCGCCATCGACAGGAGCCGCTCATCGAGGCGCCCCTGCGCGGCGGCGAAATCCTCATCCGCCGTGTCCGGGGCGTCCCAGTAGCCCAGGTGCACCGACCGCCCCGTCTCGCCGCGATGGAACGCCTCGATGAGGTAGTCGAAGTATGCCGGCAGCTGGCGGGCGTTCATCATCCCCAACAGTACATGGCGTCGCGGGCGCGGGACAACGCCATGAAACTGCATGCGGTCCAGCGTTTGCGCCTCCCCTCGACGGGGGTCAGGCGATGAAGGTAGCGGCCGGAATCGAGGAGGATCATCGCGCCCGCGGGGATGCGGAAGGCCACCGGCGTCATCGAAGAGACGTCGGGTTTGGCGGCCCCGTCGCGGCTGATCGGCACTGCGTTCTCCGGATCGCAGCAGAGGTCGAAGACCTCGAGCGCGCCGCCCTCGCCTGCCCGGTCGAGCGTGAGCACGAAGGAGGTCATGTGCAGTTCCACGAGGCTGCGCAAATGGGCATAGGAGGGTCGCAACGCCTGCTCGTTGTCGAAATGCGGCGGGAGGTAGCCGCCCTCCTGGTGCGCGCGCAGGGTGGTGAACATATAGCGCTGGCCGGGCCGGGGCCCGGGCGGGGCGACGAAGGGCCTGCCGCGATCGAGCGACGAAAGGATGCGGCCCACGTGCGTTTCGAAATCCCGGCCCGGCGCAAAAAGCGCGTGCAGGGACGCTTTGAAACGTTCAGCCTCTTCGAAGTAGCCGGCAAGCCCCGGTTCGGCGAGGTTCAGGTTGCGCCCGAAAAACCAGGAGCGGAATTTCTCCGGGAACCAGGTCTGCAGGAAGGCCGGATCGTTGCGCTCGAGCTTTTCGACCACCGCGGCCAGGTCATGGGGCGCAAGGACGTTGTGCACGATCACCGCCTGGAGCGCACCCGAGCGCATGCGGTCGAAGGCATCGGGATGCTCCGCGGCTTCGCGGGCGTCGATCTCGATGAGGCGCAGGAACCCGCCGAGCACCCGTTCATTCGCCGCGCCGTCCGTTTGCGCCCTCATGGCCTCGTCGCGTCGAGCGCTCGTTCGACCGCGTTCGCCTGTTCGCCGGGATCGAGGGCGCCATCGACCACGAGGTCGGCATCGGCCGCGACGGTCTCGCGCTGGTGCCGCAGCAACGTGCCGACCACGTCGACGTAGTTGTCCAGGTACTCCTTGAGCCAGGGACCGAACGTGCTCGCGGCGCCGGCGTTGCGCGGGTCGACCCCTGCCGCGAACTGGCGCAGCTTGCGCGCGAGCGCAATGTCGAGCGGGAGGTCGATCCAGACGAGGAAGTCGACGTGCGCGCCGGTGGCCGCATGGCGCCGGCCGAACTGCGTCTCGAAGAGGATGTTCTTCGCCGCCGAGATCCGAGCGCCGGTCGCCGGGTGGACGACGGCGCGTCCCTGCCTGAGCGAGTGCAGGGCTTCGGCCAGGCCCGGCACCGGCATGCGGTCGAGATCGGCGCCCTCCTCCATCCACCGCCTGACTTCCTCGATCGGCTGTTCGGTCATGCGCTCGTAATGGTCGAAATGGATCGCAACGGTGTCCTCCAGCCTGCCTGCAAGCGCATTCACGAGCGTCGACTTCCCCGCGCCCACGGGTCCCGCCACCGCAATCACCCTGTTCAAGGCCTTTGCGCCGCGTAGTAGACAGTCACGAACTCGCGCCCTTCGCGGTTGAATCCCCCGGACAGGTGTCCCAGGCTCGCGTGCCTGGCCGCCGCATAGGCCGGTGCGAGCTGCGCCGCGGGAACGTGGAATCGGTCGACAAGGCGAGCCACCCATGGCTCGACTTCCCCCAAACCCAGCCCGGCCTCGTGCAGGTTGACGTCGAAAGACGCGCGCGGATTGTTCTCCTCGGTCACTTCGAGGTACATCGGCGGAGCGGGCGTGCGGGAAGCGGCGAGCGCGAGGATTTCCCGCATCAGATCCACTGCACCTCGTTCATCGTGCCCGCAGTAGAGGGCGGCGATTCCCTGCAGGATCGCCGGGGTCGAAAGGCCCGGGAAGCACTCGTATCTCGCGATGGTGCAGGCCTCGGGCCGGACGACATCCCATTTGTAGGCAAGATAAAGGAGCACGCTCCGCTGCGGCGCTCCGTCGCCTTGCGCCTGAACCAGCTGCCGCGCGAATTCGAGGTAGACCTTGTAGATGCCGCCCGCGCCGTTGCCCTCGAACCCGAAATGGAAAGCGTTGGCCGCCTCGGCGTTCGCCCGCAACGAATCGACAAGATGCCGCGGCATGCCCATCCGCGTGCAGGTCGAGTAAAGCAGGTCGGGAGACAGGTCGGCCTTGTGGATGCCGGCGAGGAAACGGTCCGCGAGCAGCGAGCCCTCGGCCAGCTTGAAGGATCTTTCGAACCCTTCGAACCGGCGATCGCGCAGCAACTCGAGCAGCTCGACGCCTTTGGCCGCCGGCCGGCCCGTTTGCGCCTGCGGCCTCACGCCCGGGGCTTCCCCGGACGCGCGGCTATCCGGAGAACCGGACCCTGCACTTGATCCCGGCGGGAATGCGGTTGCCGGGATTGGGCATCTCGAGCCGCACGCCAAACGTGCCGCTCGCCGCGTCCACGACCTTGTCGACGACCACGACGCGCGCCTTGTAGCTGCCCTGCATCAAGGGCTGGAAGCGAACTTCCCCGGTCATGCCGATGCGGATCGCGCCGAAGAGCTCCACCGGGGCGACGACTTCGACATTCAACGGGTCGATCTGGGCAATCTTGAGGATCTTCTCGTTGCCCACGCGCTCGCCCGGCCCAAGGAAGCGCTCGACCACCACGCCGGTCAGCGGGCTCACGATGGTGCGCAGCGCAAGCACCTCCTGCTGCTGCTTGAGCTCGAGGCCCGCAATACGCGTCTGGGTCTCCAGCTCGTCCTTCTCGTTGGCGGAGATAAGCTGCTTCTTGTAGAGCTCTTCGTTGCGCTCGACCTTGCGCTTGCCGAACTGCTCCTGCGCGGACCGAAGATTGACGGTGGCCGACTCGACCGTGGAGTTGAGGCGCGCGACGACCTGCCCCTTGGTCACCGCCGCCCCGCGGTCGACGAGCACTTCGCTCAGCGTGCCCTCGACAGGACTGCCGAGGCTGGTGACCAGGTGCGGCTCGACGAGGCATTCCATTTCGTCGCCGAGCTTCTTGCCCGAGTTGCCGCGTTGGATTGCGGCCGGGCGCGGCACCGCGAACGGCGTCGTCGTCGGGGGCTTGGGGTACGGGAGCGGATCGGCCGGCAGCGCCGAAGCGCTGAATGCGAGCAGGATTGCAGTCGCCAGTACAAGCGTTGAACGGGAACTCGTCATTTTCTGCTTGGAGTGAAAAGCGAACCCGGATCTTATTCCGGCCGGCCCGAAAACGACAGGATGTCGCCCATCTGCTTGTCGGACTTCAGCAGGTTGCGCCGCACGCGGGACTGCGCGCGTTCGGTGCGCCATTGCGCGTAGCCGATCCACGCGCGCATCGCGGGGCCGCCGAGGAAATCGCCGAAGAGCGCGAAGCCGCGCGAAAGGAGCTCGAGCGGGCCGCCGCGATACGGTTCGAGGAGCGGGTCCTCGAGCGACAGGACCGCCTCGGCCCGGCCGGGATCGCCCTGGCGGGCGCACCGTCCGATGAGCTGGCGGTCGATGCGGCCGGCTTCGTGCCGCTCGGAGAGGATCACGTGCAGTCCGCCGAGTTCGGCCACGCCCGGCGCGAGCTTGATGTCGGTGCCGCGGCCGGCCATGTTGGTCGCGATGGTGATCCGGCCCCGCTCGCCCGCGGCCTCGACGACCCTGGCCTCTTCCTCGTCCTGCTTGGCGCTGAGCATGTTGTGCTCGAGGCCGAGCTCGGTCAGGAGGCCGCTGGCGATTTCCGACGAAGCCACCGAGCGCGTGCCCAGCAGCACCGGCACGCTCTTCGCGTTTAGCTGCGCGACGCGCTTCGCGATGAACCGCCACTTCTCCTGCTCGGTTGCGAAGATGCGGTCCCTCCGGTAAGTCCTGCGGCTCTTCTTGTGCGTTGGCACGCGGACCACGGCCAGCCCATACACCGAGCCGAGCTCGCCGACGACTTCCTCTGCGGTGCCGGTCATGCCTGAGAGCCGCAGGTAGCGGCGGAAGAACCGCTGGTAGCTGATGCGCGCAAGCGACTCCTTGCGCGGCGTGATCTCGAGGCCTTCCTTGGCCTCGATGAGCTGGTGGAGCCCCTGCCCCCAGGAGCGGTCGGCCATGACGCGACCGGTGTGCTCATCGATCACCTGGATCTTGCCCTCGCGCACGAGGTAGTGGTCGTCGCGCTCGAAGAGGTGGAGCGCGGAAAGCGCCTGGGTCACGAGCTCTTCGCGCCGCATCGCGCCGGCCCATACGCCGCCGAGCGCCTTGCACAGCTCGACGATCTTGTCGTGGCCGGACTCGGTGAGTGCGATCCTGCGCTCGGCGATCACGATCACGAAATCGCGGCCGAGCTCGAGGCCGCGCGCGAGCCCGAGGGCCTGGCCTGCGACGATGGCCTCGTCCCCGGAAGGCACTTCCGTGGAAATGATCAGCGGCGTGCGCGCCTCGTCGATGAGCACGCTGTCGGCCTCATCGACGATCGCGTAATGGAGCCCGCGCAGCAGCAGGCGCCGGCTGCGGGCGTCGTTGCTGCGGGCGTCGTTGCCATAGAGCTTTTCGAGCCTGAGGTGCAGCGAGCTCGACCCGGTCGCAAGCAGGATGCGGTCGCGAAGATAGTCGAACACCAGCGTCTTGTTGGTTACGTACACGACATCGCATGCATACGCCGCCTGCCGCGCTTTCGGCTCCATCTCGGCGGTGGCTGCGGCAACGGTGATGCCAAGCGCTTCGTAGACCGGGCGCATGATTTCGCAGTCGCGCTCGACGAGGTAGTCGTTGACGGTGATCACGTGCACGGGAATCCCCGCCAGGGCCGCGGTGCATGCCGGCAGCGTTGCGGTCAATGTCTTGCCCTCACCGGTGTTCATCTCCGCGATCATGCCGTTCAGCATGATCCAGCCGCCCCTGAGCTGGACGTCGAAATGCCGCATGCCGATGAGCCGCTCGGCGGTTTCGCGGATCAGCGCGAACGATTCCGCAACCAGGTCGTCGCGCAAGCCTTCCCGGCGCAGCAGCCGCTTGAGCTCGCGCGCCTGGTCGCGCAGCCCTTCCATGCCGAGCGCGCGGTATTTCTTGTCGAGCCTTCGGACGGCACCGACGATCGCCCTGACCCGGAACGGGCTGGAGCGAACCTTGCGCGCGATCCTGCCTGTGATCGCGACACCGAGCCGGTCGAGCCATTGCTCCCCGCGCAGTTCGTCCCGCTCGGGATAGAGGTCGTCGAAATTGGCCTGCGACGCGAGCGCGTCAAACATTGAACTTTTTCAGGAACGCGCGGCGGATCTCGCGATACCACTGCTGGCCGAGCGGCTCCGGGTCGTGCTCGAAGCGCACGTAAATGCGGCCGCCGAAATAGTTGGCCTGCTCGCCTTGCGGCAGCTCGAGGTCGAGCACGAAGAGCTTCTCGACCGCCCTGGGGTCGCCGGACTTGGTCGGGTCCAGGCCGATCTTGCCTCCGCCCTGCAGGCTCAGCGTCATGCTCGGGAGCTCGTCGGTCGCGGCCGGGACTTCGCGCTGGATGCGCGCCTCGATGGGCTTGCCGATGCGGTCTGCGGGACGAATCTCCACGCGCCGCGTGCGGTGCGCAACCAACCCGCCTTCGGACTGCGGCACCACGACGCGCACGGTCCTTGCCTCGGAATCGCTCACATACGCCATCACGTCACCGCGCTGGACGAACCTGCCCGGCGAATTCTGCGCACCCTGCATGATGAAAGTGCCGTCGGCCGGGCTGCGCACCTGAAGGTCGGCCTGGCGCTGCGCGGCATGGCCTAGCGCTTCGGCCACGTGTTTCTTCTGCTCGTTGATCACCTCGGCCTGAACGCGCTTGGTGACGACGATCGCGTTGTAGCGGGCATCGAGCTCCGAGTACTGGGCCTGGAGGACGCGCGCCCGGGCGACGAGTTCCGGGTCGGCGGTCTGGAACAGCACATCGCCCTTTCTCACCGGCTGGTCGGGCTTGGCCAGGACCGCCGTCACGAACCCGTCCACCGTTGCGCGCACCTGCGCTTTCTCCGGCGCCCAGATCACCCCTTCGGCGCGCGTGGAAGAAGGCGCCGGAAGCCACAGCAGCGCCCCGGCGAGCATCCCGACAATCGCCACCGTGGCGAAGATCGCGCGCTGCCGGTGGCTGGCGAGCTTCGGGCTGCCCACCAGGTAGTTGATCTTCTTCGCCACCGGGATGACCAGCATGGTCGCAAACGCCCAGAGGGCGAGGATCACGCCGACAACGAAGAACCGGCTCGCGACCAGCACCGCGATGGAAACCATCATGAACATGCGGTACAGGAAGGAGCCGATGGCGTAGAACACGAACCAGCCGCGCTCGCCTTTGGCGGCCACTGGCGATGTGCCGCCATCAACCCCGAACAGGTAGCGGTTGACCAGGTAGCCGAGGTATTCGTTTGAGCGCTGGGCGAGGTTCGGGATCTCCAGGTAATCGGCCAGGATGTAATACCCGTCGTAGCGCAACAGCGGATTGGCGTTGAAAAGGAGCGTGGACAGGCCCGCGACCAGGATCACGTTGTATGCAATCGATCGTTCGATGCCGGGCTCGAGGTGCACCCAGGCGAACACTGCGATCGCGGCGATGAAGATCTCCACGAGCATGCCGGCCGCGCCGACCAGCATGCGGCTGCGCTTGTCGCGGAAAGCCGTCGCAGAGGAAGCATCCACATAGGGCACCGGCATCAGCACGAGCAGCATGAGGCCCATCTCGTGCACCTCGCCGCCGCCGGCCTTTGCTGCCAGCGCGTGGCCGAACTCGTGCAACAGCTTGATAACCGGGAACACCACCCACAGCAGCAGCAGGTTTTCGACCGCGAACATCTGGTCGATGGCGTCGCTGGAGAGCTCCCTCCAGTGCATCGCAACGAGGAACATCGCCCATCCGACCGTCCCGACCCACAGCAGGGCGCCGAACCAGCCGAACAGCGGCGCGAACAGCGGCATGACCCGCGTAAGGAGCTTCTCGGGGTCGAAGAGCGGAATGCGCACCGAGAGCGGGTTGCCGATGTACTGCTTGAACCGCGCCTTCTCGTGCTGCTTGCGGCGCTGGTGGAGCTCGTGCAGATCGGGCGGCGCGTCGCTTTGCAGGACGTCGGCCTTGTGGAGGTCGGACAGGAGCTTGATGACCTCGTCCTGCGAGGGCGCGTCGTCACCGAGCCTGACGCAGCCGAGGTCCCAGATCTCCTGCAGCGTGCGCTTGCCGTCCATGAGGCCGATGACGAGGTTGGCGATCGGCGTGAAGCGGTGGAATTTCCCGGTCGAATGGTTCTGCAGCACGTACCAGACGCTGCCGCGGTACACATGCCGGTGGATCTGCGCGTGGTTGCGCAGGCGCGGCCTGACGCCCGCAACCCGGTACCACGAAGTGCTGAACATCGACTGGGTCATCGCCCGCGGCCCTTCAACAAGCTAGACCCAGGACCACAGCACGAGCCGCATCCAGTCGAGCATCTTGTGGGTGCCGATCCAGATGAGCATGCGGTTGCCGGCCTCCACCTTGGCCACGCCCTCCATGCCGGGGCGCAGGCGCTCGGACATGCGCCCGAGCAGAGCCTCCACGCGGAAATAGCTGCGGCCTTCGCGCGACACCGCCACCGGCGTCACGTGCGTGACGGTGAGCGGAAAGACCTCGCCCGGGAGCGAGGTCAGCATGAGCGTGCCCTGCTGCCCGTTGCGCACATGCGAGATCTGGCCCTCGTCCACCTCCAGCACGACGCGGTATTCGTTTAGCGGCGCCACCTCGAAGAGCACCTGGCCGCGCTTGACCGCGGTTCCCAGCGACTGGCTGAGATCGCCGCTGACCACGAGACCCTCGAACGGCGCGGTGATCCGCGCGCGGCCGAGCTGCTCGGCAAGGAGGTTCATCTGGGCTTCGGCTTGCTGCACCTGCGCGAGCAGCACATTGCCCTGGGCGCGATCGCGCAACGCCACGGTCTCCTGGTACTGCTTGGCGTACTGGTCCCGCTGGCTGGCCCATTTGTAGTATTCGAGCTTCATGTCGCGATCGTCCAGCGTCGCCAGCACGGTGCCGGGCTTGACGATCTCGCCCGCCCGGTGGATTGCGGTCGCGACATATCCATCGAGAGGCGAAACGAGCACGCGGCGCACCGAGCCTTCGAGCGTTGCGTTTGCGCCGACCCGATAGTCGCCGGTGGCGAAGCTCAGGAACACGACCGCGGCCATGAGGGCCAGCGCCGCGAGCTTGCGGCCGAAGTGGCGCGGACCGGTGAATTTCTCGAGCTGCCCGCGCGTGGCATCCAGGACCCTGCCCGCGAGGTGCCGGTCATTGAGGCGCTTGTCCTCGAGGATGCGCGCGCAGAGCGCCACCACGGCCTGGCACAGCTCGATGGCCTCCTTGTCGAAGGGCCGGCCGGCCGGGCGCTCGAAGGTAAATGCACCGGTCGTATCCTTGCCGACGGAAAAAGGCACGGTCAGCACGCTGTCGCTGCCGAACTGGCGGGAGAGCACGGCATGGTCGCGCGTCACCATCACGTCTTTTTCGCCCGCGGGCAGGACGATGATCGACTTCTGGTCGAGCGACTCGTCCATGGCGGTGCCGACCGCGCGGATCAGGTTCATGCGCTCGCCGAATTCCGCGCTGTGGGACACCGCGACTACGCGCGCATGCTGGTTCCGGGTGAACCCGATGCTCACGCGATCGCAATCGAGGCGGGTCGCCAAGTCCGTCGCAAGGGCCTGCGCCGAGATTTGGAAGCCTTCCTCGGCCAGGACCGAGGCGACGAGGTCGAGCGTCGCAATGAGCCGCTCGCGCGTGGTCTGCTCTTGGAGCGCCTGCTGGTTGCGCAGGGCGGTTTCGATGCCGTAGAGGCCCCACCGAAGCTGGCGCACCATTTCGCGCAGCCGTTCCTCGTGGCGAAGCCCGGTTTCGACCGCGACCAGGCCGTGCAGCTCCCCATCCAGCACCAACGGGCACGAAACCACCCCCACCGGACCATCCTGGACGATTTGCGCGTGGCGCGCTTCGAGCGTGCGGCCGGCGACGTCGGCCAGCAAAGGACCCGGCGGCTGCCCGGCCGGCCAGAAACTCCGGGGGACGAACGGACCCTCGGGCGGCCCGAGCACGAGCACGCCCTGGATCGCGCCTTCGATCATCGAGCACTGCAGGGCGAGCCAGGTCTGGAAGAACGCCTCGGTGGAGGCGGCTTCAGCGTGCAGGTTCCAGAGGGATTGCTGCTCCTGCCCGTAGACGGGAGCAGTCCCTGAGGTAAAGGGTGGGCTGTGGTTCAACTGGTCTCAGGTTG
>Ga0163150_10007398_pt1 | contig 12934 bp, 9 predicted proteins | sample OliLakLV19P2IB_FD_148628 | JGI IMG/M metagenome (GOLD analysis project Ga0163150, IMG submission 148628) | Freshwater microbial mat bacterial communities from Lake Vanda, McMurdo Dry Valleys, Antarctica - Oligotrophic Lake LV.19.P2.IB | ecosystem: Environmental > Aquatic > Freshwater > Lake >...
AACCCAAGCTGCGGACGCCACTGCGAGGCAGCTATCGCGGCTATGACGTGATCACGATGCCGCCCCCGAGTTCGGGTGGGACGGTGCTGCTCGAAATGCTCAATGGGCTGGAGGAGTTCAATATTTCCGGAATGGGCGCTGGGTCTTCTCGCACGATCCACCTGATGACGGAAGTGATGCGGCACGCATTTCGCGACCGTGCGGAGCTCATGGGCGACACCGACTTCGTGAAAGTTCCCACCCGCCAGCTGATACTGAAGTCTTATGCTTCAGAGTTCCGCAAGAAGTTTAATCCAGAGAAAGCGTCTGACAGCCGGGCGTTGCCCGCTCGGGTGCTGCCGGCAGCGGAAGCCAGCGAGACGACACATTTCTCGGTGGTGGACAAGGACGGCAATGCTGTGGCGAATACCTATACGCTCAATGGAGGTTATGGATCCGGTGTGACGATCGAAGGAACGGGCATTCTGATGAACAACGAAATGGACGACTTTACCTCCAAGCCAGGAGTTCCAAATGCCTACGGCCTAATCCAAGGTGATGCGAATGCAATCGCTCGCGGAAAGAGGCCGTTGTCAGCGATGACCCCCACGTTTGTTCTGCGCGAAGGAAAACTCTTTCTCGTGATCGGCAGCCCCGGGGGCCCCACGATCATCAACACCGTGTTGCAGGTGATGGTCAATGTCGTTGATTTTGGGTCTACGATTCAAGAAGCGATCGATGCGCCGCGCTTTCATCACCAGTGGCTGCCCGACGAACTCCGGATGGAGAATCAGGGCTTCTCTGAGGATGTAACGAAGGCGCTGGAGGGGCGCGGGCATCGGCTGGCATTTCGCGGTTTCATGGGAGATGCGCAGGGCATCATGCTGGAACCAAAAACCGGGATGCGGCTGGGGGCGTCCGATCCTCGCGGCGATGGGCAGACAATTGGATACTAGGCGGCGGGCCTGAGCCCGCCTCTGCAATAATCTTGACGAAGGTGCGGCAGGCCGCACTCAATCTATCTTAAGGGAGCAAATCACTCATGACTGCCGCACCAAAGCACGCGTTTCAAGCCGAGGTCCAGCAACTGCTGGATCTGATGATCCACTCTCTTTATTCAAACAAAGACATCTTTCTCCGTGAGCTGATCTCAAACAGTTCGGATGCCCTCGACAAACTGCGATTTGAGAGCCTGACACAAACCGAAGCTCTGCCGGAGAAGGAGTTGCATATTTTTATCGAGGTTGACGCGAAGAGTCGCACGTTGACGGTGCAAGACAATGGCATCGGCATGTCACGTCAGGAAGTGACGGATCACATCGGAACCATTGCCCGCTCGGGAACCAAGGAGTTCCTAAAGCTGGCCACTGAGCAGAAACAACAGAAGCTCACGCCCGAACTCATCGGCCAGTTTGGTGTCGGCTTCTATTCCACGTTCATGGTTTCCGACCGAGTGACGCTTATCACCCGACGCTTCGGAGAAGAAAGGGCGACCCGCTGGGAGTCGGACGGCGGCAGCGGTTACTCAGTCGAAGACGCCGAGCGAGCGGAACCCGGCACCAGCGTCACGCTTAACTTGAAGCCGGAAGACGCCGAAGATGGTCTGAAAGACTACGCGTCTGAGTACGTCCTCAAATCCATCGTTCGCAAGTATTCCAACTTTGTGGCCTATCCCATCCGAATGAAGGTAGAGCGCAAGGAAATTGAGCGCGACGAACAGGGCAAGCCCAAGGAGGGCGCAGAGGAGAAAACCGTCGTTCAGGAAGAAACCCTGAATTCCATGAAAGCGATTTGGACTCGTCCGAAAAGCGAAGTGAGCGAAGACGAGTACAAGGAGTTTTACAAGCACATCTCCCACGACTGGAACGAGCCGTTGGAAACCATTTCCGCCAAACTGGAAGGAAACTTTGAAGCGCAAGCCTTGCTGTTCATTCCCACAAAGGCGCCGTTTGACCTGTATAGCAGGGATATGGCGCACAAGGGCATTCAGCTCTACGTCAAGCGCGTCTTCATCATGGATGAATGTAAAGAACTCATGCCGGAACATTTGCGCTTCGTTCGAGGTGTGGTGGACGCTGAGGGGTTGTCGCTGAACGTGTCGCGCGAAATTCTGCAGCAGGACAGGCAGATCAAAGCGATTCGAAGTTTCCTGGTCAAGAAGATCCTCGACACGCTCAAGGAGATGCTCGAAAAGCGCAAAGAAAAGTATCTTTCGCTCTGGGCGGAGTTTGGACCCGTGCTCAAGCAGGGCCTGCTCGACTGGGAGGAGAAGCAGGAGCGGCTGCTACCGCTGCTCCTGTGCCAATCCAGCCACCATGAGAAGGACCTGACGACGTTGCAGGATTACGTCAGCCGGATGAAAGAGGGTCAGGAGGCGATCTATTTTCTAACGGGATCGTCCCGGGAGATGGTCGAGCGATCGCCTCATCTGGAAGCCTTTCGGGATAAGGGTTACGAAGTGCTCTATCTGATCGACCCGGTGGATGAGGTTTGGGTGGAGCGCGTGGGGCCGTTTGAGGAAAAGAAATTCCAGTCCGTGGGCAAGGGCGAGGTCGAGCTGGGGTCCGAAGAGGAGAAGAAAAAAGCCGAAGACGAACGCAAGGAAAAGGGAAAGAGCTTCAAGGATTTGATGGGTTGCCTGAAGTCCCATCTGGAAGAGGACATCAAAGAAGTGCGTCTCTCCAGCCGGTTGACTTCGTCGGCAGTCTGCCTGGTGGGCGAGGCGCACGACATGAGCCCGCAGCTTGAACAGATGATGCGCCGCATGGGTCAGGCCGTCCCCAAGTCGAAACGGATCCTCGAACTCAATCCTTCGCATCTGTTACTGCCCAAGCTGCAATCCATATTTGAGAAGGACGCTGCCGCACCGGAGTTGAAGGACTATGCCCGCCTGTTGCATGGGCAGGCGCTGTTGGCTGAAGGCAGTCCGCTGGCTGACCCGGCGGGGTTCAGCAAGCTGGTCGCAGACCTGATGGCGAAGGCCATCGGGTAACCCGGCTGGCGGACGGCCAGCAGGTCTTTCTGATGTTCCACAACCCTATGTCGAGCGATCGCAGATTCGATACCACGTCCGGGATTCTGCTGAAGCCCTGTTATAGCGCGGCTGATCTGGAAGAATTCGATCCCGGGCGCGACCTGGGGTCGCCGGGAGAGTTTCCTTTTGCCCGCGGCATCCAGCCCGAAATGTACCGCACCCGTTTCTGGACAATGCGCCAGTATGCCGGGTTTGGAACGGCTGCCGAGTCGAATGCCCGGTTCAAGTATCTACTGGGCCTCGGACAGACGGGGTTGTCGGTTGCATTCGATTTGCCGACGCAGATGGGCCTCGACTCTGATGCCCCAATGGCTCTTGGTGAAGTGGGACGGGCGGGCGTTGCGATCGACATGCTGCCAGACATGGAAAAGCTGCTGGATGGCATTCCGCTGGATCAGGTTTCCATTTCCATGACCATCAATTCGACGGCGGCCATTCTGCTGGCGATGATCCTGGCCATCGCGAAAAAGCAAGGTGTGAGCCAGGAAAAACTGTCGGGAACCGTCCAGAACGACATCTTGAAGGAATACATTGCGCGAGGAACCTACATCTATCCTCCGCAACCCTCTTTGCGGCTCACCACCGACATCTTGAGCTATTCCAGCCAATTCCTGCCGCGCTGGAATCCGATCTCTATCAGCGGCTATCACATCCGCGAAGCTGGCTCCACGGCAGTTCAGGAGGTGGCGTTCACTCTGGCCAACGCCATCGCCTATGTGGATGCCGCGCTCCGAGCGGGTTTGGAACTGGATCGGTTTGCGCCACGCCTGTCGTTCTTCTTCAATGTGCATAATCACTTTCTGGAGGAGGTTGCTAAGTTTCGCGCCGCGCGCCGGCTGTGGGCCAAGACCATGCGTTTCCGATTCGGCGCCAGAAATCCCAAGTCCTGGTTGTTGCGCTTTCACGCGCAGACCGCAGGCAGTACGCTGACAGCCCAGCAGCCGGAAGTAAACACGATAAGGGTGGCGCTACAGGCGCTCGCGGCGGTGTTGGGAGGCGCGCAGTCGCTGCACACCAATGCGCGCGATGAGGCCCTGTCGCTTCCCACGGAGGAAACGGCCCGTCTGGCGTTGCAAACGCAACAGGTAATTGCCTGGGAGAGTGGCGCTGCGGACATCGCCGACCCTCTCGGCGGGGCTTACGCACTGGAGTCTCTGACGAACACGATCGAGGAGAAGTGCCAGGAATACCTCGACAGGATTGAGGCCATGGGCGGAATGCTGTCTGCGATCAGCAGCGGGTACATTCAGCGGGAAATTCAACAAGCGGCTTACGAGCATCAGAAGGCGATTGAAGCGGGCGAGCGTGTGGTCGTCGGTGTGAATCGGTTTGAATCGGACCGCAACGAGCCGCTTCCCATGCACCGTCTGGATCCGGAGATCGAACCATCACAAGTGGCTGCCTTGCAACAAGTGAAGTTCGCGCGTGAGAGCGATTCGGTGGAGCAGGCGCTCGATGCGTTGGAAAAAGCCGCGGCTGGTCCTGAGAACCTCATGCCTCCGATCCTTCGCGCCGTCGAAACCTATGCAACCGTAGGAGAAATCTCAGACCGATTCCGCCGAGTATTTGGAGAGCATACCGAAAGCTAGCTGGGAGCGCGGACGTCCCGTCCGCCCCCACGGCCGCAGGCCGTGGGTTTTCCGGCTGCCTGCGGCAGCTGGCTGTGGGCGAGACGCCCGCGCTCCCAGGTAAGCATATGGAACCCATCCTCAAAGTTCAGAACCTGCAGGTTCACTTTCCGACCAACGATGGTGTTGTGCGTGCAGTGGATGACGTGTCATTTGCGCTGGCGAGGGGTGGCACCTTAGGTGTGGTGGGAGAGTCCGGAAGCGGCAAGAGCATGACGGCTTTGGCCATTCTGCGGCTGATTCAGCAGCCAGGGAAGATTGCTGGAGGAGAGATCTGGTACGCGCCCGGCGATAGTCAAGGTGGCGAGACTGCAAGGAATTTGCTGAAGGCGTCAGACCGCGGCATGCGTCAGATCCGCGGCGCTGAAATTGCGATGATCTTTCAAGAGCCGATGACCGCCTTGAATCCGGTGCTGACCATCGGTGAACAGATTCGCGAAGGCATCGAAGCGCACGAGGATCTTTCGCGGCGCGAAGCGGACAGCCGGACGGTCGAGATCATGAGGGCAGTTGCCATCCCGTCGGCCGAGCAGCGCATGAAGGAGTACCCACATCAGCTCTCCGGCGGTCTGCGACAGCGGGCCATGATTGCGATGGCGCTGGCCCCCCGTCCAAAGCTCTTGATTGCGGATGAGCCGACGACAGCTCTCGATGTCACGATCCAGGCTCAGATTCTCGATTTGCTGGTTCGACTCAAGGAAGAATTCCGCCTCTCGCTGCTGATGATCTCTCATGATCTGGGAGTCATTGCTCAGATTGCCGATGAGGTCGCCGTGATGTATGCAGGCAAGGTCGTCGAGTTCGCACCTGCCGGGGAGATCTTCAGCAATCCGCTGCATCCGTACACCGAAGGCTTGCTCAAATCGATTCCCCGCTGGGCCGCTTCGGGAAAGGTTGCGCGCCGGCTGGAGTCCATTCCAGGCGCGGTTCCCGATCCTCGAAGGCTTCCACCTGGCTGTGCCTTTCAGCCACGGTGCAAAGACGATCGAGGGGACGTGTGCGGACGAGCGCCCATTTCTCTCACGACTCCCCAAGCAAATCGCCAGGTGCGTTGTGTGAAGCATGTCTGAGCGTCTGGATGCCCTTCTCAAGATCATTTTTGATCGGCTGTTTCACGAAGGGCTGGAGCGTACAGAGGGCAGTGTGCTGGCCAATTTGAAGTTGGAAGAGGTCAGCCGGGCAGTCGCCAGGCTCTCGGAACTCTACACCCGCGACCGAGCCGATCTTCGACACAACCTGCTTCAAGAGCCGGATCTACGCTTGGCGTATCTGGCCTATTTTCTTCCGTCGAACTTTCTCAAGATCAAGGCAATCCTCCACGAAATCTGGTTGCATCCAGAGGTGAAGAAATCGTTTCCGGAACGCCTCCGTATTTTGGATTTGGGCTGCGGGCCTGGAACGCAGCTGTTGGGCTGCCTGGACTTCCTTTCGCAGAAGTCGACGCTTCTGCAAGAAAGGGTTGAATGTGTCGGTGTGGATTCACTCGAATCAAACCTGAAGGACGCACGGTATTTATTTGACCATTTTGCAGCGGAACTTTCCGCGAATACTTCGGAGATCGACTCAAACGTGCCTCCCCTGGTTGACAGCCGGCGCGACAGGATTCGCTGGAGTCTGGAAACTTACCGGAGCGATGTGTCGCGACCACTGAAGCTGCAAGCCGGCAGCCCTTTTGATTTCATTATCATGGGGAATGTGCTCAACGAACTTTTCACAGGCGATGATCAGCGGATCGAGAAGCGCAGCCGGAGGATTGCGGCCTTGGTCGATGATTTTCTGGCACCCAACGGATTTCTAATCCTGATGGAGCCAGCACTGAGAGAGACTTCCCGAGAACTGCTCTGCGTCAGGGACCGTTTGCTCGACATGTTGCCGCTCACTGTCTATAGTCCCTGCGTTCACAGTCAACCCTGTCCCGCTGTCGCGTCCGGCTGCACTTCCGATTGGTGCCATGAGGATCACGCCTGGCAGACTCCACCCTGGATTCGTCAGATTGATGAGCGGACCGGTCTTCGCAAGAGTTCGCTCAAGTACTCCTATGTGGTTTTCAACCGGATGGGACTTTCAATCCGGGACGCGGCTCTGGAAGTCGCCTCGCTGCGTAGGCAGGCTCTTTCAGCCGAGAATCAAGTCTGGCGTGTGGTGAGTGAAATATTGGAGGAACGAGGCAAAGCGGCAGCCTACCTCTGCGGGTTTGAAGGAAGGTTTCGAGTAACACGATTGAACAAGCATGCGTCGCCGGCGAATGCGGACTTCACGTTGCTCGACAGGGGACAGGTCGTATCCACCGGGTCGCTGGCGACCAAAAGCGTCATGGATCGGAGGGTACAGGCTGAAACGCCTTTGCACATTCTCACCGGGAAGCGAAAGCCATGCTGAAGATTCGCGAACTCAAGAAGTATTTTCCTGTGAAGACTGGCTTCGGGAAGGCAAAGGAGCACCTCAAGGCGGTGGACGGCGTCAGCCTGGAGATTCAGGCTGGCGAAACATTCGGACTCGTGGGTGAATCCGGCTGCGGAAAATCGACCTTAGGCTACTGTGTGCTTCGACTTATTGAGCCAACCTCGGGAGAGATCTTCTTTGAGGGCCGGAATATCCTCACGTTAGATGCTGGTGAGATGCGGCGGCGGCGGCGGGAGATCCAGATGATTTTTCAGGACCCAGCATCCTCGCTCGACCCGCGCATGACCGTTCAGCAGATTGTGGAAGAGCCCTTCGTGATCCACAAGCTCTACCCCAAGCAGGAGCGATTGCACAAGGTTCAGGAGCTTCTTGACGCGGTTGGGATGGATGAGCATGCCGCCGGTAAATACCCTCACCAGTTTAGCGGTGGACAGCGACAGCGCATTGGCATTGCTCGCGCGCTGGCCCTCAATCCGAAGCTGATCGTGGCCGACGAGCCCGTGTCGGCCCTGGACGTTTCGATTCAGGCGCAGATCGTCAACTTGATGCAGGATCTGCAGACCCGCTATCGTCTCACGTACCTTTTCATTTCACACGGCCTGCCTGTTGTCGAACATATCAGTGACCGCATCGGTGTAATGTATCTAGGTCAGTTGGTGGAAACAGGGCTAAGTGACGAGGTCAGTCGCCATCCGCTGCACCCGTACACGCAGATTCTCCTGTCATCGATACCGAGGCCCGATCCCGGGCTGAGACGGGAGAAGCGGATTCTTGCCGGTGAAGTGCCGATCTCCGTGAATCCTCCGGCCGGATGTCGTTTCCACACGCGTTGTCCTCATGTGATGGACCGTTGCAAGGTTGAAGAACCTCAAGAAATTCGTGTTTCGGCGACTCATCGGGTGTGGTGTCACTTGGTGGATGCGCCGTCATTGACCCAGGACAGTGAGCGCGTTTAGAGTTCCGCCTTCAGGCGGCTGTCTCACGAAGATCTTGTAGCGCAGATTTCCCTGAAAAGCAGGAGGTCTGCGCTACAATGTTTATTCCCGCGGAGCGCCTTTGCATTTCGACCTCATTACCACCGATCCCGACACCCAAGCGCGTCTGGGGAAGATCACGACAGCTCACGGCGAGATCGCGACTCCAGTGTTCATGCCCGTCGGAACGGCAGGTACGGTCAAAGCGGTAACCCAGCAGGAACTTAAGACGCTGGGCGCCGAGATCATCCTGGGAAATACCTACCACCTTTATCTTAGGCCTGGACATCAGCTCATTCATGAATTGGGCGGCCTGCACCGTTTTATCTCCTGGGACCGTCCGCTGCTTACCGATAGTGGTGGATTTCAGGTGTTCAGCCATCGTGAGCTGCGGCGCATCACCGAAGAGGGTGTGGCATTTCGGTCCCATCTTGACGGCTCGCCGCATTTCCTCTCGCCGGAGAAAGCCGTTGAGATTCAACAAGCTCTGGGCGCCGATATCATCATGGCATTCGACGAGTGTACGCCCTATCCGGCGGACTTCCTTGTGACAAGGGATTCGATGGAACGCACCTTGCGCTGGGCTGATCGATGCAAGCGCGCGTTTGTCTCCGGAATAGGGAAATGGCATGCACATCCGCAATGGCTCTTTGGCATCGGGCAGGGAGGCATCTATCCGGAACTGCGGCACGAATGTCTGAATCGGCTCGTGGATATCGAGTTTCCGGGGTACGCGATCGGCGGGCTCTCGGTGGGTGAGCCGAAACCTGTCATGCTTTCCGTCGTTGCGGAAAGCACCCAGCGGATGCCTGCGGACAAGCCGCGCTATTTGATGGGCGTGGGAACGCCGTTGGACTTGTTGGAATGCATCGCACTGGGAGTGGATATGTTTGATTGTGTCATGCCCACGCGCCACGCTCGCAACGGATGGCTTTTCACATCCTCAGGCCATATTGTGATCAAGAATGCACGGTTTGCGCGCGATGAGAGACCCGTCGACGAAGCCTGTCCATGCGGGGTTTGCCGGAATTACAGCCGCGCCTATCTGCGGCATTTGTTCCTCGCAAATGAGATTCTTTCGGCGATGCTGAACACGCATCATAACCTCTACTTTTATCTTGACACCCTCAGACAGATTAGGGATGCTATCGCGTCCCACAGGTTTCTAAATTACATACTGGAGTTTAAAGCCAAGCAAGAAAGAGGGTAGGGTCGTTGAGGCGCGCATCCTAGGCGGCAGCCTCGCGCGTGTAGTCTTCATAAAATTCACAATCTAAATTGAGACAGCTCCATGGTTCAACACCCGGCTCCGCCTAGTTAAGAGCCGGCCGTTTAGATTGCCCTGATCTTCCAAAGTTCACACATAACATAAAACCAATTTTCAGCGGTGCGGAGGCGTGTTTGATGACTTCTCTGGCGCTCTTGGCGGCCAATGGGCAGCCGAGCCCTGTATTTGTTCAGCCCCTGATCTTTTTGGCCATCGGGCTGATTTTTTATTTTATTGTCTTTCTTCCCAATAAGAAGCGCCAAAAAGCTCTTCAAAACATGCTCAACAACTTGAAGAACGGGGATAAGGTCATTACCTCGGGTGGCATCTTTGGGGTCGTCGCAGGGATCAAAGACGACCGCATCCAACTCAAGGTTGCGGACCAGGTCAAGATTGAGATTTCGAAGAGCGCGATTGTGTCCAAACAGTCTGAAGAGTGAATGGCTTGGGTGGGCTGTACTTTTGATTCTATAGAGGCTTCGGGTTCATGCAGAAAAGTTTGCGATGGAAGTTTTTGGTGATCGTTGCTGTGACGCTGGCGTGTGTCTTCGGTGTTACGGGGTTTCCGCCAAGCGTGGAAAAGATGAAGGAAAGGATCCATCTGGGGCTGGACCTGCGCGGAGGGATGCACCTCATTCTTCAGGTGGTCACCGATGATGCCGTGAACATCGAAACGGATTTAACCGTGGAGCGGCTCAAGGATGATCTGCGTAACCGCCAGGTTGCTTTTTCGGAAATCCGGAAACGGGATGTCAAGAGCTTGGAGATTAAGGATGTTGATGCCCAGAAAACTTCAGACTTGCGGGCAGCCGTGGATGAAGGCTTTCCGGTCTGGGATCGCTCGAGCTTGCCCGGTGTCCCGAATTCCTATCTGTTGACTCTAAAGACCAGCGTTGAACGCCAGATTCGCTCCAGTTCCGTGCAGCAGGCGATCCAGACCATTCGCAACCGTGTCGATCAGCTGGGCGTAACCGAGCCGGTTATCCAGGAGCACGGTCCTGCTGAAGAGTATCAAATTCTGGTTCAGTTGCCGGGAGTGGACGATCCGACACGGGTCAAAGACATCATCAAGTCCACCGCACTGCTCGAATTGAAGATTGTCGAACCCGGAGGCGGGCCGTTCCCAAGCCGTGAGTCGGCGCTTGCGCAGTCAGGTGGAGTCGTTCCCGAGGGCAAAGATCTGCTTCCATCGGTGCGGCGCTTCAATGACACGTCATCAGGGTCCACCGAGGAGTGGTACCTCCTGAACAAGGTGGCATCCATTACCGGACGAGACTTGAAAACCGCAAGCCCGAGCTCTGATGAATTTGGCAAGCCAGCCGTCAGCTTCAATTTGACATCGGACGGAGCCGATCGGTTTGAGAAGGTAACCAGCGCCAATATTGGGAAACAGCTGGCGATTGTGCTTGACGGTAAAGTGCAGTCTGCCCCGAGCATCAGGGGCCAAATTCGCGACTCAGGACAGATCAGCGGGAGCTTCACATTAGAGCAGGCCAACGATCTTGCTTTGGTGTTGAGGTCGGGTGCGCTGCCAGCTTCGCTGACCTATTTGGAGGAGCGGACCGTTGGAGCCTCGTTAGGCAACGATTCGATCCGGCAGGGCGTTGTGGCTTCGATTGTGGGTTTGACGGCGGTTGTTATTTTCATGGTGATTTACTATCGCTTGTCCGGAGTCAATGCCGTGGTGGCCTTGATTTTGAACTTGGTTCTCACGATGGCGGCCATGGCTTATATCGGAGCGACCCTCACACTTCCAGGAATTGCAGGTGTCGTGCTGTCCATCGGCATGGCGGTCGATTCCAACGTCCTGATTTTTGAGCGGATCCGCGAAGAGCTGTGGAGTGGCAAGAACGTCGTCTCGGCGGTGAACACCGGGTTCGACAAAGCATTTGGCACGATCATCGACACCCACGTGACCACTGTGGTTTCCATCTTATTTCTGTTCCTTTTCGGAACCGGGCCGGTCAAAGGCTTTGCGGTGGTGCTGTTTTGGGGATTGGTTGCCAATCTTTTTACAGCGGTATTCGTTTCAAAGTTCATGTTCGATTGGATTCTCAGCCGTTCGCCAAAACGTGCGACCTTGAGTATCTAGTGGATCGTCGGTCTGGCGTAAAGGGGTCATGCCTGATTGCGATCGGTAAGGTTTGAATTCAAGGAACTTTCTCTGACTGTGGGTGTCTAAGGACACTAGGCCGGGGTCCGGCGAGCGACTTACAGGAGACTAACGGGTAATGCGTTTTTTCGAGAGCGTCAACGTTGATTGGGTCGCGAAGAAGAACATTTTTCTTGGGATATCGGGTGCATTGATTGTTGCTACTCTCATTTCGCTGGTGATCAAGGGCGGCCCGCGCTACGGCGTCGACTTTAGTGGCGGAACTCTGGTGTACGTAAAATTCAAAGAGAATCCTCCGTTGGATGCGGTGCGGGCGGCCTTGAAGCAGCGCGGGCTGGGAGAAAGCACAATTCAACGCTTTGGAGCGGAGTCGGACCGCGAAGTCATCATCAGTTTGGATCAGACCTTTACCGCCAAGGGTAGTGAGTTGGATCAAGGCCAATCCAACATTGCTGACACGCTCAACCTGAGTTTCCGCCCCGCTGATGCCGCGGACAAACTGGACCTGAATAATCTGGGTGCCGCCCGTCTGGAGGCCTCCATTGCCAGTATTCCTGAACTCGCGCAAGCGACGCAAAAGCCGGGCCAGTCGCCTGCGATGGCTTCGCCTGCTGCCTTGGCGAAAGCATTGATCGACTACCGCAACAGCCACGGTGGACTGTTCCGTAATTTTGACGAACTGAAAACGCTCGGCATCTCCGACGAGGTTTTATCGCGGTTGCGCTCCAGGTTTTACATGGGCGAATTCGCGGTGATCAAGACTGAGATCGTTGGCCCCAAAGTGGGAAAGGCTTTGCAGCGACAGGCCATTTCGGCCACGTTGTATGCCTTGGGTGGCATGCTGGTTTACATTGGTTGGAGATTCAAAGGCGCGGTTTATGGAACCGCGGCCATGCTAGCGGTATTCCATGATGTCCTTATCACGGTCGGCCTCTTCTCATTCTTTGACAAGGAGATCTCCTTGACTGTGATTGCAGCGTTGCTAACGCTCGTCGGCTATTCGACAAACGATACCATCGTGGTGTTCGACCGGATCCGGGAAAATTTGAAATTGCTGCGGCGCGAATCGTTCATCTCGGTGGTCAACAAGAGCATCAATCAAACGCTTAGCCGGACGATTCTGACTTCCGGTTTGACGTTCGTAACCGTAGTTTCCCTTTTTTTGTTCGGGGGAGAAGTGATCAACGGATTTGCATTCGCGATGGTGTTTGGGATTATAATTGGCAGCTACTCCACCATTGCAATAGCCAGCACGCTTGTTGTGATGTGGTATGACTACAAGGGTAAGAAGAAGTCGCTCGCTAAGGCTGCCAGTTTCTAGGATCGTCTGGCTGGGGTCGATCGGAGTGACGTTAACTCGGATTGATATTTCGAAGTGAAATTCAGAGAAGGGAGGTTCGAAAATGTTTGATCAACTCCTCGAGTCCGGTGGTGCTGAGTCCAAAACCAAGACGCCGCTGACGATGCTTGTCTCAGTGGTCATTCACGTGGTTCTGGTGGTCGTTCTGGTGATTATCCCCTTGCTGTTTCCTGAGA
>Ga0163150_10007401_pt1 | contig 12930 bp, 10 predicted proteins | sample OliLakLV19P2IB_FD_148628 | JGI IMG/M metagenome (GOLD analysis project Ga0163150, IMG submission 148628) | Freshwater microbial mat bacterial communities from Lake Vanda, McMurdo Dry Valleys, Antarctica - Oligotrophic Lake LV.19.P2.IB | ecosystem: Environmental > Aquatic > Freshwater > Lake >...
AATGCTCGGCAAACGGCGCCCCTTCGGCGATCCAGCGGCGCAGCGTTTCTTTCTGCGCATCGGACAGCGTTCGATGCGACTCCAACGGCGGCATGCGCTCGTCGTCATGCGGCGAGAGTATCCGTAAAATCAATTCACTCGCCTCCGGCTGGCCCGCCACAATGACGCCTTCCTTGCGCTGACCTTCGCGGGTATCGAGGCGGAGTTTGCCTTCGCGGGTGCCAGGATCCTGCCCGTGACACTGATAACAGTTTTCCGCCAGAATCGACCGCACGTCGCGATTATAGTCGAGCGACGCGGACCAGGCGCAGTTCGCGAGGACGCTGACGAAGAATGCAGTGCCGAGTTTTTTCAGGGGAAAAGCTAGGATAGCATGTGAGCGAAGCTCGCGCGCGCAACCTTTGGATGCTGCTATCTTTCCCACGTGGGACCCGCATGGAGGTGGGCGGCACCGCCGGCCCGACCTCCGAAGCAAACCGCTCCGGCCGCGGGCGTTAACCCGGAAATTTCACAGCTTCCATTGTCATTGCGGGTCCGAGGAACGAGAGCGCGGCAATCCAGCTCGATGGAGGACATCGAGGTAGACGCCCGGATTGGGGAATTCGTTGCCCTGCGGGTCGCTCATCACGACCAGACAGGTGCCGCCGGGCCGCACGTCGAGCTGGGCTCGCGGAGTCGACCAAGTCTTGGGGGCGAACCACTGCTTTAGGAGCTCCGGGTCGGTCCAGGCGGCGTAAACCTTTTCGCGCGGGGCGTTGATGATGCGATGCAACCCCAACTCGCGATCCGAGGAGGTCGGGATGCTGCTGCCGGAGGCGGGAGCAGCAGTGGTTTCAGGATTGGCGGGATGTGAACTCATGCAGGCGGGAAGGGTTGCGATTGAAAGAATGCGGGAAGTCCGACGCTACTCAACGAATGACCGACCGCCTTTCAGGCACATTTACCCGGCTCGGTGATCCCGCGTCCGCCCGAGTTTCAAGTGCCCGGCAGTTCCACGCTCCGCTCTTTCGGATGGGAGTTCTGGCGGTAGAAAAGCGCGGTATGGCCGACGGTGCCGACGCAAACGCAACGCCCCTGGTCGGCGATCTCGGCGCATTTGGCACCACGCTCGTCCCGATCCGCTCCGAGGAAACGCAACTTAACGAGTTCGTGAGCGCGGAGTGCCTTCTGCAACTCCTTCAGAAATTCGGGCGAGAGCCCCTCGCGGCCGACCTTCAGGACGGGGTCAAGTTTTTGGCCGAGGCCGCGCAGGTGAGAACGTTGCGCGCCGGTGAGCGGAAATTCGTACATGGCCCGCGAATGACGCGAATGATCCCTGATGGGAAGGCGATTATTTTCTGCCGCGTGAGCCCGCCGCCGGATTATCCCCCGGCTTGTGAGTCGAAGAAATCGAGGGGCAGCTCGCGCCATTCCCCTTTGGGCAAGCCGCCCAGCGCGAGCGGACCGAATCGCTCGCGGTGAAGCGTGAGGACAGTCACGCCCTGCGACGAAAACATCCGCCGCACCTGGTGGTAGCGCCCCTCGATGAGCGTGAGTTCGGCCTCGCGGGATGAGAGGACGCGCATGGCAGCCGGCGCACAGGGGGTTTTCTCGCCCTCCAGCAGCAGCGTGCCGCTGGCAAACAACGGCACGAGCTCCGGCGGGAGCTCGCGGTCGACGGTGGTGCGGTAGATTTTGGGGACCTTGTGTTTCGGCGAGGTGAGCCGATGCACGAGCGCGGATTGATCGGTGAGGAGCAACAGCCCGCTGGTGTCCTTGTCGAGGCGGCCGACGCTCGTGACGATCGGATTGCGGTTCCGCCAGCGCTCGGGCAGGAGCGAATAGACATTGGCGCCTTCGCGCACCTCGTGCGAGCAGACGAGCCCGGTGGGCTTGTGCAGCATGAGGAGCAGCCCGTCCGGGTGATCGAGCGGTTCACCGTCGAGCTGCACGTCCGCGGCAGTGGCTTTTCGCGAAACATCATCGGCGGTTTCGCCGCGCACGGTGACACGCCCGTCATCGATCCATTCGCGCGCTTCACGGCGGCTGCAGTAACCCAGGCTGGAGAGAAGTTGGTCGAGACGACGCATGCGGAGTCATTAGCCGCGAACGGCGAAAGCGGCGCAAAAACAAAAATCGGAGGAAGTGAACGCGGGGTGGAATTGAAAGTGAAGTCAGTTCCTGGAGCAGGAGAGGTCCCATTGGAGATTGGTGCGGAGGGTGCGGAGCTGGCCCATGGCGTGGACGTGGGCGGAAGTCCACCAAGCGCCGGCTTTCTTGATGCGCGCTTGGATCACATGGCGGTGGCCGCTCTCGATCATTCCAGAGCCGACGGGCAGATCGTGGGCGGGAGCGTAAGCGTAGTCGAGTTGTTCGGGACGGTTTCCGAGATAGCGCAGAGCGGCGCGCACGGGCGCCTGCTCTTCCGGACATTCCGGGGGTTCTGCGCGCGGTCGCACCGTGGCGAGAACCGTGGCGTAATCACTGGCCCGGAGCGTAGTGCTCCTGCACTTTGTTCGCCGCGGCGGCGAAGGCCTTGGGCCGCCCCGAGGTCGGTCAGCGCGCGTTGCAAGCGGCGTGAACTGCATCGCGCGCTCAGGTGCGCCGCGGTGCGAACGGCCGCTGCGGGTGCGAACCGCACCGCCAGAGTTGTTCTTCAAACGCGATCGTTCCCAGCGTCGTCAACCACCAGAGCCTTTCACCCACCTGCCGCAGGCCGGGCGTGCGCGCCGGCTGCACCTCGGCGTGCCGCCGCCCGGCCCAACCGCTCAGCGCCTGCCGGCCGAACTCGCGCATGCGGGCCACGATCGCATGAAATCGTCGAGCGGGTTTGCAACCCCACCCGTTTGCGAGGACCAGTGGCCCCTGCACGCATGGCCAATTTTCGTTTCTTGTCTCAAATGATCTTCGACCGCCGGGGGCGCCCACTGGCGCCACGCGCCCGGCCTGATCCGTCAACCTGGAGTAATGATGCCATCACGGGCAGTTGCCTGGGGCATTCGACCGTGCTGCTCAACCTGCTGGGCGTCCGGGTGCTGACGGATCCGGTTTTCTCCCGCCGGGTCGGTCCGGGTGTCCAGCCGTTGATCCTGGGTCCGAAGCGCTTTGTTCGCGCGGCGCTGCGGCCGAAGGAGTTTCTACCACCCGACGTTCTGCTGCTCAGCCATGCGCACTTCGATCATTTCGATGTTGCGAGCTTGAAGGCGTTCTCACGCGACACGCCCGTAATCACCGCGAAGCACACCGGCGACCTGCTACGGAAGCTCCGATTCCGGGACGTGCACGAACTCGACTGGGGTCGCACCACGACGCTCTCACCGCGCGGTGAAGCCATTCAGATCACCGCGTTGGAAGTGGCGCACTGGGGAGCGCGGCTCATGAACGACCATCATCGGGGTTACAATGGCTACCTGATCGAACGCGGCGGGCATGCGGTGGTCTTTGCCGGAGACACTGCTTATACGAGGGCCTTCAAACACCTCCGCGAACGGCCGGGCGGGGTCGACTTGATGCTGATGCCAATCGGCGCCTACGACCCGTGGATCCGCTCGCATTGCAGCCCGGAAGAAGCCGTGGCGATGGCCGATCAAGCGGGGGCGCGGACCTTTGTTCCGATCCATCATGAGACATTCAAGCTGAGTGCCGAGCCGATGGACGAACCCGCCCGGCGGCTTCGCGCATCCCTGGCGAATGAGCCCGAGCGATTGCTCGCGGTGCACCTCGGAGAGACGTTTCACGTACCCCTGGATGCGCGGTCGCGCGGCCCGCTGCAACCCGAACTCCGAGAGGTCGGCTAACGAACCGGCCGGTTCTCCCGGGTGTCGACCGCTTGATCAGCCGAGCGGGCGCCCACCTTCCCGGATGTTGCCGGGCGCCAGCGACCGTACGGCGCGCGTTGAGTAGCCTCTCAATTGTTGGTCCGCGGACCGGCGGGCACGTACCCGTAAACCTGGAAAATGCTGTCGCACCCACAGATTCCTCAGATTATTACAGACCAAGGTATTATAAACTACAGTCCCTTCACCTTGTGGGTGAATTGCGGCTGGGCGCCTCGTCATTAGTAATCCTCTGGATCCGTGCTCATCGGTGTAATCTGTGGTAAAAATAAACTGCTGAATTAGGGTAAACAGACTGGGAAAAAGTCCGGGGTTAATCACCCGCGCGGCTTGGGTAAACATCGATCTAAACTCAGCAAACCCCGTGTCGATAAAACCTTCCTCGTCTTTCCTCTTCCCAGTTCTCTCCCTCACTATGCACGAATCGCCGACCGAGCATGTAACGCGGAATAATCGCGTTCTCGTGATCGACGACAACCCGGCCATCCACGCCGACGTTCGAAAGATTCTGTGTCCGCAAATCAGCGCGACTGCCGCCTCGTTGGATGCATTGGAAGCCGAGTTACTGGGCGAGAGCGCCGCGCCCGTTCGAGCGATGACGGATTTCGTGGTCGATAGCGCCCATCAAGGCCGCGAAGGCCTGCAACTCGTGCGCAAAGCGGTCGAGGCCGGACGGCCCTACGCCATGGCGTTTGTCGATGTGCGGATGCCACCCGGTTGGGACGGCGTGGAAACCACGCTCGAACTCTGGAAGGTCGCCCCGGACTTGCAGATCGTCATCTGCACCGCCTATTCCGATTATTCCTGGAACGACATGCTCGCGAAGCTCGGGAGCTCCGACCGGCTGGTGATTCTTAAAAAGCCGTTCGACACCATCGAGGTCCTGCAGCTCACCAATGCGCTTACGGAAAAATGGAATCTGCTGCAACAGACCCATGCTCATGCCGAGTTGCTGGAGCAACGGGTACGCGAACGTACCGCCGCGCTCGAAACCATCAATCTCACACTGCAGGATGAAATCACCCGGCGGATCGCGGTGGAGCTCGATCTGAAGCGCGCCAAGAACGCGGCGGTCAGCGCCGATCTGGCGAAAAGCGCTTTCCTCGCCAACATGAGCCATGAGATTCGGACGCCGATGAACGGCGTCATCGGAATGGCCAACTTACTTTTGTCATCCCCGCTTTCGGCCGAACAACGCGATCTCGCCGAGACCCTTTGTCATAGCAGCGAGGCCTTGCTCACCATCATCAACGACATCCTCGATTTCTCAAAGATCGAAGCCGGTCGGCTCGAGCTCGAAGCCGTGGACTTTGATCTCGCCGAACAGTTGGAACTTGCGATCGACTTGCACGCGGACGCAGCCGCTCGCAAGCACCTCGAGTTGGTCATGCACATCGATTCGGCGGCACCGTTGCGAGTTCGAGGCGACCCTGTTCGTCTCCGGCAGATCGTACTTAACCTACTGGGCAACGCCATCAAGTTCACCGCCACGGGAGAGGTGGTGCTGAATGTGATGCCCACGAGCACGCTGGACGGTCGCACGCTCCTGCGTTTCGAAATCAACGACACCGGAATCGGGATTGCACCTTCGGTGCAGAAAACGCTGTTCCAACCCTTCGTTCAAGCGGACACCTCGACCACCCGGCGGTTCGGCGGCACCGGTCTTGGTCTCGTCATTTGCAAGCGGCTCGCTGAGCTCATGCACGGCACCATTGGTGTCAGCAGCGAACCGGGCAAAGGATCCACGTTCTGGTTCACTGCCGAACTCGCTCCGCCCCTCACACCCGCGCCCACGGCGGCGATCACGACGTCCGATCTCGAACCACACCGCGCGTTGATCGTCGATGACAATGCCACGAATCGGAAACTGCTGATTCATCTTTTCACCGCTTGGGGGCTGCCGCATCGAGCGGTCGAAGGCGCGGAGAAAGCTCTGGACGAAATGCGCGCCGCGGCCCGTGCGGGAAGGCCCTTTAATCTTATCGTCCTTGATCACCACATGCCCGACATTGACGGGTTGGGCTTCATTGCCCTGCTAAAAAAAGAACCCGCGATGCCTGGCGCCGCCGTCGTCCTGCTCACGTCTCGCGGCGAGCGGTTGCCGCAGAAGGAAATGGACCTCCACGGCCTGATTGCCTGCGAGTTGAAGCCGCTGCATCCGGAGAAACTTCGCGTGACCCTTTGCCGCGCGCTCGCCACGTTCGAGGCGACCGCGCCCGCTCCCACGCTGGAGCCGGCCGCGCGCCCGGTCGCCCCCGTCGTGCCGCAGCGTGCGACCATTCTCGTGGCCGAAGATAATCTCGTTAATCAAAAGGTCACCCTCCTCCAACTCCGGAATCTTGGTTATCGCGCCGATGTTGTCGTCAATGGTCGCGAAGCGATCGACGCCCTGCGACGCCGCTCGTACGACCTCGTGCTGATGGACGCACAGATGCCGGAAATGGACGGACTCGAGGCAACTCGAAGAATTCGGGAGGCCCAGGCGACCGGCGAAGAAGGCTTCACGGGCGGGCTGAAAATTGTCGCGATGACCGCCAACGCGATGTCCGGAGATCGCGAAATGTGCCTGGCCGCGGGCATGGACGATTACCTCGCAAAACCCGTGAAGGTGGAGGCGCTGCGCGACATGCTGAAGCGTTTCGTGCCGCTCACGGATGACGGCATCGAGCGAGTGCCCTGTCTGACTGCGCCATGAGTGTACCGACCTCTGAACCGACGGCGGACGAGCGGGCGGCGCTGCTCGACCGGGTGCTCGTCTCAGCCTTTCTCGAAAACATTCCTGACCATGTTTTCTTCAAGGACCTGCAGTCCCGCTTTGTGGCGGTCAGCAAATCGCTGGTGAATAATTTTGGCGGTGCGACCGACGCCCAGATCATCGGGCGTACGGATTTCGATTTTTTCTCCGCATGCCATGCTCAAGCGGCGGCTGACGAGGAACAGGAAATAATCCACACCGGAAAACCCGCTCTCAACCAAGTCGTCCGCGAAGTCTGGACGGATGGTCGCATCACGTGGGCGCTGACCAGCAAGATGCCGTTGCGCAATGATGACAACGAGATCATCGGCACCTTTGGACTGAGCAGGGACATCACGAAAACCCGGGAAATGGAGGTCGCGCTCGAGACCGCGCAAAACGAACTCGTCGGCGCCTCTCGCGCCGCCGGAATGGCCGAGGTGGCGACAGGGGTTTTGCACAACGTCGGCAATGTGTTGAACAGCCTCAATGTTTCGTCGGAGGTGATCGCGACCGGACTGCGCCAATCCAAGGCTGGAACGCTCGTGAAACTCGCGCAGCTGATGCGCGCCAACGCGAACTCGCTGGGCACCTTTCTCACCGCCGATCCCAAAGGCAGCCGGATCCCGGAATTTATTGCGTCAATTTCGCGACACGCCGTGGAGGAACGCGAACGGCTCCTCGAGGAAGTGCGAGCGATGCAAACCAGCATCGACCATATCAAGGAGATCGTCTCGATGCAGCAGACTTACGCCAGCATGGTTGGCCTGCTCGAGCCTCTCAATCCGGTGGTACTGATGGAGGACTCCCTACGCATGAACGTCGGCGGCCTCGTTCGCCACCACGTCACGATCGAGCGGGTCTTCCAACCCACGCCGCCAATCCTCGCCGAGAAAGGCAAAGTGATCCAGATCCTCGTGAATCTGATCCGCAACGCCAAGTACGCTTGCGAGGAGGGTGGCGCCCCTGAAAAATGCGTGCGGCTGCGGATTGAACCGGCACCGACCGAGGGCCGGGTGCGCTTGATCGTCCAGGACAATGGAATCGGAATTCCATGGGAAAACCTCGACCGAATTTTCGGTCACGGCTTCACCACTCGCGCCAACGGGCATGGCTTCGGGCTGCATTCGTCGGCCAATGCCGCCAAGGAAATGAAGGGCTCGCTCACCGTGGAGAGCGCCGGACCGAATCAAGGCGCCTGCTTCACCCTCGAACTTCCCACCGCGCCCGAGTCCGACCAACCGATATGAACGAAGCGTCCGCCGGGCCCGCCCATCCCGAAGTTACGACCCCCCTCGATCGCACCCTCGTAAAGGCGTTCCTGGAGAACGTTCCAGATATCGTTTACTTCAAAGATCGCGAATGTCGCTTCATCGCCGTCAGCCGGTCGAAGGCCGATCGGCACCGGATGCAACCCGATGACATTCGCGGAAAAACCGATGCGGATTTTTTCAGCGCCCAGCACGCGAAATGGGCGCGTATCGATGAGCAGAACATCATGGCGACCGGCGAGCCGGTGATTGGCCGACTCGAGCGTACCGAGTGGATCGACGGGCGCGAAGGCTGGTCGGAAATCACCAAGCTTCCGCTCCGGGATGTGAACGGCGAAATCATCGGCACCATCGGCCTCAGCAAAGATATTACCGAGGCGCAGAAAATGGCGCTCGCCCTGGAAAAAGCGCATCGCGATCTCGTGGAAGCCTCGCGCCGCGCCGGCATGGCAGAAGTCGCCACGGGCGTGCTGCACAATGTGGGCAACGTGCTCACGAGCCTGAACGTCTCGTCCAATCTGATCGCGAGCAGTTTGCTGCAATCCCGGGCCGGGAGCCTCGCCAAAGTGAGTGAATTACTCCAAGCCCACCCCACGGACCTCGCCGACTTTGTTGACTGCGATCCCAAAGGCCGGTTGATTCCCGAGTTCATCGAATCCCTCGCGCGTCATTGGGTCGAGGACCACGAACGACTCCTGCAGGAGATCCAGTCGCTCCAAAAGAACGTTAACCACATCAAAGAGATCGTTTCGATGCAGCAAGCTTACGCGACCATGGTCGGCATCGTGGAGTCGCTCGACCCCACGTCGCTGATGGAAGACGCGCTAAGGATGAACGCAGGCGCGCTCGTTCGCCACGACATTGAGGTGGTGCGTGAGTTCTCTCCGACTCCCGAAATCTCCGCCGAAAAGGCGAAGGTCCTCCAGATCCTCGTGAATCTCATTCGAAACGCGAAACACGCCACGGACGGGAACCAGCAAGTCAAGAGGATCACCTTGCGCGTAGAACCAAGTCCTAACGAGGGATTCGTTCGCCTCACCGTGGCCGATAATGGAATCGGGATCAGCGCAGAAAATCTGCTCCACATTTTCGACCACGGATTCACCACCCGGAAAGAGGGACACGGTTTCGGCCTGCGCTCGGCCGCTGTCACCGCGCGCGAAATGAACGGCTCAATCATCGCTCTCAGCGACGGCCCCGGATGCGGCGCCCGCTTCATCGTGGAACTTCCCATCAAACCAGCCACGTTGCCCTCGATGGACCTTCCCCGGCATTAACGCGGCCACGGGAGGCGATCGTGTTGGGCGCCGCATTGGGGTTGTTACTAAATCGCCGGCGTGGCGCTCACCCGTGGGCGTGAACCCAGCTCCTCCTCAGCGCTCCACCGCGAGCTCGCGACAGCGTTTAAGATCCAGCTTTCCGGTGCCCAGCATTGGGATCTCGTCCACTCGCTTGATGATCCTTGGTATCCAGAGATTAGGTACACCGAGGGCACTCAGCTTTGCCCGCAGGACGTCCGGGGTAAGATCCTGGGTGGTCAGAACGATCAGAGCCTCGCCTTTGGTGGCATCAGGAATTCCGGCCACGAACACCGCGGGGACCTCCCACGACTCCCACCCAAAGGCTTCCAGAATTTTCTGTTCGATCGTGCCATGCGGCACCATCTCGCCAGCCATCTTGGAGAAGCGCGAGAGTCGCCCCTCGATTCGCAGAAAACCATCCTCGTCGAAACGGCCGAGGTCACCCGTAACGAACCAGCCATCACGAAACGCCGCCTGCGTTTTCTCCGGATCATCGAGGTACCCGCCAAAGACATTGGCGCCGCGAAAGAGCACGACTCCGGTCTCCGTCAGCGGCAGATCCCGCCCCGTATCCGGATCGATGATGCGCGCCGTCATGCCCGGCATCATCCGCCCCACCGTGCCCCGGCGCTTGCCGATTTGCGGCTCGTTGGTCGAGAGCACCACGGGCGGATGCGGCTGATTGATGTTCGCGGCCGGCGACGTCTCGGTCAGGCCGTAGCCTTGGAGAATCTCGAGGTGAAACGTTTCCAGAAAAGCCTCGTAAAGGTCCTCGGGCAACTTCTCCGCGCCGGTCACGACGAGATCCAGCGACCGGAGTTCGGCGGGTGTCGCTTTCTTCAGCAACGGGCGCACAAAGGTCGGCGCCCCGACCAGCGCCGTGACCTGCTCGTCGCGAATCGCATCGATGATCTTGCGCGTATCCAGCGGACTCGGAACGGTCACGATGTGACAGCCCCGCAACATCGGATACCACAGCGTGACGGTGAATCCAAAGCTGTGAAACACCGGCAGACAGCCGAGCAGGAAGGCACTCTCGGGGAGAATGGAAAGCGACGAGATCTGCGCGCAGTTGGCCAATATATTGCGGTGACTCAGAACCACGCCTTTCGGCTCTCCCGAACTTCCACTGGTAAACAACAATCCCGCCTCGTCGCGATCGCCGCGCCGCGGCAACCCCAGCAGATTCGCACACCACTGGTTCGGCAGCAACCAGGCGGCAAGCAGCCACGGCAGGATCGCCTTTTTACCTCCCGCGGCCGCAATTTCCTGACGCAAGTCCACGGTCCGCTCCGGCCACGGAAAGGCCGGGACCTTCGCCCGCATCGCCTCCGCCGAAATGATCGTCTTCACGCCGCCCATCCGCAGGCTCGCCTCGACCGCTCCTCGTCCCGCCGTGAAATTTAGATTCACCGGAATCTTTCCTGCGCACAACACCGCGAGGTTGGCGATGAACGCACCTGCTCCCGGCGGAAGCACGATGCCCACGCGTTGCTCCGCCACCGTCGCCTTGATCCGCCGCGACAACACGGCCGCGACCGCATAGAGCTGTCCGCATTTAATCACGCGACGCTCCGCCGTTCGATCGACAATCAATTCGCGCCCCGGATGTTTGGTCAGAGTCCGCACGCACTCACGACCCAGATGCCGTTGCAGCACCGGCCGTTCTTCAAACGCCCGGGCACCGAGATCCAGGAGTTCCCGCCTGGCCCACGCGACATTCGTATCCGCCGGAGCGACCGGATGTCCAAACTCCACGAACGCCGGTGTCGGCAGCAGTCGCGGCGATTTCCACAGGTATTTATTCCCTGCAAAGGAAAAAATTGAGCCCCATAGGCCGTCCGTCGCCACCGGCAACACCGGAACGTTCGCCTGTCGCGCGATCATTTCAAAGCCACGTTTGATCTCAAGCAACTGACCGGTGCGCGAGATATGCCCTTCGGGAAAAATAGCCACCACCTCCCCCTGCTTCAACGCTCGCGTCGCCGCCCTCATGCCTTCCAGCGGAGCACTCGCCGAGACATCCAGGCAACCACTCATTTCGAAACACCAATTGAAAAACGGGTTCCGACGCAGACCTTTATAACCGACGAAACGGATGCGCCGCGGACACGCCAGCTGCAGCACGACGACGTCGGCGTATGAAATATGATTCGCAATCAGCAACACCCCACCTGTCGCCGGGACGTTCTCCACGCCGCGCGCGCGCACTCGATACAGCAGGCGCGCGACAATCCGGGCGAACAGCTCCAGCGCGAACGGCAGATAGGAAATGCGGCGAAAGAAAGGTCGGGACATGAGCGGGGTATTTGGGATGAAGATAGTATGCAGCGTTCAGGGCTCTTTCGCTTCATCGACGATGAAGTGACGAAAACGGTGGTAAGAAAATCCCACCCAAAGCAACACCAGCCCCAACGCAACGAAGGCCGCGATGCGATACAAGGTGGAATCAAGATCGACAAAGAATGCCCGGGCGACGCAGAAAGCCAAACCCGCCAAACCGATCAACCGGTGCGGCCGGGAGCGGCCAAAGAGGCCCAGCAGAAACATGGATACAGCCACGACACCGCAGGCTGCAGTCGCATACGCAGCAACCTCGCCCTTCTGGTTAATCAACACGAGGAAGGCCAACGCCAACGAGGCCCCACTGGCCGACCACCGCAGCACCGTCCGACGCGAACCCGACCGCTCGCCGGGCCGAAACAAAGGAAGAAAACTCACCAGCAGTGAGACCACGAGTACCCCCGCCAAGCCCGCACCCAACCCTTGGGCAGCTGGCGTATCGGCAAAGAAGACGGCGAAGAGCCAAGCCGCCGCACCCAACACCGCCACGGCCGCGCCCGCCGCTTGCACCCGACCCCAACGCCAGACGGCAGAAGCGGCGAGCACCACGGCCGTGAACGCCGATAACTGCGTCACCCCGTGCGACTGCAAGGGCACCACCAACCCCAGGCCCGTTGCCAGTGTAATCTGAATTTCCTCCAGCCGCCCCCTCCATGGCGGCGGAACCTTGCGCAAGACCTGCAGGCATTCCTGGCGCGCGACCACGATCGCCGGCAACCAGCTCAGCCCAAAAACCACCCACGCAAAGGTCGAATCGCCTCCGCTGACAACCGCTAACCATGCGGCCACCCACAGCACCCACGACGCCTCGACCGCCGGACGCAATCCGGGCCGACGCGCCAAACCAAACACCGCCAACGCCACCATGCCGCTGACCAGTACTCTAAGGTCGCCATGGAGGATTTCATCCAAGGTGAGCAACGTGATCCCTGTCGCCAGCGCGGTCTGCACTGCCGGCGACCACGTCTGCCAGCCAGCACTCCGAATGGACGCAAGGCGCAGCGGCGTCGCGACCAGGAGAACAGGTGCCGCCCACGCCGCCACCGCCGCCAGTCCGAGCCATTGCGCATTTTCGTTCCCGGGAGCCAGCGCGTAATGGATCGTTCCCAACGCGAGGAGTGGAGCACTCAACCCCGCCAGCGGCCAGCGCTCGGTCCGGTCCGCCAATATGACCAAAAGCAGGGAAACCGTGGCCGCTGCCGCCAACGCCGCCGCGGCTGAAAATGCGTGGAAACAGACCACGATGAATGTCCCAGCGGCAAGTATCGTCAGCGCGGCGTTAAACTCTCTGGTGCGCGAATCTTCATCGCGACGCGCCAATCCCCATGCCGCCAACGCCGCTCCGACAAGCAGCACCGCTTCATTACTCCAAAGCAGAGCCTTCCCGTAATCGAACACCGGATACAGCCAAATCTGTCCATGCGCCGCAATCGCCAGTAGCCCGCCGGCGATGGCCGCGGTTAACC
>Ga0163150_10007405_pt1 | contig 12922 bp, 7 predicted proteins | sample OliLakLV19P2IB_FD_148628 | JGI IMG/M metagenome (GOLD analysis project Ga0163150, IMG submission 148628) | Freshwater microbial mat bacterial communities from Lake Vanda, McMurdo Dry Valleys, Antarctica - Oligotrophic Lake LV.19.P2.IB | ecosystem: Environmental > Aquatic > Freshwater > Lake >...
CACGCCTTTGCTACTCTCCCGGCCCTGCAGCTTGGCAAACACGTGTATTGTGAAAAGCCGTTGACCTACAACGTCTGGGAGGCGCGCGTCATTCGCGAGGCGGCAGCACGGGCCAAGGTCGCCACGCAGATGGGCACGCAAATTCACGCCGGCGACAACTATCGGCGTGTCGTTGAATTGATTCAAACCGGGGCCATCGGCCCAGTGCGCGAAGTTCACGTCTGGGTTGGCAGAGCTTGGGGTTGGCATGCCAGTGACGCGGAGTCGAAACAGGCCGGCGACATCGTCTTCGCGCAGAGCCGACCCTCTGAGGCGGAACCGATCCCGCGCGGACTGGACTGGGACCTGTGGCTCGGGCCCGCGCCTGAGCGGCCGTTTCACAGCGTGTACTTTCCCGGGCCAAAATGGTATCGCTGGTGGGATTTTGGCAACGGCACGATGAGCGATCTGGGCAGCCACTGGGTCGACCTGCCGTTTTGGGCGATTGAACTGAAAGCGCCACTGGCGATCGAGGCCCAAGGTCCGCCGCCGCATCCAGAAATCGCGCCTGCATCGATGCAGGTCACCTATGAATACGGCCCGCGTGCCGCGTTGCCCGGGCTCAAGTTGACCTGGTATCAAGGCCTTAATAAGCCGGCCATCTGGCGTGATGGCGGCATTCCGCGATGGGAAAGCGGGGTCCTGTTCGTAGGCGACAAGGGAATGTTGCTGTCCGACTATGGCAAGCACCTGTTGTTGCCGGAAGAGAAGTTTCAAGGGTTCGAGCCCCCCAAGCCGTTCATTCCGGCATCCCTCGGACATCACGCTGAGTGGTTGCACGCCTGCAAGACCGGCGAGCCCACGACCTGCAACTTCGAGTACGCCGGCTGGCTGACCGAAGCCAACCATCTGGGCAACGTTGCCTATCGCACCGGCGAGCGGCTCCAATGGGACGCGGCGAACTTGCGAGTCACAAACCGTACCGACGCCGAACAATTTCTCCGTCGCGACTATCGTCGAGGTTGGAAATTGGCCTAAAGCTCACCACCAGGATACGACCGGCCGAAGCGCACGTTCGGGAATTCTCACCATGCGAACCATCCTGTTGGCTGTCGGCGTCGTTGTGAGTAGCACGTTTCTCGCCGCGGCGTGTCGTGGGGACGACGCCCAAAAATCCGCAACTCAGCGTCCACGCGGACTTCAAGAGCGCACACTCTGGACGACGTCCAAAATTCGCGGAGCGCCCGACCCTCCGGCTCCTTATCGCATCGAGCGCGTTTTCGACAAGCTCAAGTTTGCCGAGCCGTTGGACCTTGTCCGTGCTCCCGGAACCGATCGTTTGTTCGTCGCCGAGCGGTACGGAAAGATCTACTCGTTTCCAAATACGCCGCTTGTAGAACGGGCCGAATTGTTTCTCGATCTTGGCAAAGTCATCTATGGGCTGGCCTTTCATCCCAAGTTCTCCGAAAACGGCTACGTCTACGTCACGTACGTCGTCCATCCCAAGAACGAGTTGCCCGATGGCACGCACGTCTCCCGTTTTCAAGTCCGTCGCGAGAATCCGTTGCAATGCGATCCCGCCACCGAGCAACTTCTCTTGACCTGGCCGTGCGGCAATCACAACGGCGGCTGCCTGCAATTTGGTCCCGATGGCTACCTCTACATCGCCACGGGCGATGCTGGTGAGCTCGCCGACCCGAATGAAACCGGCCAGGACCTCTCCGACCTGCCTGGTTCGATTCTGCGCATCGACGTCGACCGGCGCGACGCGGACAAAGCATACGCCATTCCCGCTGATAATCCGTTTGTAGACGTCACGGGCGCGAGACCCGAGATTTGGGCCTTCGGGCTGCGGCAGCCCTGGAAGATGAGCTTCGATCGAGAAACCGGCGATCTATGGACCGGCAACGTGGGCCAAGATCTGTGGGAAATGATCTATCGCATTGAGCGCGGAGGCAACTACGGCTGGAGCATCACGGAAGGCAGCTACCCGTTTCGTCCCGAGCGGAAGCGCGGACCCGGCGGAATCATTCCTCCGATCATCGAACACGATCATGCCAACTTTCGGTCGATCACAGGAGGATTCGTCTACCGCGGCCGGCGGCTCCCTGAACTGGTCGGCGCTTACATCTATGGCGACTACGATACCGGGCGGATCTGGATGCTGCGCTTCGACCGCGAACAAAAAAAGGTGACGGAAAACAAGGAGCTCGTCGACTCGAGCCTGCGGCTGGTGGGATTCGCCGAAGACAGCTCCGGCGAGCTCTTCCTGCTCGATCACATGAGCGGCCAGATCAGTCGGCTCGTGCCCAATTCGGCCAAATCAACGGGCGATTTCCCACGTACCTTGAGCGCGACGGGCCTATTCACATCGGTGGCTGACCATCTACCGGACCCAGGCCTGATTCCCTATTCGGTCATCGCGGCCCAATGGTGCGACGGGGCGTCAAAGGACCGCTACCTCGGCATTCCGGGCGACGCTCGAATCGAGTTCGAAACCCTTACCTACCCGCAGCCCGCCCCGGGCGCCCCGCCCGGCTGGAAGTTTCCGGACGGCACGGTCCTGGTCGAAACGCTTTCGCTCGAAATGGAAAAAGGCAATCCTCAAAGCCGTCGCCGACTGGAGACGCGAATTCTGCACCACGAGCGCCTGGCCGGAAGCGAATACGTCGGCGATCAGTATTGGCAGGGCTACACCTATTTGTGGAACGACGAGCAAATCGACGCCATCCTGTTGGAAGTCCCCAAAGGACTTGACCGTACATACACCATCAGCGATTCCGACGCGCCCGGTGGCCGGCGGCAACAAACCTGGCATTTCCCCAATCGCACGGAATGCGCCGTCTGCCACAACATGGCGGCCAAGTACGTACTAGGTGTGCAAACGCTGCAGATGAACCGTGATTACAACTACGGCGGCACGGTTGCCAACCAGCTCCGCATGCTGGAGTATCTGAACATCTTCACCGAACCGCTGCCCGCGCATCCCGAGGAACTGTCGAAACTCGTCGATTACCACGCCGCAAACGAGGAACTCTCCCGCCGGGCTCGCTCCTATCTGCACGCCAACTGCTCGCACTGTCATCGCAAATGGGGCGGCGGCAACGCGGAGTTCCAGTTGCTAGCCACGCTCGAAGAGTCAGAGATGGGCACCGTCGGCGTCCGTCCGGGACAAGGAACGTTCGGCATCCCGCACGCGCGCATCTTGGCGCCCGGCGATCCGTATCGCTCCGTCCTGTTTTACCGCATGGCCCAGGTTGGCTCCGGCCGGATGCCGCGCATCGGTTCCGCCGTCGTTGACGAGCGCGGCCTGCGGTTGATTCATGACTGGATTCAGCAGTTGCCTACCGCCGACTCATCAGAAGCCGCGGCAGTAGCGGTCGCTCGCGCCGAAGCGGTTTCAACATTACAACAACTCGTCGGTGAAGCCGCCTCGCCTGACCAGCGCGCCCCGGCGATCGAACGCCTGTTGGCAGCGACCAGCCCAGCCGTTCAATTGGCGCACCTGGTGGCCGAGAATTCATTGCCCAAACGGGTCCGTGACGAGGTGATCGTCAAGGCTACGAGCAGTCAGGTTTCCGAAGTCCGTGATCTGTTCGAGCGATTTCTTCCCGAGGAGCGCCGTACCAGGCGGCTCGGCGCCGTGATCGATCCCGCCGCGATCCTCGCCCTTGGCGGCAATGTCGAAGCCGGCCGCAAGATCTTCTTCGAGGCTGAAGGCGTCCGCTGCCGCAACTGTCACCAGATCCGCGGCACGGGCACGCAGCTCGGCCCAGACCTTAGTGCAATCGGCAAACAGAACACTCCTGCTCAACTGCTCGAAGCGATGCTCGATCCGTCGAAGAAGGTCGACCCCAAGTATTTGGTCTACGTCCTCGAAACCGACGCCGGCCGGATTCACACCGGGCTGCTGGTCGAAAAAAGTGAGGACGCGATCGTGCTTAAGGACGAGAAGAACGAGCTGATCCGCATCCCCTCCGGCGACGTTGCGCTTCTGGCAGCGCAGCAGAAATCTCTGATGCCCGACCTGTTGCTGCGCGACATGACGGCCCGCGACGTTGCCGACTTGACCGCTTTTCTGCATTCGCTCAAGTAGCGGTTGCACGATTCATAGACTAGAAATCTTGGCGTTGCATCGCTGATTGGCCATGCCATTCACCCTCCCGATATGGCTCCGATGACCAGCAGGGGCTCTTGGCCTTTGGCTACCCGATCGGGCAGTGGGGTGTCGGGGGAGTTGTGGGACAAGTCTTGTTCGCAGGCAAAGAATCGCAGGAACGGCCGACGGATTAACGTAACCTGGTCGCGGATCGTCCCGCGCAACATCGGAAAGCGGGCCTCGAGCGCGTCGAGAACCGAGCGCTGCGTAATTGGACCCTCGACGTCGAGTTGCACCTCGCCACTAACCTGCGCAAGCATTCGCAAATGCAGCGGCAGTTCGAGGCGAATGGTGGCGGTCGGTGGCATCGTCTTTTCAGTCAGGTTACAGATAGCTGTCGAGTCGCGGGCGTCGATATGTTCGATGTATATCAAGGCGAAGTTTGGAATAGGTCTCGAGACGGGCTGGCCACAGAGGGCACCGAGAACACCGAGATTAGGACGGACATAAGTTGCGGATGCATTTTTTTCGATCGGATCTTTTTTGCAATTTCTCTGTGGCCTCGGAGTTCTCGGTGGCTAAAAAGCAATCAAGTATGCTCAACGTCAAAACTCGCGCTGCGAACTAGCAACGACAATCGAATCATTTCAGCGTTTGGACTTCGACCGACAGGACGGGCGGAAGGTCGCGGACGATCGGGGCCCAGGTGTCGCCGGCGTTGGCCGAGGCATAGACCTGACCGCCGGTCGTGCCAAAGTAGATGCCGCAGGGATCGAACGAGTCGACGGCCATCGCGCCGCGCAGCACGTTGACGTAACAGTCGCTTTGCGGCAGGCCGTTGGTCAGGGCTTCCCACTCGTTTCCACCCGAGCGACTGCGGTAGACGCGCAGCTTGCCTTCGAGCGGGTAGTGTTCCGAGTCGCTCTTGATGGGAACGACATAGATGGTTTCCGGCTCGTGCGCGTGCACGTCGATGGCGAACCCAAAGTCCGTCGGCAAGTTTCCACTGACCTCGTGCCATCGATCGCCCGCGTTGTCACTGCGCATCACGTCCCAATGCTTCTGCATGAACAGCACGTCCGGCCGCGAAGGATGCAAGGCGATGCGGTGGACGCAGTGGCCCACTTCGGCCGTGGGGTCGGGAATATGCTCGGACCGTAAACCCTGATTGATCGGTTGCCAGGTGGCTCCGCCATCGTCGGTGCGAAACGCGCCGGCAGCCGAGATGGCGATGAAGATGCGCTTGGGATCTTTGGGATCGAGCAGGATGGTGTGCAGGCACATGCCGCCGGCGCCGGGCGCCCAGTGCGCGCCTGAGCCGTGGCCGCGCAACCCTGCCAGCTCATTCCACGATTGCCCACCGTCGGTCGACTTGAAAAGCGCGGCGTCTTCGACCCCGGCATAGATTGTATCGGGATCAGTGAGCGACGGTTCGAGGCTCCACACCCGCTTGAACTCCCATGGGTGCGGCGTGCCGTCATACCACTGGTGCGTGCCGGGCACGCCCTCATAGACGAACTTGTTGCCCACTGCCTCCCAGGTCTTTCCGCCGTCGTTGGATCGCTGGATCATCTGGCCGAACCAACTGCTCGACTGCGACGCGTATAACCGGTTCGGGTCAACGGGCGAGCCCTGCACGTGATAGATCTCCCAGCCAGCGAAGTGCGGACCGGCAACATCCCACCGCTGGCGCTTTGCATCGGAGGTCAAGATGAACGCGCCTTTGCGCGTGCCAACCAACACTCGGGTCTCGCTCATTGTTGAAAAACCTTTAGTAGGGGTTAGGGATTGGGGACGCGAATTTACTGCTTCAAGGATCGCAAATTCTGGGCGGTTCGTCGAGTGAAAATGTGGCAATGGCCAGGGCCAGTTTTTTGGGGGCTCGGATTATTCGTGATAGGGTTGGATTTCCAGGAAGTTGAAGGTTTGCTCCTGCCCGAACTGGGGCGCTGGGTCTATTTCTGGAGGCCAGTCGGAAACGGTGAGTTTCGCCGTGGGACCATTCGCGCGGAAGACTTTCCAGTGATAGGTGATCCAGACCGGAATGGGAGGCTCCGGATTGGAGGCGTACATTTCAGTGAAAGATCGTTTCGTGTCGATGTCGACCCCGTCCAGAACCACACTGCCCGTGAATTTGCGGGCTTCTTCGATCGTCTTTTTCTGGGGATTGACCAGATCATGGTAGTCGCAGGAAAACATCTTCATCGAATAGAGCCGCCCAGGCTCGAGATCTTTGATGGTCTGCGAAAACGTGTTGGGGCCTTTCTCGCTGCGTTTCATCCAGAGAAACGTATCGCCAATATGTTCCGGGTCGGCCGGTCGGCCCAGGCCCATGTATCGCCCCTCGATTCGGCCGTATCTGGGAAAGCTTTTGGGTGCGATCGACTCCGCTTCGGCCGGCTGCAATGTCCACCCTTCGATTCCTTTTTCGAAGTCCGCATTTTGGATGTGCGGCAGAAATAGCGGGTCCTTCGTCAGCATTTCTGTCTTGCCCTCGATGGCATAATGGCGATACAGCTTTCCGACGAAGCGCACCGTTTCCTCGTCGGCCAAGATGGTCGTCCACCACTCCAGGCCGCCAATGCCCACCATCACCGGATGATTGGCCACAACGTTCATCTGCTGGTCCATCCAAACGTGATAGTCGACGTTCGGTTGTTTGTTGATTCCGCCCGGCGGCATCGAGAACAAGCCGAAGGCGATCACCATCTGCGGTTTGACGCCCGGTTGCTTCGCCTCCCAATCTTCGATGCCACCGGCGAACACTTGCAGCGCGTCTTTGGAGGCCTGTTCGCTGGAGACTTCGAAGATGTATCGCTCGAGGGCCACTCGATAGTTGCAGTCGATAATCGTGCGGATGAACGTCGGGCCGATCATTTCCTGGTTCAATGTTTTTCCGCTGCCGCCGACATAGGCATAGAACATCTTGCTCTGGTACCGGGCGTCGGCCTTCAGCTTCTTGATGGCCTCCTCGAACACGCGGTGCCGCGCTTGCTCCTGCTCCATCCGCTTTTGACGCTCGAGGCTGATCGCCATGCCCGGCCGCGTCGATGGGTTGTTGACGATGAACTCGTTGATCAGGATCCCGTCGATGAATGGCGCCTTGTCCAAGAAGCTGGTCCAGAATTTGAAATGCTCTTCGGGCGTGGTGGCCTTGGCATCGATGCCGACTTCGGCCACGAACCGCTTTCCTTGGCGGTGCCAGTCGTCGATCACAGCCGACGACAGCTCGATGTTGTGGGGAACGATCAACGTAGTCACGTTCGGCAGAATGTCCTTTTTGAGAAAGTCCATGTCATATAGGCCGTAGCCTTTGATCGAGGAATTGAACCCCAACCCGCAGTGGATCAACTCGGGGATTGCTCGCACCACGAGTTTTTCGACGCGTGCATCTCCTTCGCATTCGACGCTGATTTGATGTTCGCCCTTGGACACATGACGCACAGCTTCCAACGCGCTGCTGTCGCTGGCGTCTCGAACAATGACCAGGACGCCGCCGGATGTCTTGTCGAGAACAACGGTGACCTTGCCGTTTCCTTTGCACTCAGCGGAAATGAACACCCACCCCGGGCTCGATCGGGTAAAGGCGAACGAGCTATCAGGTTTTGAGAAGCCGGAAACTTCCAACAAATCAGCGACAAGATTATTCCGCTTTTTCTCGCCCGACAACTGAGTCTCCGCCGCGATCGCCTCGAAGGGCGCACCCATTAGTAGCAACAACAGGAGCGGAACGGCGCGGTTCGTTCTCATGGCTAGCCAGCTTTCTTCAGAACTCAGGGGCAAGGTTTTCGCCGGATTATCGCTTGGCGAAACTACCGCGTCCAGAATCGGCGATGAAAGATTGACGACGCTTTTCTCGACCACGAGAATGTGATAGAGAGGCATTTCACATTCGCTGTCAATAATCGCGCCTGTGGGCCGTTGGAATTGCCGAAGAGAACGCAATATGCCTGAAATCTGTTGTCGCCGCGGGTCGAGTTTCCTGTTGATATTCGGTCTGATCGGTTGCCATTGTTATGTCGCGATGGCCAGCGACGTCCAGCAGTCTGCCGGCGCCAACTCCTTCGCCGGGTCACGCGGCGGCGACGAGCGCACGGTCGCCGGCGTTAAACTCTGTTGGTGTCCGCCCGGGCGATTCATGATGGGCAGCCCGCCAACCGAGCCGGAAAGGCGGCCCGGCGAAGATCAAATCGAGGTGATGCTGACGAAGGGCTTTTGGATTGGAAAGTACGAAGTGACGCAAGGATTGTGGAAACGCATCATGGGCGACCTACCTGGCGAGCTCAGCGCGGGAGCGGGTGACGAGTTTCCAGTCTACAATGTCAACTTCGCCGAGAGCGAAAGCTTTTGCCAAAAGCTGACTGAAGCGGCACATGCTGCTGGCGACTTGCCGAAGGATTGGGAGTTTCGACTTCCCACCGACGCGCAATGGGAATATGCCTGCCGTGCCGGAACGACCACCGCGACTTCGTTCGGAGACAAACTGAGCAGCAAGCAGGCTAACTTTCAGGGCAAGCCGTATAACGGCGCCGAAGAAGGGCCGTCGCTGAAACAAACTGCAAAAGTTGGCAGTTACCCGCCCAACCCTTGGGGCTTATACGATGTTCACGGCAACGTGTTCGAATGGTGTCGAGATTGGCATCGCTTGCAATTGCCGGGCGGTGTCGACCCTGATCTGCATTCCGCCAGGTCATCGGCGCTGGTGAATCGCAATGGCAGCGTGTCGCGAGTGCGCCGCGGCGGTTGCTGGGCCGACGAGGGCTGGCCCTGCCGGTCGGCGTTCCGTCTGCGCTTCGAGCCGGAACGGAGGGCGGACCATATTGGTTTCCGCGTCGTGGCGGTCCTGCCATAATCTGAATCATCGACCGCGCCTGGCGTTTGGTTTGAACAGCCAGCCTTGGGTTTTAGGAAAAGTGATATGAACTCGAAAATGAGCCGGCTAAACAATCGCTGGGGTCGGATGATAGTAATCATTCTATTGTTCGCCTCGCTAGAAGTTGACGGCCTAACCGCCGGGCAAAAAAACGATTCGACGCGGCGGCCTAATATCCTAGTCATCTGTGCCGACGATCACGCGGCGTATGTGACCGGCGCGTTTGGCAACTCGATCGTGCGCACGCCCAATATCGACCGGCTGGCCGCTGGAGGGATTCGCTTCGAACGGGCGTATTGCAATTCGCCGGTCTGCACGGCCTCGCGGCAATCTTTCTTTACCGGCCGCTACCCTCGCTCGATCGGCGTCACGCGGCTGGAAACGGCCTTGCCTGAGAGCGAAGTGACGATGGCCGAGACGTTGCGGCTCGCCGGCTTCGACACGGCGTCGATAGGCAAGATGCACTTCAATAGCGATCTCAAGCACGGGTTCGACCTGCGCGTCGACATGCCTGACTATCAGAAATGGTTGCGGGCGCAAGGGCCTGAAGAATTAGACGCAAGTCTCGAAGTGCAAGGGCAGTGGCGCCCGTTCAAAGATCCGGCGCGCGAATGGCTCAATAGCGTCGTCTGGCCGGTGGGTTTGAGCGATCGGCGGATGAACGGCACCTACTTTGCCGAGCAGGCGGCCGAGTATTTGCAAACACCGCGCGAGAAACCTTTTCTATTGATGGTCAGCTTCTACGAGCCGCACTCGCCGTTCCGCTTTCCCGTGGAATATCGAGGCAAGGTGGACCCCGCCACGTTCACGGTGCCGGTCGTGGGCGCGGAAGACGACGACCAGATTCCAGCAGCATTTCGCGACCTGACCGATCCGGAAAAGCAAGGCATCGCGGCCGCCTATTACACTTCGGTCGAATTCATGGACAAGAATGTGGGGCTGGTGCTCGACGCTCTCGAGCGCTCGGGCCAGGCCAACGACACGATCGTCGTGTATCTGGGCGATCATGGCTACATGCTTGGCCAGCATGGCCGATTCGAAAAACATTGCAGCTACGAAGAAGCAGTGCGCGTGCCGCTGGTCGTGCGGTTTCCCAATCGCATTGCGGCCGGACGAAGAACGCAGGCCATGGTCGAATTGGTCGATTTGGTCCCCACGCTCTATAGCTTGTGCGGATATAACGACACGGCATCCTTGCAAGGTCGAAGCCTGATGCCGCTGTTGCAAGGCAAGACCACCAAGCATCGCGAACACGTGGTGGTGGAATATGCCCAAAACGATGAGGCGATGATTCGCGACGAGCAGTGGAAGCTCATCTTCGAGCGCGGAGTGCAGCGGCGAACCGATGGCTACGACACCGGCCGGCCGCTCGCCGGGCACAAGTTTCGGCTCTACGACCTGCGGCGCGATCCGCAAGAAATGACCAACCTCGCTGACCTGCCCGAGCACGAGGCTACTCGAAAACAATTGACAGAACTGTTAGTGGAGCACCTGGTCAAGACCGCGCGCGAGCCGGAGCTCGTTCCGCAGTCCAGCGACCCGGTGGCCTTGCTCGATTTTTGCGTGCAATCGCGCGACGTGCCTCGGCTTGGCAAACGCGATTGAAACTGCGAGCAGTGGAAGCTACACTCCGTCGCTTTCGCATTTCAAATCGACCCGCTGATAAGACAAGGAAGTCAACGTGACAGGAACGGACAATCGGGCGAAGGCAAAAGCAGCCCAAACCCACTACGCGCCCGGTCCCACTCCAAACAGTGTGCGAGCGGCCGACGGAAAAATCCTGACCGCGCCCGCAGGTTGGATTCTGCTTGAGCCCGGCGATGCCGCCCTGACGCGCAGAGTCAAAGCGGCCGGACCGCATTGGGTTGTGCAAGAAAAACGAGGGCGGCGGATGTTTTCGCGCGGGGTCTGGGCCGATGCAGCGACCATCGCACGGATTCAGAGCGAACTGGAAGCCGAACGTGCCACCGATTCGTATGCGCGACGCATGGAGTCGAGTGCGCGACGCCGCGACAAGGTGCAAGCCGAGTACGTCGAGGATTTTTTCGGCGCGATTGTGACCTTCCTGGCGTTCCACCCAAGCCACGCCAGGCTTGCCGATCGCCTCGCCAAAGCCGTTGCCGATCATGCGACTCCGGTTGGCAGCGGGACCGTCGCCCGAACCAAGCGCATTCCCATCGAGCGCCGGGCTGAAGCGGCCGTGATCGCCTGGATGCGACACCAGACCACGGCCTACGACTCGATGAAGATCGCCAGAGTCAAAGGAAAGCGGCGAGAGGTCCGCAGGGCCCTGGCACAGCGCTCCAAAGACCTGCTGGTCCGCTACCGCCACGAACCATCGGTCGCCGGCGAGTGCCCGCTTAAGAAAGCGCTGGGCGACAATTGAATTTGCAGCGCCAACCCGGCTGAATTCTCGCCGGGTCGCAGGTTGATTCTAAGCCATGCTCCGTGCATTGCTACATTGCATTCCGGGCGGAACAGATTCATACTTGAAGGCTGTCGTGAGGGCACCCTGGTGTCCAGCAGCCTCCGAAATGGTTTGATTCTTTGCCTGGTTCGCGGTCAGGAATTCGTACCCATGATTCATAGGCGAATACTGGGTTTACTTCTGGCCGGTGGCCTGGTCGCAACGTGCGGAGCCGAGGAACAACCGGCGACGCCACTCGCTGGAAATGTGGCACCTGATGCCGCTGTTCTCAAGCCCTTCCTCGAGTCGCATTGTCTTGAATGTCACGACAAAGCCACAAAGACAGCGGGCGTGGCGCTGGATGACTTCACCGTAGCCAGCGTTGGCCAAAACGCCGAAGTCTGGGAAAAAGTCGTTCGCAAGCTTTCGTCGCGACAAATGCCGCCGAAGGAATCGCCGCGCCCCACCGAGCGCGACTATGACGCGGTCCTCTCATGCTTGGAATCGTCGCTGGATGCCGCGGCCGCGGCCTCTCGCAATCCTGGGCGCACCGAAACATTCCGACATCTCAACCGCACGGAGTATCGAAACACGATCCGGGACTTGCTGGGCTTTGACGTAGACGTCTCTTCGCTGCTGCCGCCCGATGAATCCAGTCACGGATTCGACAACGTCACGGTTGCCGACCTCTCGCCAACGCTGCTCAACCGCTACATATCAGCGGCGCAAAAGATCGGCCATCTGGCGGTTGGCACGACTTCGCGCACGCTTGGCGGAGAGACGGTTCGGATTCGTCCGGATATCACGCAGGACTTCCACATCGAGGGCTTGCCGATCGGCACGCGCGGCGGCGCCTTGATCGCGCACAATTTTCCGCAGGACGGCGAATACGAAGTCCAGGTCCGGCTCATGCGCGATCGAAATGAAGAGGTCGAGAGCCTGGGCGCGCCGCACGAACTCGAGGTACTGTTGGACCGCGAACGAATGGCGCTGTTTACGATAAAACCACCGCCGAAAGGTGTCAGCGATCAATCCGTCGATGCGAATCTGAAATCGCGAATGAAAGTGACAGCCGGCCAGCACAGTTTGGGCGTGACGTTTCTGAAGAAGCAGTCGTCGCTGCTCGAAACGGCCCGCAAGCCGCTGAACGTTCATTTCAATTTTTACCGCCACCCTCGCCTCGGACCGGCCGTTTACGAAATCTCGATCGTCGGGCCATTGGGCGCGAGCGCTCCTGGCGATACGCCAAGCCGGCGCCGAATCTTCATCGATCGATCCAAAGGTCCCGGCGATGAGGAAGACTGCGCCAAACGCATCCTGTCCAATCTGGCGCGTCGAGCCTATCGGCGAGCGGTGGATGACGACGATTTGAAAGGGCTAGTGGATTTCTACCGACTGGGACGCGCGGAAGGCGATTTTGAATCTGGCATCGAAGCGGCGTTAAGTTCGATGTTGGTGAAGCCCCAATTCTTGTTCCGCATCGAACGCGATCCTCCCGGCGTTCCGCCAGGGACTGCATATCGCATCGAGGGACCGGAGCTAGCGTCGCGCCTGTCGTATTTTC
>Ga0163150_10007409_pt1 | contig 12916 bp, 9 predicted proteins | sample OliLakLV19P2IB_FD_148628 | JGI IMG/M metagenome (GOLD analysis project Ga0163150, IMG submission 148628) | Freshwater microbial mat bacterial communities from Lake Vanda, McMurdo Dry Valleys, Antarctica - Oligotrophic Lake LV.19.P2.IB | ecosystem: Environmental > Aquatic > Freshwater > Lake >...
CCCCCACCCCGGCCCACTCCCAGGGGAGAGGCAGCCAGGTGGTTGCCGCCGCGGCGGCTATCGCGATCCTGGCGGTTGCCATTGCCGCGCCGTTCCTCAAGCCGACGGTGAGCAGCGCCCCGCTCGACATCGCAGCGCTGATCCCGATGTCGTTCGGGCAGTGGCAGGTGGATCCCGACGATGTGCCGGTCCCCGCCGCGCCCGACGTGCAGGCCAACCTCGAGAGGCTCTACTCGCAGGTCGTGGCGCGCACCTACGTGAACGCGCAGGGCGAACGCATGATGCTGACCGTGGCCTACGGCGGCGACCAGAGCGACGCGCTGAAGGCCCACCGCCAGGAAGTCTGTTATCGCGCGCAGGGCTTCGAGATCCACGGGCTTGCCCGCGACCACTTCGCAACCGCCGGTCGCTCGATCCCGGTCACCCGCATGCACGCGGTGCGCGGCGATCGCTCCGAACCCGTGACGTATTGGTTCACGATGGGAGACCGCGTGGTGATGGGGCGACTCGAGCGCCTGCGCGTCCAGCTGGGTTACGGCATCGCCGGGCGCATCCCCGACGGCATGCTGGTGCGGGTGTCGAGCCTTTCGCCCGACCCACGCGGCGCCTTCGCGCGCCAGGATGCCTTCATGGCCGCCATCGTCGCCGCCGTGCCCGCGGCCGATGCCTCGCGCCTGGTTGGCGCAAGGCAAGGCTGACGCAGTGGCCACCCACGCGCCCCGAATCGGATTCAACGCCCGCCCGCGCGACGAGCGCCCGGCCTTCTCGCTCGATTCCCGCACACGGCGTGTGCTGGCGATCGCGGGGCTGGTTGCCTTTGGCGCCGCGTGGGGCGCGGCGATCGCCTTCGCCGGGGTCGCGGCCGCCATCGTCTGCGTGACCCTCATCGCCTGCGCCTTCTGCGTGCGCGACTTCCGTATCGGCGTGATGCTGCTGGTGGTGATCATGCCGATCTCACAGAGCTACGTGTTCCCGCACGAGATGTTCGGCATCACGGGCCTGAACCCGCTCAACCTGGTGATGGTGGCAACCTTCACGATGATGGTGATGCGCACCGCGGGCGAGGGCACGCTCGCGCGCCTGGTGCCCCGGCCGCTTGCGTGGCTCTACCTCCTGCCGCTGGCGTTCGGCGCCCTCATCGGGGCGCCCCATTCGGGCGAGATCCCGGCGATTTTCCGCGACCTCGAGCTCATCTTCTTCGACAACGCCTTTGGATACGTGCGCGACATGGCGCTCAAGCCGGCGACGTTCGTGGTGTATGCGCTGATGATTTCGGTGGCTGTCGCGCGCAGCGAGAAGCCCGAAGCCCTGCTCGTGCCGATGCTGGCCTCGGTGGCGGCGATGGCCGCCGTGGTGCTGGTTTTCATCGCGCTGGCGGGCATCTCGATCTCGCAGCTGTCCGGGATGTACGCGCGCCAGTTCCTGTCCGCGCTGGGCATGCACGCCAACGACCTCGGGCGCCTCTACGCCGTCGCCTACGCGTTGCTGCTTTTCATGTGGGACCGTACCGACCGCATCGGCATGAAAACCGTCACGCTGTTCGCCATGGGTGCGGTAGTGCTGGCGCTGCTGCTCACGTTTTCGCGCGGCGCCTTCTTCGGCTTCATCCTCGTGAACGTGATCTACCTGCTGTCGCGCCGTCAGGGCAAGACGCTGGGGCTCGCCGTGGTCCTGATCCCGATCGGCCTCTACTTCACGCCCGGTGCGGTCTGGGACCGCGTGACCATGGGCTGGGGGCAGGGCGCTGACACCATCAGCGCCGGGCGCGTGGATTCGATCTGGCTGCCGCTGCTGCCCGATCTGTGGCAGAGCCCGATCTGGGGCAACGGCCTGGGCGCCATCCTGTGGTCGAAGGCGATGCTCACGGGCCAGATCTTCCAGGTAAGCCACCCGCACAACGCCTACCTGGAGGTGCTGCTCGACCTCGGCGTGGTTGGCCTGGCGATGGTGCTCGCGTTCTGGATCATCACCTGGAAGGATTTCCGCCGCCTCTCGCGCGACCCGCGCCTCGCGCCCGAACTGCAGGGTTTCTTCGAGGGCGCGGCCGCGGGCCTCTTGTCTTTCCTGGTCGCGGGCATGGCGGGCAGCAGCCTGCTGCCGGCGCCCGAGCAGGCGTTCCTGTGGCTCGCGGTGGGAATGATGTACGGAGTCCGAAAGAAGCTGGCGCCCCGCGTGCCGGCCCATAAATAGAAAGAGCGCCGCGCATGTGTGGAATCACCGGTTACTGGATGCGTCGCGGGGACCCCGCCGCGTGGCTCGACGACCTCGGCGAATCGGTGGCGAGCCTGCGCCTGCGCGGGCCCGACGACAGCGGCGTCTGGGTGCGCCCGGGCGGGCGCGTGGCGCTTGGCCACACGCGCCTGGCGATCCTCGACCTCTCGCCGATGGGACACCAGCCGATGCGCAGCGCCGACGGCGCGCTCACGATGGTGTTCAACGGCGAGGTCTACAACTTCGCCTCCATCCGCGCGGAGCTCGAATCCCTCGGCCACCGGTTCCGCAGCACCGGCGATTCCGAGGTCGTCCTGGCCTCGATCCAGGAATGGGGCATGAAGGCGGTCGACCGCTTCATCGGCATGTTTGCGCTCGCGATCTGGAACGAACGCGAGCGCCGCATGACGCTGCTGCGCGACCGCATGGGCGTCAAGCCGCTCTACTACGCGTGGAACGGCAACACCTTCTGGTTCGGCTCCGAGCTCAAGGCGCTGCGCGCCTTCGAGGCGTGGCCGGCCGAAATCGACCGCGACGCGCTGGCCGAATACCTGCAGTTCGGTTACATCTCCGCGCCGCGCTCCATCTACAAGGGCGTCTCGAAGCTGCTGCCGGGCCACTGGCTCGAGCTGGGCGAGGTGGGCGAGCCCGCGCTGCACCGCTACTGGGCCCCCGACGCCGCCGCGCAAGAGCTCCAGGGCAGCGAGGAGGAGCTCGCGCGCCAGTTGGAACACCTGATGACCGAGGCCTTTCGCTACCGCATGGTCTCCGACGTTCCGGTGGGCGTGTTCCTGTCCGGCGGCATCGATTCGTCCGCGGTTGCCGGCCTGTTGGCGCGCCGCGGCGAGGGCGAGGTGCACACCTTCACCATCGGCTTCGACGACCCGCGCTTCAACGAGGCCGGACACGCGCGCCGCGTGGCCGCCCACCTGGGCACCCGCCACACCGAAACAATCGTCACCGCCGCCGACATGGCGCAGGTGCTGCCGCAATGGGCCGACATCTTCGACGAGCCGTTCGGCGATTCGTCGGGTGTGCCGACCTACCTGGTGGCGAAGATGGCGCGCGAACACGTGAAGGTGGCCCTGTCCGCCGATGGCGGCGACGAGATCTTCAACGGCTACGCGCACTACGGGGTAGTCGCCGAACGCGAGCGCGCCATGGCGCGCTGGCCCCATGCGGCGCGCGCCACCCTTTCGCGCTCTCTCGGGGTGCTCGGGGCCGGTTCGCTGCGCACCGCGGCCGGGCTGATGCCGATGCCCATGGGCCTGCGCCACGCCACGCGCCGCAACGTGGTCGAGCGCCTGGAGAAACTTCGCGTGATGTTGCCCGACCTCGACCGCAAGCTGATTTATGACCTGGCGATGAGCTCGTGGACGCCGTGGGACATCCGGCAACTCCTGGGCGGGGCGAACGCGCCGCGTTCCACCATCGCCGGCTGGGGCGAACACTTCGCCGACCGCATGGCCCAGCGCGACATGCGCCATTTCCTGCCCGACGACATCCTGGTGAAGGTCGACCGCACCACCATGGCCGCGGGACTCGAAGGGCGCGAGCCTTTCCTCGACCACCGGCTGGTGGAGTTCGCCCTGCGCCTGCCGATGGCGTTGCGCCGCGGCTCGCTCGGGCCCAAGCACCTGCTGCGGCGCGTGCTCTACCGGATGGTCCCGCGCGAGCTCGTGGACCGCCCCAAGCAGGGCTTCGGCGTGCCGCTCGCGGGCTGGCTGCGTGGCGAGCTTTCGCACCTGGTGCATGAATACCTTTCGCCGCAGCGCGTGCGCGATGCCGGGCTCTTCGATCCCGACATGGTGGGCCGCGCGGTGCGCAACTTCCGCGACGGCGGTCCCGGCAACGACCGCCTCGACATGCAGAAGCTCTGGTACCTGATCGCCTTCGAGGTCTGGCGCGAACGCTGGATGACGGGCAATGCCCAACGCCGGGAGGGTGCGCACCATGCGCGTGTTGTTTGTAATTAGCGACCTGGGGTTCCACGGCGCGCAGAAGCAGGTGGTCGAGCTGGCGCGCGAGCTCGCCCGTGGCGGTCACGGGGTCGCCATCTATACGCTCAACAACGACGTCCCGCGCGCCGCCGAACTGGCGGACTCCGGCGTCGAGGTCATCGTCGACCAGAAGAAAAGCAAGCTCGACCCCGCGGTGCTGATGCGCCTGCGCCGCCGGATCACGGGCTGGCGCGCCGACATCGTGCACGGCTTCCTTTTCGACGGCGACATCTACGCGCGCATCGCCGCGGCCGGCACCGGGGCCGTGGTGCTCAACTCCGAACGCAGCGACAACTACGAGATCTCGCGCACCCAGAAGCTAGCCCACCAGCTCACCAAGGGCCTGGTGGATGGCGTGGTCGCCAACTCGCGCTCGGGCAGCGCCTTCGCCCAGAAGCTCTACGGCTACCGGCCGGAGCAGATGCACGTGGTCTGGAACGGCATGCGCATCGAGGATTTCGAACACAAGGCGGTCACCTCCACCAACCACCGGCGCGAGTTCTTCGGCGACGAGCCGGTGCGCATCACCTGCATGATTGGCCACATCAAGCCGGCGAAGGACTATCCGCTGGCGCTCGAGGCCGCCGCGGCGCTGCTGCGCAGCGCGCCGGATTGGCGCGTGTTGTTCCTCGGGGATTCGCTTGGCGGCGCCGGGCTCTACAAGGGCGGCAGCGATTCCGACACCAGCGACTACAAGCGCATGGTGATGGAGCGTTACCGCGCGCTCGGCCTGACGCCCGACCGGGTGAAGTTCGCGGGTGCGCGCGGCGACGCGCCGGCGATCCTCTCGCAGTGCGACGTCCAGCTGATGACCTCGCGCTGGGAAGGCTTCCCCAACGTGGTGCTGGAGGGCATGGTCCTGGGCGTGCCGGTGGTCAGCACCGAATATTCCGACATCAGGCACATCCTTCCGCGCGCGCAGCAGGTGGTCGCCAGCCGTGCGCCGGGCGAGCTTGCGCGCGCGGTGGCCGAGGCATGGCGGGACCGCGAGGCCATCGTCGAAGAGCAGAAACGCTGGGTGCGCGCCCACGCCAGCATCGAAAACGCCACCCGGGAGCTCGAAAATGTCTACAACCAATACCTCCGCCGCGATGCCCACGCCCAAGCCGCTTGAGGCGGCGCCGATGGCGGGAGGCGGGCAGCGCCCGCACATATGCTTCCTGGCCCCGACCGCCTGGCCGATCCTGGCCGGCGACAAGGACATCCCCGTCATCGGCGGGGCGGAGCTGCAGCAGTCGCTGATCGCCCGGATGCTGGCCGCGCGCGGCTACCGCGTCTCGATGATCTCGATCAACTACGGCCAGGCCGACGGCACGGTGGTCGACGGCGTGCGCATCTACAACATGCACAAGCCCTTCGAGGGCATCCCGGTGCTGCGGTTCGTGCATCCGCGCCTGACCTCGCTGTGGCGCGCGTTGAAGCGCGTGGACGCGGACATCTACTACCAGCGCACCGCCGCGGCCTATACCGGCTTCATGGCGGCGTTCTGCAAGGCCAACGGCAAGCGTTCGATTTATGCCGGGGCTTCCGACGTGGACTTCCTGCCCGGCAAGCAGGCGATTTCGTTCGCGCGCGACCGCATGATCTACGAATACGGCCTTCGCCGCGTCGACACGGTGATTGTCCAGAACGAGAACCAGCAGCTATACCTGCGCCGGCATTATGGCCGCGAGGGGCTGCTGGTCCCCAATTTCTACGACGCGCCGGCGAACGCGCGCGCCGATCGCGCCGGCTACGTGTTGTGGGTGGCGACGGTGCGCGAGCAGAAGCGCCCGGAGCTGGTGCTGGAGCTGGCGCGCCGCTTGCCCCGCCACCGGTTCGTCATGATCGGCGGCAGCGACACCGGCTGGTTCGGCGAGGACTACGCGCGCAGGATCCGCGAGGCCGCCGAGCGGCTGCCCAACGTGCAGTTCAAGGGATTCATGCCGTTCGAGGAGGCCGATGGCTGGTTCAGCGGCGCGCGCGTGGTCCTCAACACCTCGACCTACGAGGGTTTCCCGAACACATTCCTGCAGGCGTGGGCACGCGGCGTGCCGTCGGTGGCTTTTGTCGATACGGGCTCGCGACGCGACGGGCAGCCGGTCTACGACATCGCCACCGACATGGACGACGCCACCACCCGCATCGACCGGCTGATGAGTGACGACCTGGCCTGGGAGAAGGCGTCCCAGCGCGTGTTTGTCCACCACCGCGAGCACCATTCGGTCGAAGGCGTGGCAGGCCTCTACGAGAGCGAAATCCGCCACCTCGCGCCCAGGCCATGAGCTCCGTGCGCGCCACCGCGGGCCTGGAGCGCCGGGCACTCTCGCTCGGCACCGCCAACGCCGTCGACTATGCGTTGCAGTTCCTGCTGCCGATGGTGCTCACGCGCACGCTCGACCCCCACGCGTTCGGCGAATACCGCCTGCTGTGGCTCGCCGTGGCCACTCTGATGATGGTGACGCCGATGTGCATGGCGCCGGCGCTCTATTACTTCCTGCCGCGCTCGGACCGTCCGACGCAGCGCCTCTACATCAACCAGACGCTGGTGTTCCTGGTGTTCGCCGGCATCGTTTCGGGCTGGGCGCTTTCACTCTGGAACCCGTTCCTGCCCGGCAAGCTCGAGGCGATCAACGAGGGCCACGGCGTTCTGGTGCCGGCGTTTGTGCTGCTCTGGGTTTTCGCCTCGCTGCTGGATACGCTGCCGACGGCGGAAGAACGCGTGTCGTGGCAGGCGAAGGTGATCATGAGCCTGTCGGCGATCCGCGCGGTAGCCCTTTCCGCGGCTGCGATCCTCACCCACGAGCTGGCGCCGGTGCTCTGGGCCCTGCTGGCCTTCACCGGGCTCAAGGCCGCGATCCTGGTCCATTACGTCGCGAAGCACCACGGGCTGGCGGGGCCGATCGGTCGGCGCGACACCTTCACGGCGCAGGTAAGGCAGGCAGCCCCATTCGCGCTTTCGGGAACGCTGCACGGCCTGCGCGTGCAGGGCGACCAGTGGATCGCCGCCGCACTTTTCAGCGTGACGCAGTTCGCCTCGTTTTCGGTCGCCACCGTGCTGGGCCCGCTGGTGCAGATCTTCCGGCAGTCGGTGAACCACGTGTTCCTGCCGAGCATGAGCCGGTTGCAATCCGAGGGCGACCACCAGGGCATGCTGGCCCTGAACAGCCGCGCCAACTGCATGGTGGCGCTGCTGGTCTACCCGCTGCTCGCCTTCGCTTTCGTGTTCGCCGAGCCGGTGATCACGCTGGTGTACACCCGCACCTACATCGAGGCGGTGCCGGTGCTGCGGCTCTACTCGCTGGGCCTTATCGCCTTCGTGGTGGAGCTGGTGAGCGCGCTCTTCGTGCTGCGCCAGGGGGCGTTCGCGGCCCGGACCAATGGGATCGTGCTGCTGATCGCGCTGCCGCTTTCGATTTTCGGCGCCATGCACTACGGACTGATGGGTGCGGCCATGGGCAGCGTGGCGGCGATTTATGCCGAGCGCCTGCTTTCCCTGCGGCGCATCTCGTCGCTGACCGGCACACCGATCCGCAAGCTGCAGGACTGGCACGCCCTGGCGATGCTGCTGGTGGCGGCGGCGCTGGCCGCGGGCCTCGCGGGACTGCTGCTGCACTGGTCCGAATGGACTAGTTTTCCGACCCTGCTGGCAGGCGCGGCGATCATGGCCGCTGCCTATCCTGCGTGTCTGTACCTCACCGGGCGGTGGGGCGACCTCATCACCTTTGTCGACTCGATGCGCAACAAGGCCGTGCGGGCCTGATCCGGAGACGCGAATGGAAATCCAGGACAAGAAGGCTTGGCTCATCACCGGCGTGGCCGGCTTCATCGGCTCCAACCTGCTGGAAGCGCTGCTGCGCCAGGGCCAGCGCGTGGTGGGGCTGGACAACTTCGCCACGGGCTTTCGCCACAACCTGGAGCAGGTGCGCGACGCGGTGGGCCGCGACGCGTTCGCGCGCTTCAGGTTCATCGAGGGCGACATCCGCTCCCTCGATACCTGTCGCGCCGCGTGTGCGGGCGTGGACATCGTGCTGCACGAGGCCGCGCTGGGCAGCGTGCCGCGATCCATCGACGACCCGATCACGAGCCACGAGGTCAACGTGAGCGGGTTCCTGAACATGCTGGTGGCTGCGCGCGACGCGGGCGTGAAACGTTTCGTCTACGCCGCTTCGAGCGCCGCCTATGGCGACTGGCCGGGCCTGCCGAAGGTCGAGGACCAGATCGGCCGGCCGTTGTCTCCCTATGGCGCGGGCAAACACATGAACGAGCTGTACGCGGATGTCTTCGGCCGCTGCTACGGGCTGGAGACCATGGGGCTGCGCTACTTCAACGTCTTCGGCCCGCGCCAGGATCCGGAAGGCGCCTATGCCGCGGTGATCCCGAAGTGGGTCGCCTCGATGCTGCGCCGGGAGACGGTGTACATCAACGGCGACGGCGAGACCGCGCGCGACTTCTGCTACATCGACAACGTCGTGCAGGCCAACGTGCTTGCGGGCCTGACCACCAATCCCGAGGCCGTCGGACAGGTCTACAACGTCGCGGTCGGGGGATCCACCACGCTGAACGAGCTGCATGGCGCGCTGGGGAAGCTGCTGGAGCGCTCCGTCGACGGGTTCGCCACCGCCGCGCCCACGTATGGCGATTTCCGCGCGGGCGACGTGCGCTTTTCGCGCGCGGACATCTCCAAGATCGAACGGCTGCTGGGATACAAGCCCACCCGTACGGTCGACGAAGGATTGGAGCGGGCGATCGACTGGTATGTCGCGAGCCTCACGGCGCCTTCGGTGCGGGCGGTTTATGCCGACGCGGCGGACTGATACTTCGCGGCTACGAAGTTTGATGCGCTGATCTTCAACACAGAGGACACAGAGGATTCACAGAGGACACAGAAAAAGCAGAAGCTGATGGTTCGGGGGTTTGCAAGCAACGTCACGGACCTATCAGTATTTTTTGTGTGCGAGATCGGGGTTGGTCGCAGGTCGGCGCCGGGGATTGTGAATCGTTCGCCGAACATGATCGTGAACTGGTTCGCAGCAGGTCTCCAGAATCTATGAGGCATGGTCCAGCGTTTGGCGATGTTGCGCAAGGCGAGGAAGAGCAGCTTGCGAGCAGCTTCGTCACTCGGGAAGTGCCCGCGAGTCTTCACGATCTTGCGCACCTGCATATGAAGGCTCTCGATGGCATTGGTGGTGTAGATGATGTGGCGGACCTCTTGCGGGTAGGCGAAGAAAGGCACGACCTGCGGCCATTGCCGTCGCCAGGCTTGGGCGATGGCCGGCCAACGGGCCCACGGGCCGCGCTCGAACTCGCTCAGTGCCGCCTCGGCCGCGTCGGCATCGGGCGCCTGGTAGATCGGCTTGAGCGCCGCGCCGAGCGCCTTGCGATCCTTCCAGCCCACGTGGTTCATCGAGTTGCGGATCAGGTGGACGATGCAGGTCTGGATCTGCGCCTTGGGGAACACCGCCTCGATCGCCCCGGGGAAGCCGCGCAGCCCATCGACCACAGCGATCAGCACGTCGTTCAGGCCGCGGTTGCGCAGCTCGTTGAAGACCTTCAGCCAGAACTTGGCGCCCTCGGTCTGCTCGATCCACATGCCAAGCACGTCCTTGTTGCCGCCGGCGTCGATACCGAGGGCCAGATACACCGCCTTGTTCTTGACCGTTCCATCGTCGCGGATCTTCAGGCGAAGCGCGTCGAAGTAGACGATCGGGTACATCGACTCGAGCGGTCGGCTCTGCCAACGTGCCACTTCGGTCATCACCTCATCGGTGATCGTGGAGATGAGATCGGGCGAGACCTCGAGGCCGTAGAGCTCCACGAGGTGGCCCTGGATCTCGCGCACCGTCATGCCGCGCGCATACATCCTGATCACATGGTCGTTGAATCCCGGCAGGCGCCTCTGGTGCTTGGCTACCAGCACCGGATCGAAGGTCGAGAGGCGATCGCGCGGAATCTCCAGCGCCAGCACGCCACTGGGTGTGCTCACCTTCTTCGGGCTGGTGCCGTTGCGATGGTTCGGTGCCGAGGCCGCGTCCGCGGCCTCGGCATTCAAATGATGGGTCAGCTCCGCGGCCAGCATTCGCTCAGCCAGTTGCTTCTTCAGTTGCCCCACCAGGCCCGACTCGCCCAGAAGGCTCTCGGCGTCCTTGCCCTTCACCTGGGCCAGCAACTGGTCGATCAGCTCGTCGGAGAACGGTCCCTTGGGCTTGCGCTTGCGCGGCTTCTTGGCAGCAGGTTCGGTCATTCAGAGGCTCCTTCAGCACAATGATGACCTCACACACAGAATTCCGGATAGGCCCTCTGTCATGGCCGCGAATAGATATCATTGCTTTGCTCCGTGTCCTCTGCAGTTCCTCTGTGTCCTCTGTGTTGAAACACGGCCTGCCAACCTTGGTGCAGCCCGGCTTGGGCACAAAGCAACCCCCCCTTGGTGCAGCCCGGCTCCGGCACGAAAACCTACCCCTTCAGGAACCGCTGCTTGTCGCGCAGCCACCACGCGACGAATCCGAACGACGAGCCGAGGACGATGACGACGGTGACCAGGATGCCGACGTAGCCCCCGCCGCGCTCCCTGGCGAAATACGCCGCCCCGATGAGCACCGCCGCGGCCAGTACGCGCACCGCGACCTCCGATCCGTAGGTGGCCAGGCGGATCGCCTTGCCACACAGCGGGCAGGCGCGCGAGTGGTCCTGCCTGGCGAACTTGCGCCAGTGCAGGAAATCCTGGTCCATCGATCCTTCGCAGTGCGGGCAGTCGCGTTTCACCCGCCAAAATCTAGAGGAAATTCCCTCCCTCCGCAACGCCGGCGGACGGGGCGGAGTCTTTCAAAGGATGGCGCATATGCGATACGCCTCGACGTCCTGGAAGTGGTTGAGGGCGTTCGCCGATCTGCTGTGAATACAGGGGTCTCTCCGGGATGCTGAGTCGAATATTGCCGATCGAACGCAACAGGAAGACGTGCGCAACATGGCCCGTGCGGCGTCGGCGATCCTCCGGCACACCTGTAGCCGGGCCCACATGGTCCGACCGGCATGGGGGGGTCCGGCCGTACTTTCAAACTGATTACCAAGAATGGGCCATCCCGATTTTTCCATTCCATGTGCCCGGAGGCCCCGATGCTCGACCTGCCCACGTTCAGCGAACAACACGACCTGGCCCGCGAGGCTGCCAACGCCCCCGAGGCGCAACAGACGCTTCCGGTGGTCTGTGTTGTCGGACTCGGCTACGTGGGGCTGCCGGTCGCCGTCGAGTTCGGCAAGCTGCGCCCCACCGTCGGCTACGACCTGTCGGCGAAGAAGGTGCACAACCTCCGGCGCCACTTCGATTCCACCGGCGAAGTCTCGAGTGAGGAGCTGAAGGGCGCGCGCCAGCTCACCGTGACCGACGATGCCGGGCAGATCCGCCTGGCCGACTACATCATCGTGGCGGTGCCGACGCCGGTGAACGAGGCGCGCCAGCCCGACTTCTCGCCGCTGGAAAGCGCCTCGAGGATCGTCGGCAAGAACATGAAGGCCGGCGCCACCGTGATTTTCGAAAGCACCGTGTATCCCGGCGCGACCGAGGAGATCTGCGTGCCGATCCTGGAGCGCTGCTCGGGCATGCGCTGGAAGCAGGATTTCCACGTCGGTTATTCCCCGGAACGCATCAACCCCGGCGACAAGGAGCATTCGTTCTCGAAAATCCTCAAGGTGGTCTCGGGCGACGACGCCGAGACGCTGGAGAACGTGGCCGCGCTCTACGCTTCCGTGGTGAAGGCGGGCGTGCACCGCGCCAGCTCGATCAAGGTGGCCGAAGCCGCCAAGGTGATCGAAAACACGCAGCGCGACCTCAACATCGCGTTTGTGAACGAGCTGTCGATCATCTTCGACAAGCTCGGCATCGACACCCACGAGGTGCTCAACGCCGCCAGCACGAAGTGGAACTTCCTGAATTTCCGCCCCGGGCTGGTAGGCGGCCACTGCATCGGCGTCGATCCGTACTACCTCACCCACAAGGCCGAACTCGCGGGCTACCACCCGGAAGTGATCCTGGCCGGACGGCGCATCAACGACGGGATGGGGGCCTACGTCGCCCGCAAGGCGATCCAGCAGATGATCCACCAGGGCCGCAACATCCTGGGCGCGCGCGTCAACGTGCTCGGCATGACGTTCAAGGAGAACTGCAAGGACATCCGCAACTCGAAGGTGATCGACGTGATCCGCGAGCTCGAGCAGTTCGGCTGCGAGGTACACGTGCACGATCCCGAGGCCGATCCCGACGAGACGATGCACGAATACGGCATCAAGCTGCGCACCTGGGATGAGCTTCCGGCGGCCGACTGCCTGATCATGGCCGTGGCGCACCGCGGCTTCACCGAGCTGCCCGCGAGCGCCTTCATGGAAAAGATCGTGCGCCAGGGCTGCCTGGTGCAGGTGAAGGCGGTCCTCGACACGGCCCCATTCAAGCGCGAAGGGGTGCGCGTGTGGAGGCTGTAAGGAAGCCGCGTTTGCGGGTCGGCGTCTTCGCCGACTCCGCGCGCCAGTCGCGCTGGATCGTCGAGGCCTTCGCCCGGGCCGCGTCGGAGAATTTTGCCGAAATCGCGCTGGTTGCGGTGCGCCCGCGTCCGGCGCCCTCGCAGGTGCCGCTGCTATGGCGCGCCTACCGCCGCGCGGACCGCGCATTTTTCGGCGGCGATTCGGGCTGGGACGCGCCTGGCGACCTGAACATGCTGGTGGCGCGCCATAGC
>Ga0163150_10007411_pt1 | contig 12915 bp, 23 predicted proteins | sample OliLakLV19P2IB_FD_148628 | JGI IMG/M metagenome (GOLD analysis project Ga0163150, IMG submission 148628) | Freshwater microbial mat bacterial communities from Lake Vanda, McMurdo Dry Valleys, Antarctica - Oligotrophic Lake LV.19.P2.IB | ecosystem: Environmental > Aquatic > Freshwater > Lake >...
ATCTATGGTATAATAAATCCATAATCAAGGTTGAAGCATGGGGCTGAGACCTAAAACGAAGTGATAAGGAGAAACATCATGAACAACACTACTTTGAACGGCAATGGCACTCACGGTCACAAGGTTGGGCGACCCCGTTTGGTTACTCGTGACGTGGTTCGCAAGGTGATGCGGACGGCGCGTGAGAAGGGCATCAGCGAACGTGCGGCGGCTTTGGCTTTGGGATTGGTTCCCATTACCGTTGCGGTCAACAAGGCTCGGTTGGGCTTGACCAATAAGCGCACCGAGAACGCCTAAGAACGCCAGAAGAAGAATTGAAAGGTGGAGTAGGGTGACTAGATTGTTCTACTCCACTTTTGTTTTCAGAGGATAAAATGGACAACATTGAGCAAGAACGAAAAAAAATACCTAAAATGACAGACGCAGAATTGCAGGACAGTTTGCTTCAATATGAATTTGACCGTATGGTTGCCATAAATATTTTAGGGTCCAATCATCCCCGCACAGAATTAATGGCACTTATTCTGGATGCTATTATAGGGGAAATAGTTCGCCGTGACCGAGAGAAGGTTATGTCATTCAGAAAAGAATATGACGAAAAGGTGGTCAATCAACCAAATGCTATTTTTTATCCTATGCCAAAGTCTCCCGAAGCTCCCGATACCTTTTATAAATTGATGGCTTTAGGTGATGGTAAGATTGAAAACAACAATTAGGAGGAAAATATGACCAAGACTTATAATGTTCCTGCCATTAATCTTAGTTTGGCTTCCCTATTACGTGGGGATGGGTCTTGTGGCCTCTAGTCGCTTATGGTGATACGGCAGAGAAAGCCAGGGCCAACCTTCAATTCATGATTAATGCCGAATTGGAACATCAGCGTAATCGACTGACCAAGATGTTGGATTTCGTCACGGTAGAGGCTTGACAAAAGAATAAAATTATGTTATAGTTAATCATACTCACAACGGGGAAAGATACATAACCCACAATTTTTTGGAGAATTAAAATAGCTAAGAAAATGACATTTGAAATCAATTGGGAGAAAGACCCTGCTAAGATTAAGCTGGGCCGTGGAAAGAATTCTTCCAATCTTCAAGTCGATTTTGTGAGTTCTCTTGAAAGTTTTGTGGGACAATTCGTTAATCCGAGGGCCACACTTATCATGAAAAAGAATTCCAAGACTTGACAAATAATTCTTTTTGTGGTATATTAATTATACCACTTAGGAGAAAATCGTGACACAGCGACAGGTTCGATACGCTAATTATCTGAAAGGCTTTGAGGGACAAAAACAACCCTTGGGGCCTTTCTTTGATGTTAGGGACATTACCCTGATTTGGGATGACGCCGAGCGTATTGCTCACCAATCAAAGTTTGAAGATTCCTAATGGTAGAATTATAGAAAAGAGAGAAGGACACATGGCTAATGTATTTTATGTTTGGGATAACCATGAACATTGGAGCAATTTTAAATTTCCACTTCCATATAACGTCTATTTTGAGAATTAAATGCAGGAATTAAAAGATACAATTTTTCGCGTTATGACCGAGTATCTTCAATCCGTGATAAACGGAGAGGAAGCCAAGGCTAAGAAGGAAAAGCGCGAACCCAATCCAAACCTGAAATCCACAATCTTCCTGTGGATAAAGTATAATATAACCCTAGACGCACAATCTACCGAAGAATTGATAACTCCGGCTTTGACCGAATTGGTGCAAGAAGGTAAAGTTATCCACCATCCTGTCCATACGGCTTGTTATTATCTGCCTCTTAATACTCTCTAACTGTGGTATATTAAATCATGTTAATCAGAAGAAGCCAACCGTTATATTTTCAGTCATTGGGTATTGACAAAAAAATAAGTTTATGTTATATTAAATCATCACCCAAACGCAGAGGTTTCCACGATGAAGACTTTCGATAAATCCAATCTCGCCACTCTCCGAATTGCTATCACCGAGGCTTTGAACGAGGTCGGTGCAGAGCATGGCGTGGCCTTGAACATTGGGAATATTTCTTACCAAGCTGATTCCTTTACCACAAAGGTTTCTGCCCGTTTGGTTTCCGCTGGGGCCGTGGCGGGTCAACGGGTCTTTGACAGCATTTCTTCCGTTTCCATTGAGAATGGATTTGGTAAGGCTGTTTTGGGCGACAAGGATAAAAACACCGCTTTCAAAATGCAGGGTCGTAATTTCACCATTGTTGGAGCCGAGAAAAAGAACTGGAAGAAACCCATTCTGGCTCGTGGCGAAGATGGGAAGCTTTACAAGTTTCAAATCGAACAGGTGGCTCGTGCTTTGGGTCGTAAGGTTCCCAATGCCTTTGGAATGGAAATCTAATGAAATTTCTTGTTTGCCTGTTTCTTTTCTTGACAGGTCATTGGATTATTGGCTTGATACTAGTTTTTTGCTGGAAGTCTTGACAATAATTTGAATTTGTGGTATATTAAATAATGAAAACCACAGTTGATAGACTCTTAGCCGAAAGACAATTTGCCCGAAACAATAAGGATTGGGCTGGCTCTGACCAGATTCGTCAGGAATTAAATAATCTTGGCGTGGAAATTCGTGATACACCAACAGGTCAAGAAATTGACCCTTACAAAAAACCTATTAATCCCTTATATCACGGTGAGCCTTTAAATGTGGGTGATACCGTTTCTGTTTATAGGACAGATATTGTTCCAGTATTTAATCCACAGCCAATGTATTATTAGGCGAAGCTGAAATTAGCGAAATATCCAAAAAGGGATTTAAATTAAATAATCCAATTATAAATAACCCCAATCAGCAATATGATTTAAACGGGATATTTATTATTCCTCCACCGTATTTTTTATCCATTTATGGATTTGGGTGGAAAACACACGCTAGAACAAATAAAAGAAATAAATGAACGTGATTTAGCCGAGCAAAGAAGTTGGTCTTATTTCTTTCTGGCTGTTGACAAATAATTAATTCTATGGTATATTGGGTCTAGGAGAAATAAATGATTCCATACACTTATCCACAATGGGTTCGGACTTCCAATTCTGACCGTCTAAAATGGACGGAAGAAGATTGGGGGAATTCTCGTGTTGAACACGAAGAACACAAGAACAAAAATACCGAGGAATATCGAAGCCGTCTTGCCATCAGGAAAGAAATAATTGCAATGACTTCTTTGGCTTATGGGGAAAATTCTCTGGTCGAGAAATATTTAAAGCGTAACGAACCACCCCGTTGGCTACAATATGATATTGAATCTGCATATCGTTTGTGGAAGGAAGCTAAAGCCGAGGAAGCTAAGAAAGACAAGATTGTTGAAGCCGACAAGACCGAGGTCAAATTAAACGAAGAAGCTGTCATTTGGTTGCAAACAAAAGGAAAAGTCTTAGGAACGGACTTTAATCTACAAGATGCCATTTCAACAGCTAATGAATTAGCCGCAGACGAAGAAATTGCAAGTCTTAGGGCTTCTGATGAATTGCACAGTTTTGTCGGGGAAGATAATTGCGAGGGTTGCGGTGGATGGGACGGCTCAAGCCATCGTTGCGAATGCGGTAATCGCCGTGTAAGTTGGACTGTGGATAGCGATATGCACAGTTTTAAATCGCCTTGTGTCTATGGCGAAGCTAATTAATCCATTGACAAATAATTAATTCTGTGGTATATTAAATTATGGAACAAAAAGGACCTTCTTGGGAAGAAATGTATCAAGAGGCTTATTCTGTTATCTCCATGATTCGGGATACCATCGAAGAATTAGGCCCCGTAGGAATTATTAAAAATACTGAATATTGTTTTGATATTCATGATGATGGAAATGCAATTGTCGAAGCTATTCAAAAATTAACGGAGAAATAACTCTTTCAGCTTGGCTCTGCTCCAATCAGACTTTGGCCTCTGGCATCATGACAATTCTGTGTATCGTCTTTGTCGCCCTAATAATTACAGGAATAATGATAGACGTTATTGTAACAAAAACGGAGGAAAAGAAGAATGATTACTCTAGCACCGCTGGTAAGGTGCTTAATTCCAAGTTAGTCACCGAGACAATCCCTAAGTTTATTGTGGCTATTATTGGTTTGGGAATTTATATGGGTGGAAAATGATACTTCCTCTTATCTTCCCCGTTTTTGTAGCTGGCGTTGCTACTATATTCCCAAAGGATTGTTCTACAAGCTGTGGCGTATTTTCTGGTGGGGTCTCTTGCTTTTGATGGTTCTGTTTGGAATTGGAAAATGATTTACGATATGTGTGGCTGGTGGATTCTGCATATTTGTGGGATTTAACAATTGACAAATAATTAATTCTGTGGTATATTAATACCATGAATATCAAACGGGTAGAATTAGTCATCCCTTCTCAATGAAACCTATAAAGGCCAAAAGGTCTTTGATATTAGTCTTGTCTTAGCCTATACCCCGAATATGGATTCCTATTTCTTTATAGCCAAAGATAAAAACGGTAAATACCTAACAGAAAAACTCTCACCACTTATCTCTTGACCTTCCTTTATCAAGGCCATAGGCTTCAATATGAAACAATCCATAAAAGAAGCTCTCAAAGAACGATTGACAAAGCCTTAACTTTATGATAGGATAAATATATGAAAACCTACCTAGTCATTGTTTCTAACCTCGGTCAGCCTACTCAGAAATTTATCGATGTGCATAATCATTCTGGTGGAGACCCTTGTCTTACCGATTCCATTTCTGGATTATACTTTTGGCCTGATGAAAAAGAGGCTAGACGCTATATGGAAATGTTTGCGGATAGTCAAATCGCTCCAAATCTTTCACTTCATGCCCTTATCTTTTCCCTTTCTCCCGCTTTACCAAAGTCCTAATTTGCTTTATCTTTTCCCATCCAGACTTTACTTCATGGGCTTTTGTGGGCTTTTATGGCTTATCTACCCACAAATAAATTATTATAGGCTTTTAGGGACTAATTGTGAAAAACCTTTGATAACAATGAATTTGTTTAAGAATATTATGCGTGGGGGTATGCTCTTTCGCCACACTTAAATATAACCCACCGAAAATTTTTGTCCAATTTCTATAATGGCCCAATAAATATAACGCGAATTTCTATAATGGCCCAATAAATATAACGCGAATATTTATAATGGGCCAATTTTTATAATAGGAAGGCTTGACAAGTCTTTGGCCTTATGGTATAATAATTCATAAGTCAAACAAAACCCAAACAAAGGAGAGAGTTATGAAAACCGCCCTAACAAAGAATGAAGTAAAATATATTAAGTCCATGTTTGATGGTGAGCCTAAGAATATCACTAATATCAAACAGCTTCCTGTTGGCTGGATTGCTTTGTTCATGGAGAATCGTGAACAGGCTTCCAAGCGTCAATGACCTCTTGACCATTCAATCACCGAGAAGTTTCTTTCATGCTGGGGCCTAGACAAATCCACAACCCTTGCTGAATTTGAAACTAAACATATTAAACGGTTACAAAGATAAGGAATGGGTTGATATTGAGGATTTGACAAATTAGACAGAGTATGTTATAACTCAAACGAAAGGGACAAGGCCATGCCAGTTTACGTTGATTTGAAACTTTCTTCTGGTTCGGATACGCCGAGTTTGGCGCAGAAGAGAATCATCTTTGAAGCGGCAGAGGCCCTAAGCCTAGCGTTGCGAAATGCGGAAGAAGCCGTGGATGGAGAAGGCCAGAATGGGGTTGGCCTATTTATCACGAATCCGATTTATCCAGAGGTTATATATATGGATGGGGAAGAAGACCACTATGGATGTATTGAAGGCCGTGATGCAATTAAAGAAGAACGGCGACAGGAAAAGATTAAGGCCCTGAAACTTCGTAATGAATTAAGGAAGTATCGGCCTGACCGCTAGGAGAAAATAAGCCGAAAGATACTAGGAAGTGGATTGCTGTTCCCGAAGATGAATTGAACGAGATTCAGGCTATGGCCGGACCTTGATTGCATATCATGAGCCGACTATGATGTGTCCGAAGTGTAAGGAATACTATTTGGAAGAGGGCCTAAGCGAGAAGTTGTCACCAAGGATATTGATGAGCAAAAGAATGTTCTTGTGGCCTTGGATACCGTCATGAAATATTTGAAGAAAAAGAATAAGGATTGACAAATCGAATGGCCTATGGTATATTAGGTCATCGCCTTCTATGGAGTAATAAATGTCGATTATCACTAAGCCGATGTTGTCTGGTAAATTTGATGATTTCAAGACAGAATCATTAGGTCTAACCTATCCTCTTATGGGAACACCTAAGATGGATGGCATTCGAGCTTTGATGGTTGATGGTAATTTGGTAAGCCGAACCTTTAAGGCCATCCCTAATGTTTTCATTCGTGAGAAATTGGAAGCCGACCTTCCTGATAATGTGGATGGGGAGTTGATGGATGTGCAGGGATGGGAACATACGCAGTCAAGTGTTATGGACCGAAAGGGCCAGCCTGATTTTCTGTTCTATGTTTTCGATTATGTGAAGGATGGATTAGAGAAGCCTTACACGGAACGGATGAAGGATTTGAAGGTCCTAAAGCTTCCGGCCTATTGTGTAAAAGTTTTGCCTGTTGAAATTAAGAATCATGACGAATTGTTGGCCTTGGAGGAACAATTTGTTTCGGAAGGATATGAGGGTCTAATGCTCCGTAAGCCTGATTCGGTTTACAAGTGTGGGCGAGGGACTTTGAAGAAGATGGACCTTGTGAAAGTAAAGAGGTTTGTTGACGCCGAGGCCAAGATTGTTGGATATGAAGAACAGATGGAAAACACTAATGAGGCCGAGAGGGATAATTTTGGTAGGACTAAGCGTAGTTCTGCACAGGCCGGACTTGTGGGTAAGGGAACGTTAGGCCGATGGAACGTGGAAGGTATTAACGGAGAATTTAAGGGAGTGGCCTTTGGGCTTGGGACGGCTAAGGGAGTGACTCAAGAAATGCGTCAGGCTTGGTGGGATAATCGTGATAAATTTGTTGGTAAAATTGTAACATATAAGTATCAGGCCGCAGGGTCAGTTTCAGCCCCTCGCATACCCGTATTCAAAAATTTTAGGGATAAAAATGACATGTAATCAATATCGGTCATAACCTCTTTTATCAGACAATAGCCGTAGGTAAACTACCCTCAGCTAAAGGAGGGGAATTTCTTGGACTAAAGGATAAAAATTTGCGTTGAATTTAAACAAATTTTATTGACAAGTTTTTAGTTTTGTGGTATATTAATTTTATACTCACGCGAAAGGTAGTCTAGGCCATGCCTGTTATTAGAACGAATCGTGAAATGGATAATCTGGAAACAGAGGATTTCATTGACCTTATCCCGGAAGAATTTCTGGAGGATGGGGAAGCCTATGTCCGGTGTTATGGGGATGTAGTCTATCAGCGATTAGTTAATGTTGTGATTTGTGATTATTCTTGTTTGATTCCTTTGAATGATGGTTCACGATGGAAGTTTGAAGAAACAACTTATTTGTATTCCCCATTGTCTAAGGCCGCAAATAATTAATATAGTCTATTGACAAACAGTAGGGCCTATGGTATATTAGGCTATAACCTACACAGGAGCAAGTCATGGGATATTGGAGTAACAGAGCTAAAGACGGAGATACACCGATGGACTACATGAATGAGTTCAGGGACAGGGGTGGTTCGGCTAATGCGTTTTTAAAGCGCATTGTCAAATACGCTCCCAAATTCTCTGACGCCTACTATGGTCTATTGGGTTGCGCCACTCTGATGTTGGAAGATGGTCTTAAACTTGATGCGGCCCTGGTCAAGACAATTTATGATAAAGCCGTGACTACAGAAGATGAAAATGAAGATGAAGTTTGTCAAGAAGATGTTAAGTTCTTTGAGGCTTACTTCAAGGATGGCACGATTCTTGTCAAGAAAAAATTCAAGGTTTTCATTGAAGTTGATGTAGAGGCTTTCGAAGAGAAGTCCGCAAGGGTGGAAGCCAAGAAAAAGGTTGAAAGGGTCTGGGATGCCGACGGTCTGAAAATGAAAGTCACTAACGCTTGACAACTAGTAGGGTCTATGGTATAAATAACCATAACCTTTTAACGGAGAACTAAAATGAGAAACAATAAGTCTACTTCAAAAATTTGGATTGGCAATCTCTATCCGTCCTCAGAGATGTATCGAGGGGAAGAGGCTAAGACGGTAGGCCAGCCCTTGATTGGTTAGAATTTGGATACGGTTGTAGAAAATCGTCACAACTTGCGGGGTGTCATGAATATGTTGGGCCTCACCGCAATCCGGCGCACGAAGCATTTGGTTAAGGCCAAGCTTGGGGTGGAAGTCGAATTGATTTTTTCCCAGAAGACCGGATGCGGAATGTGTCCCTGTTCTCCGGGCTACATGATTAAGGTTGAGTTTCCGAAGGATAAGGCCGAGAGGGTTCGAAGCCTATTTTCTAAATATCAATATGAAAGCTTGACACGCCGAACGAAATATGGTAAGCTGATGTATGGTCTAAGCTTCCACGGTGAAGTAAGGAAAGGTTGGTATCACTACGGCCTATGCAAGGAAACAAACTGACGAAGCCATGAGGGCTTTGTATAAAATTATCAAGGAGAAACGGTCATGAATAACACTGATAGGGACGTCCGGAATTTGCCGCGAGGAACGCAAGTAACATTCGAAGTCCGAAGTCACACGGTGATTGGCACGGTTGGTGATTATTTGGGTGAGGGCCTATACACCGTTACGGACCAAGAAGATAATGAACATGAAATGCATGAAGCAAAATTAGAAGTTGAAGATTAATTCCTCCCTGTGAGGGTGAGGCCACTGGAGAAATCTGGTGGCCTTACTTTTTTATCACGTGGCCTAAGGTATGTTTTAACTGGACAGTTATAGTTGACCTTAATTGGTTCTTGACAAATTGTATGGAATATGATACACTTGTCCTATGGATTATTTGAGCACACTTTTCGTTGACTTTAACCGCAAGTATTTTGGGAACAAGATTCCTAAGATGCGGTTAGGCTATGCCAAGTCTCATATTATCCAATGGGCTTTCTTTGATGATAGCGTCGAACCCTACATTATGCTTTCGCCCGTCCTCAAGGATTATCAGTTGGCCTTGGAGGGAGTTTTGATTCATGAAATGATTCATGCTTTCCTATGGGATAAGTATTGTGATTATCAGACGGAAGAGGAAAGCCCACACCTTTGGATGAATCACACTAAAGAATTCCGTAACATAGAGAGAATGTATAACATCCGGCATTTTGGAAAGCCCAAGGCCCATGAAACATATTACAATTTGATGACGAAGGACTTGACAAGCCGTGGCCTTAGACTTGGAGACGTTGAATTTCCGCAAGAAGTTTAATCAATCACGCCGGGTGGCTCGTAGGCTTGGGCGGGAGTTTGGAATTGAAGGGGAATTCTATGTGGATGGTGCTGGGGAGTTTGGACAAGACCATGAAGCCAATATCATGGATTTTAATCGACAACCCAAAACTCAACCCGGATTGTGGTGTCGATGATGGCCTAGCTATCGAATGGGACGGTGGGGAAGAATTCTACAATTATGTGGAATGGCTGAAATATATTGTCAAGAATTTTCTTGCGCCAAAGAGTTATGTTTTGAATGGACGGGTTAGATATGAAGGCGAAAGTGATGGAGACATTGAATACATCGTTGTAGAAGATAATAAAATTCAATAAGGGAGAAATAAATGGAGAATAATTCTAACAGTTCAAGTGGCTTTGGTGTTGGAGCAGTTATTGCTGGTATCCTAAGCTATATGACTTGGCATAGTATTGGTTGGTGTATCTTCCATGTTCTTTGTGGTTGGTTCTATGTGATTTATTATTTATTGTTTCTCTGGTAGAAGTATTCAATAACCCTAGCTGGAAGGGCTAAGGTCTCTCAAGACAAAGAGTTCACATATGAGGCCCGGATAGGGCAAGCCTTCGCTTCCACGATGTGCCATGCCTGCCCCGAAAGGGGTGGGCTTTTTTATTTGTGGCGCTTGACAAGTTTGAGCTGACGTGTTATATTTAATCATACTCAAACAGGGAGAAACATCATGGCAAACAAGCTCTTAAACATCGACCAGAATTTTAAGACTGCCAAAGGACAGGCTTTCGGCTACATGACGGGCATTCTCCATTTGGCTTCGTCTATTGAAAGCGGCTACAATACTTGCGCTTTCGCTTCAGCGGGTTGCGCGGCGGCTTGCCTCTACCGTTCTGGCAATTCTCTAATGTTTAAACACGTCAACGCAGGCCGCATTGCTAAGACCAAACTTCTTTTTGAACATCGGGCTGAATTCATGGCCCAGCTTGAAAAGGATATTGAAGGCGGCTTGCGTAAAGCGGAACGTGAAGACAAAGAATTCGTTGTGCGCTTGAACGGAACGTCTGACTTGCTGGTGGAGACTTGGGGCTTGATGGAAAAGTTTCCCAATACGAAATTTTACGATTATACCAAAAATCCAATCCGCATGAATAAATTCATGGCTGGCAAAATGCCCAAGAATTATCATCTTACGTTTTCGCTTTCGGAAACTAATAAGGTGCTGGTTCAAGGTGTAATGGCAGGCGGGGGAAACGTTGCAATGGTTTTCCGAACCCGCGATAAAGAAAAACTGCCTAAGACCTATATGGGGAAAAAGGTTATCAGCGGGGATAAGAATGACCTTCGCTTCCTTGACCCCAAGGGCGTTATTGTGGGCTTGACCATGAAAGGCAGGGCGCAAAGGGACACAAGCGGTTTCATTCAACCTTTGATAGAGGAAAGGGTTTTGGTGGCGGCTTGAGAAGGAGAGAAGGCGTTGATAAGAAGGATACTTGTAGAATTGTGTAACAGGATTGCAAGTGAATATTGAGATATCCTAGTCTAAGAGGTTGTCATGAGTAAAATCAAACGAAATCACGTCCGCCGAAAGAAACTATAAAGACTCCGGGGTTAACAGCCCCGGTTTTCTTTTGCACGGAAGCTAAGGAATGATTTAACTGGCTAGTTATATGATACCTTAATAATCCTTGACAAATCACAAATAAAAGGCTATAATATTTTATTGTGACTTGGAACTGTCTTACATTCGCTGACCTACATGGAAAGCTTCCTCAAATTCCTACCAAATGGCGGAATGGGGAGACTGTAATATTCCTGTGCGGGGATATTTGTAACAACTATCCTGACGGCTGGGAGTTTGGTATTAAGCAAGGCCCCATCTTTACGCCGTGTAAGAATGACTTTGAAATCCACCAAGGTCTGTGGAACTATCGCAGGATTGATGGAAAAGAAGAAGGCAGACTACAAAATGAATGGGTGCTGACGCGATTGATTCCACACCTGTTGAAAAATGGCATTGACCTGAATAATGTAATTGTGATTAATGGCAATCACGACTGGACTGACTTCGATAAATATTTCACGAATGCTTTGCGCCTTGGAAGTAAGACAATCGAATTCCGTGGTGTCAAGATTGGTTTACTGACTGGTGTCAATAGCTTTGTCGGTGAATGGAATGATGAAATCACGGAATGGAGTTTCGAGAATAGGATTGCCAAGCTGGACCCTGATATTCAAATCCTTGTTTCTCACGCACCACCCCACGGTATCATGGATGCTACCACCAATAACGAACGTCTAGGAAGCCGTGAAATAACCAAGGCTATCTTTGGAAAGCATAGTGCGGAAATTCCATATTTTCGTAAATTGAAGTTTCACTTGTTCGGACACGTTCACAACCATCATGGTGGAGAGCGTCACGAAATTATTAGTGAACTGAATACACGAACTGTGAAATTCTACAACTGTGCAAATACGCGGTTCGACTTTGAATTTACTCCGAGTGAATCATGAATCCAGAAGAACAAGAATTCGCTGAACTAGAATTCGGCAAAGTGTTTGTTGAGCCTCACCCGCTTGACAAATTAATAGCACCTTTGACTATGCTCCAAAAGTATCACGATTTTCTTGGGCGTATTCCTTGGGCTAGGTCAGACAACTAGAAGCACCCAGTTTAAGCATATACGCCTCACTGAGCTATTAATTAGGGCTTGGTGGGGCGTTATCGCTATATAAAGGCCCAAGCTCTTAAAATGGCATATATCGAAAATAAATCAGACGCTTGACAAATTTGTATATCCGTGCTAGGATATGGAATAACTCAAACAGGAGAAAACATCATGGCTAAGAATAATGGAAACGAAATCGTAACGGCAGGGCGACTGATTGGTTATCTCAAAACGCTTCCTGCTAATACGCCGATTGTGTTGAGCGGTGATGAGGAAGGAAATAGTTATTCTGTCCTCACCGACTTTGGCGTGGCTGGACTGACGGATGTAGCCGACCTGGAAATTAACACGAAGCTAAAGGCGAAACAAGCCCTTGTCTTTTATCCGAATTAGGGAGAAATGGCTGGTATCAGTAGTCTTCAAAGGAAGCCCTAGTGTTAGCGATATTCAAATCCTCACTGAGCTATTAATTAGGGCTTAGTGAAGTGTTGGCCCAAGCTCTTAAAATGGCATATATCGAAAATAAATCAGACGCTTGACAAATTAACGGTTGTGTGCTAGGATACAGAATAGTTCCAACACCCCCTGCGCCTACGGGCGCACACACGGAGACCACACCATGAACATTCGCGGAAAGTCCGGAACCTTGCTCACCGAAGATGCGGCTTTTTATGCCATGGAAGGCCCACGGGAGCAGGTCATCGCCGAGCTACAGACCATCATCGAGGACTGCCAAGATGCACTGCTCCGCCTACCCCTGCGCTCCTTGTGCGCACAGATGGAAAGCGGGCTTCGCGCCCTCGAGCAAGAAGCGGCTGAATATCTGTCTGACCTGGTGAACGAGGACGAGGACGAGGACGAGGACGAGGACCGCATTGACGCCGAACGTGCCAGCGCCATTATCTCCAACGCCAAGGCCCGCGCCATTATCGCCAACGCCAAGGCC
>Ga0163150_10007414_pt1 | contig 12913 bp, 8 predicted proteins | sample OliLakLV19P2IB_FD_148628 | JGI IMG/M metagenome (GOLD analysis project Ga0163150, IMG submission 148628) | Freshwater microbial mat bacterial communities from Lake Vanda, McMurdo Dry Valleys, Antarctica - Oligotrophic Lake LV.19.P2.IB | ecosystem: Environmental > Aquatic > Freshwater > Lake >...
CAGCGGGATCGGCAGCATGCCGCCCACGCCCATCCCGCCGGTCGGAGACTCGAGCTCCCCGGTCGGCGACATGTCGCGCAGCGCGGCCGCCTTCTGCTTCGCGCCGAACTGCGAGGCCAGACCCATCTTGTTCAGGTGCCTCATGAGCTGCCGCATCTCCTTGAAGCGCTTGAGGAGATCGTTGACCGCGGCCACGTCCTGTCCCGCCCCGCGCGCGACGCGGCGGCGGCGGCTCATGTCGAGGACTTCGGGCTGCAGGCGCTCGCGCACCGTCATCGAGGTGAAGAGCGCCTCGATGCGGTTCATCTGCTTGTCGTCGATGTCGACGTTCTTCGCGAGGTCGCCCATGCCGGGCATCATCCCGAGGACCTTCTTCATCGGACCCATGCGCCGGATCATGCGCAGCTGGGCCAGCATGTCCTCGAGCGTGAACTCGCCCAGGACCATCTTCTCGAACGAGGCCTGCGCCTCCTTCTCGGAGATCGCCGACTGCGCCTTCTCGACGAGGCCGACGACATCGCCCATGCCCAGGATGCGACCGGCCATCCGCTCGGGATGGAACGCGTCGAGGTCGTCGACCTTCTCGCCCAGGCCCACGAAGAGAATGGGCTTGCCGGTCACGGCCTTGAGCGAGACGGCCGCGCCGCCGCGCGCGTCGCCGTCGAGCTTCGTCAGGATCACGCCCGTCAGGTCCAGCGCCTGGTTGAAGACGTTCGCGCTGTTCACTGCGTCCTGGCCGGTCATCGCGTCGACGACGAGCAGCGTGACGTGCGGATCCGTGGCGCGCGCGATGGCGCGCACCTCGCTCATCAGCTCGGAGTCGACGTGCAGGCGCCCGGCCGTGTCGAGCACGACGACGTCGGCGCCGGCGGCGCGCGCGTTCGCCACGCCGCGCAGGCACAACTGGGGCGGCGTGAGCCCGGCCTCGTGGAACACCGGCACGCCGAGCTGGCGACCGAGCACGCGCAGCTGCTCGACCGCCGCCGGGCGCTGCACGTCGGCCGCGACCAGCATGGGCCGCCGTCCGTGCTTGTCGCGCAGGTACTTGGCCAGCTTGGCGGCCGTCGTCGTCTTGCCCGCGCCCTGCAGGCCGGCCAGGAGGATGACCGTCGGACCGTTCTTGGCGAACTCGAGGCGCGCTTCCTCGGGTCCCAGGAGATCCACCAGCTCCTGGTGGAACGCGGCCACGAACTGCTGCGCCGGATCGACGCCGTGGATGCGGCGCACGCCGACGAGGCGCGTGCGGACCTTGTCGGTGAACTCCTTGACGATCTTGAAGTTGACGTCGGCTTCGAGGAGCGCCGCGCGCACCTGGGCCAGGCCCTCGTCGACGTTCTCCGGCGTCAGCTCCTGCTTGTCGCGCAGGAACGAGAAGGCCGAGGACAGGCGGGAGGAGAGGGTTTCGAACATGGCGGCCGGGCGGGGACTCGGGCCTTATACCACGCGCCTTGGCGCGCTTCGCGTGGAGCCTCGCGGAGCGCGTCGTCCGCGAACCAGCTCGCGCTGCAGCGACGGTACTCGAACGTGTCGGACACCCTGGTCGCACGTGCTCGCCTCGAGATCACGGCGCGCGCCGAAGAGCGGCCACGCTGAGAGCATCGACCACCGGGCTGGCGCGGCGGGACGGCATTCGGCGAACTCCCGGCCGAATCCTCGGGGTGAAACGCGGACGGAACCCGCATGCAGCCTCGGACCGGGCCTTTCGTCCGATCCCAGGCTCCCAATCCGGCCCACGCGGGCCGAGGTGCACCATGAGACTTCCGAACCTGGCGGCGATCGTCCTCCCCCTCTCCGCCACCTGCGCGCTCGCCGTCGACGCGCGCTCGCAGACGATCCTCGTCCTGAACGGGACCGGCGTCAGTGCCATCGAACCCGACCTGACGGCGGCGGGCTTCACCGTGATCTCTGGCACGCTCGACCCGGGGCAGATCGCTGGCCACCTGGCGGCGGCGCCCGAGATCGAGCAGATCTGGATCTGGAGCGATTACACCTACGGCAACGGCGGCATCCCGGCCGATCCGACGCGCGACTTCGACCTCAACGACCTGACCGCGCTGAACTCGTTCTCCGCGGCTCGCCCCCACTGGATTTGCGACGGCCTGGCCTGGCGCATGCACGGGACCCCCGACGAGATCAGCCTCACCCTGAACGAGGCGCTGGCATTGTCCGCCGCGGGCGGCGGCATCGTGCTCGGCGCGGACGACGCCAGCGGCGACTCCGTCGTGCAGCACCCCAACCAGGTCTGCGCGTACTTCAATTTCCAACCGTTCGAAGGCGTGTTCAGCACGCACTCGAGCACGCACGAGATGGTGCCCGGACCGTTTTCGGGCCCGTTCCTCGTTGACCCGACGCAGATCTTCTCGACGAGCACGTACACGCAGGTGCCCTACGGGCTCCAGCCCAACGGGCTCAACCTGTCGACCGCGATCTTCGCCGCCCCGAGTTACGAGAATCCCGGATACCCAAACCCGCCGCTCGCGACCGAGGTCTTCAACGGTGTGCTGCGCACGGACGTCAACATCCTGATCACGACGACGCTGCCCGGTGGATCGCTGGGAGACTTCGCCCCGGTCTGTTCAGGCGACGGCACCGGGTCAGCGTGCCCGTGCGGCAACAACGGATTGCCGGGCTACGGATGCGACAACTCGCTCGGGACGGGCGGCGGGCTCCTGTCCGCGATCGGCACGCCGAACGTCACGCTCGACGACTTCACGCTGCAGGGCTCGAACATGCCGCCGACCGCGACGACGCTGTACTTCCAGGGCACGGTCGCGGTCAACACCCAGGCGGGCGTACCGTTCGGCGACGGCTTGCGCTGCGTCGGCGGCTCCGTGATCCGGCTCGGCTCGCGCACGAACTCGGGTGGCGCGTCGGGCTATGGCGCGCAACTGGGCGACACGCCGATCTCCCTGTACGGCGCGATCCCCGCGGCCGGCGGCACCTGGTACTACCAGGCCTGGTACCGCAACGCGGCCTCCTTCTGCACGGACAGCACGTTCAACCTGACGAACGCGCTGGCCGTCACCTGGCGACCGTGAACCTTGGTGCCGGAGCCGTACCTTCCGACGTTCGCGACGTGAGACTCGTGGAGATGCCCCCGATCGGCTCGAACGGTGTGAGAACGCCTCCAGCACCTTATTCTGTCATCGTGACGGTCTCGCGGGTCCTGGCGCGCATCCGCGCGGGTGAGGCACAGGCGGCGCACGAGCTGCTCCCGCTCGTGTACGCGGAGCTGCGCCGTCTCGCCGCGCACCAGATGGCCCGCGAGGCACCCGGACGCACGCTGCAGGCGACCGCGCTCGTGCACGAGGCCTGGCTGCAGCTCGTCGGCGACGCCGGCGAGCTGCCGTCGCAATGGGATTCGCGCGGCCACTTCTTCGGCACGGCCGCGCGCGCGATGCGGCAGATCCTGGTGGAGGCCGCGCGCGCTCGCGGCGCGGCGAAACGCGGCGGCGGCCGGCAGCGGATCGCGCTCGAGAACCTCGATCTCTCCGTCGAGGACCCGCCGGTCGAGCTCATCGACCTCGACCTTGCGCTGGAGCGCTTCGCGGCCGAGGAGCCGACCGCGGCGCGCCTCGTCGAGCTGCGCTTCTTCGCCGGGCTCACGCAGGCCGAGGCCGCGAGCGCGCTGGGCCTCGCCGCGACGACGGCCGACCGCCACTGGGCGTACGCGCGCGCCTGGCTGTCCCATGCGCTGGCCGACGCCGACGAGCGATCCGATGCAGCCGGTTGAAGGCGACGTACCGCGCCTGTTCCACGGCGCCCGTGCCTTGAAATCGGCCGCGGATCGCGCGCAATACCTCGAGCACGCGTGCGGGGCCGACCTCGAGCTGCGCGCGCGCCTGGAGACGCTCTTGCGCGCCGACGACGAGGCCGGCGACTTCCTCGTGCGTCCGGCGCAGGTCGCGAGCGCCGAACAGTCCGGCCAGATGATCGGCCGCTACAAGCTGCTCCAGCAGATCGGCGAAGGCGGCTTCGGCACCGTCTGGATGGCCGAGCAGCGCGAGCCGGTCAGGCGCCGCGTCGCGCTCAAGGTCATCAAGCTCGGCATGGACACGAAGCAGGTCGTCGCGCGATTCGAGGCCGAGCGTCAGGCGCTGGCGTTGATGGACCATCCCAGCATCGCGCGCGTGTTCGACGGCGGCGCGACCGAGGCAGGGCGCCCCTACTTCGTGATGGAGCTCGTCAAGGGCGTGCCGATCGTCGAGTACTGCGACACTGAGCGGCTCGACACGCGCGCCCGCCTGACGCTCTTCGTCGCCGTGTGCAACGCGATCCAGCACGCGCACCAGAAGGGCGTGATCCACCGCGACATCAAGCCCTCCAACGTGCTCGTCACGCTGCACGACGGCGTGCCGGTGCCCAAGGTGATCGACTTCGGCATCGCCAAGGCCACGCAGGGCGAGCTGACGTCGAAGACCCTGTTCACCGAGCACGGTCAGATCATCGGCACGCCGGCTTACATGAGCCCCGAGCAGGCCCAGATGAGCGGCCTCGACATCGACACGCGCACGGACGTGTACTCGCTCGGGGTGCTCTTGTACGAGCTCCTGACCGGCACGACGCCGTTCGCTACCCCCAAGTCGACTGCGCGCGGCTTCGTCGAGGTGCTGCGCGCGATCCGCGAGGACGAGCCCGAGCGGCCGAGCACGCGCATCTCGATGCTCGGCCTGGCGGCGGCGCGCACGGCCGAGCAGCGCAAGGTGGACCCGAAGCGTCTCGGCCTGCTCCTGCGCGGCGACCTCGACTGGATCGTCCTGTGCTGCCTCGAGAAGGACCGCACGCGCCGCTACGAATCCGCCAGCGGGCTCGCGGGAGACGTCCTGCGCCACCTCGCGTACGAGCCCGTCCTGGCGCGCCCCCCGAGCCGCGCCGACCGGCTGCGCAAGTTCGCGCGCCGCAACCGCGCCGCGGTCGCAGCTGCAGCAACGGTCGCACTCGTGCTCGTCCTCGGTGCCGCCGGAACGACGCTGGCGCTCCTGGCCGAGCGCACGCGCGCGCGCGAGCTGGAGCAGGTCGGCAACTTCCAGTCGTCGCAGCTCGCGTCGATCGACGCGGCGCGCATGGGCCAGAGACTGCGCGTCGACCTCGGCGACGAGCTGCGTCTGGCGCTCGAGCGCGAAGGCGCCCCCCCGGAGCGGATCGACGCGGCGATCGCGGAGCTCGGCTCACAGCTCGCGCGCGTCAACCTGACGAACGTCGCGCTCCAGTCGCTCGACGAGAACGTGTTCACGCCGGCGCTCGACGCGATCGCGCGCGACTTCGGCGGACAGCCGCTGGTCGAGGCACGCCTGCTCCAGACGCTCGCGCGCACGCTGGGCGATGTCGGGCTGCTCGGGCGCGCGACCGCGCCGCAGGAGCGTGCGCTCGCGATCCGTCGCGAGGAGCTCGGCGTCGACCATCCCGACACGCTCCTCTCGCTCGACGGCTTGGGCGACCTGCTGCGGGAGCAGGGCCGGTTGGGGGACGCCGAGCCCATCTTGCGCGACGTCCTCGCCCGGCGTCGTCGGCTGCTCGCCGTCGACGACGTGAGCCTCGTGACTTCCGTGAACAATCTCGGCGCCCTGCTGCACGCCAAGGGCGAGCGGGCCGAGGCCGAGCTGCTGCTGCGAGAGGCGCTCGCGAGTCGCCTGCGCACGTTGCCGAGCGACCACAGCACCGTGCTCGCCGGGCAGAACAACCTGGGCGTGCTGCTCCACGCGCAGAACCGGCTGCTCGAGGCCGAGGAGCTCTTGCGAGCCGCGCTCGCGGGTCAGCGGCGCGTGTTCGGCGATGACGATCCGCTCACGCTGTCCGCGATCAACAACCTCAGCTCGCTGCTCAAGACCCTGGGTCGGCTCGAGGACGCCGAGTCGCTCGCGCGCGAAGCCATCGCCGGCCGGCGACGCGTGCTCGGCGACGACCACCTGGAGACCCTGACGTCGGTCAACAACCTCGGCGCCCTGTTGCTATTCCAGGAGCGCCTGGACGAAGCGGAACCGCTGCTGCGCGAAGCGCTGGCCGGCCAGCGTCGCCATCTCGGCGAGGCGCACCCGAACACGTTGTCGTGCCTTGGCAACCTCGCCGCCCTGTACCAGTACCAAGGCCGGGCGGAGCTGGCTGCGCCCCTCCTGCGCGAAGGCTTCGAGGCCTGTCGCAGCGTGCTCGGAGACACTCACCAGGTCACGCTCGTGACGGGGAACAACCTCGGTCAGTTGCTGATGAACATGGGAGACCTCGCCGGCGCCGAGCCGATCCTGCGCGACGTCCATCGAGACTGTCTCGCGACGCTCGGCCCGGAGCATTCGGCGACGGCGATGACGGCCTTCAACCTCGGGCTCGTGTTGCGCGCGGCGGGCGCGCTCGACGAGGCCGACGAGTTGTTCACGAGCTCGCTCGCAGCGACACGTGCGCAGCCCGGCGTGCAGGACCTGGACATCGCGATGAGGCTCGACGCACTGGGACAGACGCGGCTGTCGAGCGGCCGTCCCGCCGAGGCCGAGACACCGTTGAGGGAGTCGCTCGTGCTGCGCATCGCGCGCGAGCCCGAGGGTTGGCGGCGACACGACACGGCCAGCATGCTCGGCGAGAGCCTTGCGCGTCAGGGACGACACGACGAGGCGGATCCGCTGCTCGTGGCGGGCTACGAGCGAATCGACCCGCCCGCATTCCGCGCGGGTCGCAAGCGCGACGCGCTCGTGCGGCTCGTGGACCACTACAAGGCCTGGGAGCGTCCCGACGAAATGGCGCGCTACGAGGCGCTGCTCGACGTCGTGGCGGAAACCTCGGCGAGCGCGAAGTGAACTTCGATCGGCGCCCGCGTACGCCCGATTCGGGATCCGTCCGGCTGCGGCAGCGGCGCGATGCGCAGGCCCTCGCGACCGCCGCTCCTGATCCCCTTGCGCTTCAGCCGACCTCGACGGTCTCCTTCTCGTCGACGCGCTGGATCACGGCGCCCAGGCCCTGCAGGCGTTCCTCGATGCGCTCGTAGCCGCGGTCGATGTGGTAGACGCGGTGCACTTCGGTCGTGCCCTCGGCCATGAGTCCGGCCAGCACGAGCGCGGCGCTCGCGCGCAGGTCGCGGTGAACAAGGGTGTCAGACACCGTGCACCGCCGACCCTGCGCGCTGGCCGCGCTTCACGGCCGGAACGACACCTGCAGCCCGTTGCTGAGATTCGCGGCGCCACCGCACGCGCCGAGCTCGTCGCGGTACCAGGCCTGGAATCGCACCGGCGCCACGGGTCCCGGGCTCGCCACCTGGACGAGCGCGGTCGCGGTGCGCGCGAAGTGCGTCCAGCGCGCCATGCCGCTCGCGTCGGACTGTGCGACCACGGGACGCGTGGGGTTGCCCGCCAGGCACATGAGCCCGTTGCCGAACGGCTTGCGCTGGAGGCCGCGCGCCGCGAGCAGGATCGCGGGGCCGTGCGCCGGCAGCCCGAGTGCGATGAGCTCGAGGTCGTCCGCGGCGAGGCTCGGCCCGCCGGACGCGACGGTCAGCGACGCGCCACCGCCCTGCGCGCCGGCGCAGCCGCCGAACTCGTCGTGGTTGCCGCACGGGCACTGCTCGCCCGCGCAGAACGTAGTCGCGAACGAGAACCCCATCATCTCGTGCAGGCCGGACGGGATCAGCGAGTTGACGCGCAACGAGCCGAACAGACTTGGCGCTGTGGCTCCGCAGCGATGTTCAAAGTCGAGGGCAAGGCGCCATACTCCGCCAATCGCGTCGTACTCGGCTTCAGGCACCACGAAAGAACCCTGCGACGTACAGCCCGTAGCGTATCCCCCCACGGAGATCCCTGGCACGCCGGGAGGATTCGCGTGGAGTTCGACGGCGTTGGAGTATTCGCCAGGTTGCAACGGCCCAAACACGTTGCTCTCGAACATCAAATCCCACGATCCCGGGGAGTGTGGGAGCCACACGCGCACGTAACCCATCGAGCTGTTGGTAAACACCGTGAAGGGTCCGTTCGTGACGTTTGTGATCACACCGCTCTGTCCGTTGCCGATCGCTCCCTGCTCGCTGACGAACGCGAAGGATTCCGGCGTGTTGGATGCGTTGACGAGCCGCGCGATGAGAGTAGGCGCAGAGGAGTTGAAGCGGATCGCGCCGATCAGCGCGGGCCCAAAGCCTTCGCAGTGATGCTCACAATCGGCCGCGAAGGACACCACCTGGCCTCCCGACCACACGACTTCGCTGATGACGAATCGCCCCCTACTTGCACCGCAACCGTGACCGTTGCCGCTCACGGAGATGCCTGGAGTGCCGGTGGACTGATAATAGACCTCACGAGCCGCTAGATACGTTCCCGGCTGGAGGGGCGTGCCGAGTCCATCGTTGAAGGTCAGGTTCCACAGGCCTCCAGGTTGCGGAGGTACGAAGCGAATCCACACGGTTCCGCCTGGCAGTGTCGTGCTCGTGAACGTGCCGTCGTCCGTATCGATCTATCGAGCAGGTTGCTCTGACCCTCGCCGACGGAGTCGTGCGGCTCACTGACGTACTGGAGGAACGTCTGCGCGGAAGCCGTCGCGGGCAGCGCGACGACGGCGAACAGAAGGAGTGCGAGGCGCATGGCGATCTCGTCGGGGGTGAGGTCGGGAGGCTTCAGGCTAACCCCGCTCACGCGAGTTGGGAATGCGGCCGGGATCAGCTCTGGACCGGCCGGTAAAAGCATCGCCACGAGTTGGAGCCCCAGCCCGCTCGCGATGAACCGAAGGCGCGAGTTCGAGGAGAGGCGCGCCACCCAGTCGAACACGCCGGTGTCAGCCAGCGGGACCCACTCGCCCGCGCCGTTCGCGCCGCCGAACAGCACGCGCAATCCGGCGTAGTAGCGCGACTCGCAGCGCTCGATGCGCCACTCGACGTGCGGACGGTCGCGCGCGGCGCGACCGGCGCGAGCAGCAGCGCCTGGAACCTTGCGCGGCGGCCAGCGCGACGCCGTCCAACGCGTGCGCCGTGAGCAGGTCGAGCACGGTTGGAGTTACGAACGCGTCGCAAACGAACCTCCGCGTGAACTCGCGCGGCCCCCGCTTCGGGGAGTGGCATCGCGCGAGCGCGAGGAGCAGCGGCGCCAACTCGCTGGTCGAGAGCGACAGGATCCGCTCGGCGTCCGCTCCGAACTTCCACGCCGTCATGCCGACGACGTTCGCTTCCGGTCGCGCGGTCCGCAAGCAGCCGCGCGCGGTTCAGCTCACGCGTTCGCTTCGACCGGCTCCTTCTCGTCGACGCGCTGGATGACGGCGCCCAGGCCCTGCAGGCGTTCTTCGATGCGCTCGTAGCCGCGGTCGATGTGGTAGACGCGGTGCACTTCCGTCGTGCCCTCGGCCACGAGGCCGGCCAGCACGAGCGCGGCGCTCGCGCGCAGGTCGCTGGCCATCACGGGCGCGCCCGAGAGGCGCTCGGTGCCCTGCACGATCGCCATCGTGCCCTGGCGCCGCACGTTCGCGCCCAGGCGCGTCAGCTCGGCGATGTGCATGTAGCGGTCGGGGTAGATCATCTCGTTGATGACCGACATGCCGTCGGCCAGCGTCATCAGCGCCATCCACTGCGCCTGGCAATCGGTCGGGAACCCCGGGTGCGGGTGCGTCGTCACGTCGGTCGCGCGCGGACGTCGCGCCGGATCGCGCGGGTGGTAGGGCTGCGTCTCGATCCAGTCGGCGCCGGCCTCGAACGGCACGCGCGCTTCCCACAAGCGGTCGAGCAGCGCGACCAGGTGCTCCGGCACGCACTTCTCGACGCGCACGCGGCCGCCGCTCATCGCGCCGGCGATCACGTACGTGCCGGCCTCGATGCGGTCGGGGATGACGGCATGCTCTGCGCCGCCGAGCTGCGACACGCCTTCGATCTCGATGCGCGGCGAGCCCAGGCCCGAGACTTTCGCGCCCATCGCGTTCAGGCACTTGCCGAGGTCCTCGACCTCGGGCTCGCAGGCCGCGCCGTGGATCACCGTGCGACCCTTGGCGAGCGTCGCGGCCATCATCACGTTCGCCGTGCCCAGCACGGTCGAGCCCATCGGGCCTTGCAGGTAGACCTCGCCGCCGCGCAGGCCGCCGCGCGGCGCCTCGGCGATCACGAAGCCGTGCTCGATCTTGATGCGCGCGCCCAGCGCTTGCAGGCCCTTCAAGTGCAGGTCGATCGGCCGCACGCCGAACACGCAGCCGCCGGGCATCGACACCTCGGCGCGCCCGGTGCGCGCGAGCAGCGGCCCCATGACCGTCACGGAGCCGCGCATCTTGCGCACGTTCTCCCAGCCCGCGCGGCCCGAGAGCTTCTCCGGCGCGCGGATCTCGATCGAGCCGTCGGCGCCGCGCTCGGTCGCGCACTCGAGGTCGGCCAGCACCTTGAGCATCGTGCCCACGTCCGAGAGCTTCGGCGCATTGGGAATGCGCAGCTTCTCGCCCGTCAGGAGCGCCGCGCACATGACCGGCAGCACGGCGTTCTTCGAGCCGCAGACTTCGACCGAACCCTCGAGCGGATGCCCGCCCTCGATCACCAGTTTGTCCAACGATCCCCCTCTCGCGGCGCCGCTCGGACGCCGTCCCCGGTTCCAGGCGACGACCTCGTCAGGTCTTCGGGCTCAACATGCGGCCCAAGGGCCGCCCACCCAGGACGTGCAGGTGCAGGTGCAGGACCTCCTGTCCGGCGTGCTCGCGCGAGTTCCCGATCAGGCGCCAGCCCTTGTCCAGCCCCTCGGTCCGCGCCACCTGGGCGGCGACGGAGAGGAGCCGCCCGGCGAGCCGCTCGTCCTCGAGCTCCCACAGGGACGCGACGTGCGCCCGCGGGAGCACGAGGAAGTGCGACGGAGCCTGCGGCTTGATGTCGCGGATGGCGATCACGAGGTCGTCCTCGAAGACCTTCGGGCTCGCCAGCTCGCCGGAAGCGATCCTGCAGAAGATGCACGTCATGGACCCGGTCGGTAGCAACTGAGCCCCGGGCGAAACAGCGCGCGCGCTCGTTCCGGTCGAAGTCGAGAGCGCCCAAGCGCTTGCGGATGCCGACCGCTCGGCTTGTCTCGGGCTCGCACCCGCGGAGCGAGCTTGCGAGCGGAGCCAACGAAGTGGGCGGGACCGTTCAAGGGGCCCGCCCGCGGAGCGAGCTTGCGAGCGCAGCCAACAGCGTGGGCGGGCCCGTTCAAGGGGCCCGCCCGCGGAGCGAGCTTGCGAGCGCAGCCAACAGCATGGGCGGGCCCGTTCAAGGGGCCCGCCCACGGAGCGAGCTTGCGAGCGCAGCCAACAGCATGGGCGGGCCCGTTCAAGGGGCCCGCCTTCCGCCCGTTTGCGCCCGCGCACGCCGTCCCCTATCCTGCTCGACTTCCCTGGACCAGGGATGGCCGCCGGGAGCCCCCGGCGCCTCCTCTGCTGGTTGCGCGACTCCACGCGCGACTGGCACGTCCGGCGACGCTGGAAACCGATCCTGCTCATGACAGCCACCCTCGAGACGCCCTTCGACATCACGACCACCTCGATCCCGAGCTTCGGCGCCCTGCAGGCGGCGCGCACCGAGGTCTGGATCAACCGGCACAAGCTGGAGAGCTTCCAGAACCGCGTGGCCGCGCTGGGCACGTCCGGCGAGGAAGGCAAGCGCAAGGGCCTGGGCCTGTGGATGATCGCGCAGTACGAGCCTGCGGTCGCGCTGCTGGCGAAGCACACCGACGACAACGTGGCCGCGTTCACGCTGGCGCGCAGCTACATGTCGCTGAACCGGCCGGCCGACGCGCTGCCGATCTTCGAGCGCCTGGCGCAGTCGTACCCCGACGAGCCCAAGCCACGCGGCGGCGTGCTCGAGGCGCGCCTCGAGATGGACATGGCCAAGGACGAGACGCAGGCCGGCGAGAACCTGGCGGCCGCGCTCGCGAAGACGACGCCCGCGTTCCGCGAGAGCGCTGAGGGTCGCTACCTGGCCGGCCGCGTGTCCGAGCTGGAGCGCGACCTGTACATGGCCGTCGAGCACTACGAGGCCTGCCGCGAGCTCGACCCGACGCACCGCTCGAACATGTTCCGTCTGGCGTACACGGCCGAGCGCTCGGGCCAGGACGACATCGCGCTCGAGGTCTACTGGACGCTCGTGCGCATGCTGCCGGTCGACAAGACTCCGCTCGTGAACCTGGGCCTCCTGCTCGAGGACCTGGGCCGCCACCAGGACGCGGCCGCCTGCTACGACACGATCGCGCGCCACGACGCGATGGATCGCCGCGTCAAGCTGTACCTGCAGGACGCGATCTCGGGCATGTCCATGTACTACGACGAGGACATGGAGAAGAAGGAGGATCGACTCAACCAGATCCTGCGCATCCCGATCACCGACTTCGAGCTGTCGGTGCGCGCGCGCAACTGCCTCAACAAGATGAACATCCTGATCCTGGGCGACCTCGTGAAGCTGACGGAGCAGGAGCTGCTCTCGTACAAGAACTTCGGCGAGACGTCGCTCAACGAGATCAAGGAGATCCTGAACAGCAAGGGCCTGCGCCTGGGCATGGCGCGCGAGGAGGCCGTGCGCAGCATCGAGGCCTCGCGCCGCCGCACCGGCACGAGCGATCCGTCGGACATCCTGAACAAGCCGATCGCGGACCTGGAGCTGTCGATCCGCGCGCGCCGCACGGTCGAGACGCTGGGCTGCATGACGGTCGGCGACCTCATGGTGCATTCCGAGGACGAGATGCTCGGGATGCCCAACTTCGGCCAGACGTCGCTGGCCGAGCTCAAGCAGAAGCTGGGCGAGATCGGGCTCAAGCTGAAGTCGAAGAACGGCTGAGCACGAGAGAGCGAAGCCATGGATCTTGCGCTCTCTCCCATCCTTCTGGCGCCGCGCGCGACCGCGCTCGGCGCGCCCGTAAGGAACCGATCGTACGGGCTCCCTTCCTTGCTGGCGCCGCGCGGAACCGCGCGCGGCGAGCCCGTAAGGAACCGATCGTACGGGCTCCCTTCCTTGCTGGCGCCG
>Ga0163150_10007415_pt1 | contig 12913 bp, 10 predicted proteins | sample OliLakLV19P2IB_FD_148628 | JGI IMG/M metagenome (GOLD analysis project Ga0163150, IMG submission 148628) | Freshwater microbial mat bacterial communities from Lake Vanda, McMurdo Dry Valleys, Antarctica - Oligotrophic Lake LV.19.P2.IB | ecosystem: Environmental > Aquatic > Freshwater > Lake >...
ACTTAGTGTGATCAATGGCGGAGCGGACGGGACTCGAACCCGCGACCACCGGCGTGACAGGCCGGTATTCTAACCAACTGAACTACCGCTCCACGGCAGGTAAACTCTCTCAGAAATTGGTGGGTGGTGACGGGATCGAACCGCCGACCCTCTGCGTGTAAGGCAGATGCTCTACCAGCTGAGCTAACCACCCCAATTCCGGGAAGGCGCATTATAGAGATTCTGCTTGCTCGGTCAATCCCTTATCTGGCAAATTGCAGCCGACAAAGCCCCAACACAGAGCGCACGCACATGGAAATCTACAAAGAGTTTCACTTTGAGGCAGCGCATCGCCTGCCCAACGTCCCTGCGGGACATAAGTGCGCGCGCCTGCATGGGCACTCTTTTCGTGTGCGACTGAGCGCAGAGGGTGATGCACCGGAGCCTGCAGGATGGGTCATGGACTTCGCCGAACTCAAGGACAGCTTCAAACCCATCCTCGAACAACTGGATCACCACTACCTGAACGACATTCCCGGACTCGACAACCCCACCAGCGAAAATGTCGCCCGCTGGATCTGGAAAAACCTCAAGCCGCGACTGCCACTCCTGAGCCAGGTTGAGATCCGCGAGACCTGTTCCAGCGGGTGCATATATCGGGGCGAATGAGTTTGCGCGTGACATTGCGCGTTGACGGTAACACGCACAAAATTACTTGACGAATTGAGATACGCTACGCTTGCAGTACTTCTGTGAATACCGGAAGAAACGTTATCCCTGATAACTTGCCCGTCTGTTTCCCGAACGCATACATAAGTTACCCGAAGTAGCAAGAGTACGAATGTTATGCACACCACCCGGTGGTCATGACAGTTTCACACAGTTAGCTTTTTCTTTACATTCAAAAGCTCATGTTTGTTACCTAACCTATTGTTATTTATTAGTATTATCTTATTGTCTACTTTTTAACCAATCTGTAACAAAGCCCAGAAATATAGCAGTTGAGGCCCGGCTGAACAATTTACTCACTGAGTTATCCACAGAATCTGTGGAAAAATGATGGACACCATCGGGTCGCACCAGTGCAGTGCAATGAACTGTTGGTCCGACATTAGCAATACCTCCACCTTGACCCATTCCGGTAAATGAATAATTATCGTTTTTTCTCATTTGTCCATTCCCGCGACCCGTCTCTTCACACGGCGTTCAGGGGAACCACACAACAGCCCTGACAGAAAGGTTGCAGCGCCATGGCCGAAACCCATCCAACGTACGACTATATTATTGTGGGCGCCGGCTCCGCCGGCTGCGCCCTCGCCTACCGCTTGTCCCGCGAGGCGAGTCGCAAAGTGCTGCTGGTGGAAGCGGGCGGCAAAGACAGCTTTCCCCTGATCCACATTCCGCTGGGCTTTGCTTTTTTGATGAAGAATCCAAGGGTCAACTGGTGTTACGAAACAGAGCCTGAGCCCAACATGCACCATCGACGTATTTCCTGGCCGCGCGGCAAGGTGCTCGGTGGCACCAGTTGCATCAACGGTATGGTATATATCCGCGGACAGCGCGAGGACTACGACCACTGGCATGCGCTCGGCAACCAGGGCTGGTCGTACGATGAAGTGCTGCCCTACTTCAAGCGCTCCGAACACAAGGCCGAAGGTGGTAATGACTGGCACGGCTACGGTGGGCCGTTGTGGGTACAGGAAGTCCCCGACGGTGAGAAACTCGACCTGGCCGACATCTTTATCCAGGCGGGAGTGCAGACCGGACTGCCCTACAACGAGGATTTCAACGGGCCTTCCCAGGAGGGTGTGGGGTATTACCAAACCAATATTCGTCGAGGCCGACGCCAGAGTGCCGCCCGCACCTTCCTGGAGCAGTGCAAGAAACGACCCAATCTCACCATTGTGACGGGCGCCTTGTGCCAGCAGGTATTGATCGAGGATGGTGCGGCAGCGGGTGTTGAATACCGCCTCACACAGGGCAAGAGTTCGAAGATTGAGCGCGCCTATGCCAGTCGCGAAGTGATTCTCTGTGGCGGAGTCATCAACTCTCCCCAGTTGCTGGAGCTGTCTGGCATCGGCAACCGGGACGCCCTTGCCGCCCTGGGCGTGGACGTAAAGCACCACCTGCCCGGCGTGGGCGAGAACCTGCAGGATCACCTGACTGTGCATATTCAGCAGGGGCTACACGGCACACCCACATTCTATGAAGAAACCCGCCCACTGACGATGTTCAAGAACCTTTTCAAGTACCTGCTGCGGCGCGATGGCATACTGGCCCACCCGGCATCACAGGTCGGCGTCTTCTTTCGCACCGATGCCTTGGTGGACAGGCCCGACGCTCAGGTGCATTTCGCGCCCGCGGCCAGTGAACCCGACAGCAAAGGCAACCTGAAGCCTGTACCCGGTACCACCGCCACGGTATGCTACCTGCGCCCGGAAAGTCGCGGCAGTGTCCATATCCGCAGCACGGACCCGCTGACCCCCCCCGCCATCCGGGCCAATTACCTGAACACTGAGAACGACCGCCGGGCAATCGTCGCCGCCTTTCGCCGGGTACGGGAAATTTTTGCGGCCCCGGCCCTGGCAAAATACCGCGGCGATGAAGTGCGGCCCGGACCATTGGCGCAAAGCGATGAGCAGATCCTGGACTATGTGCGCGCGGCGGCCGAGTCAGTCTATCACCCGGTGGGCACCTGCAAGATGGGTGGCGACGCCCTGGCGGTGGTGGACGATCGCCTGCGTGTGCATGGCGTCAGCAAGCTGCGCGTGGCTGATGCCTCCGTTATGCCCCGCCTGATCTCCGGCAACACCAATGCCACGGCCATCATGATCGCCGAGAAATGCGCCGACATGCTGTTACAGGACGCTGGCATCAAAATCACATTGCCCGAAGGACTGCGCGAACAGCCCAGGCGCAAGCCGCGCAAGATGGCCGCAGCAGTTACCGCTGAGTAAGGGAATGAAAAGGAAACCAACATGAACGCATCTGTAAAGGACAGCTCTGCCGCGGCAGAACTGCAAGCCATGCTCGACAACCAGCGCCGCGCCTTTCGCGCCGAAGGACCGGTCGCTCTGGCCACACGAGTAGACCGCATAGAGCGCTGCATCGCCCTGTTGGTCGACAATAAGGAAGCCATTTGTGAGGCGGTAAACCAAGACTTCGGCTGCCGCTCCAAATACGTGACCCTCATGACGGACGTCATGAACTCGGTGGGCAGCCTCAAGTTCGTCAAGAAAAACCTGAAGAAATGGATGAAGCCGGAAAAGCGCAGTGCCTTCATGCCGATGAACTTCCTCGGCGCCAAAGCCCACGTGCACTACCAACCCAAGGGCGTGGTCGGCATCATGACACCGTGGAATGTACCTGTGAATATGATCTTCAGCCCGCTGGCGGATGTGCTGGGCGCGGGCAACCGGGCCATGATCAAACCGTCGGAGTACACGCCACACACCGCCGCCATCATGCACACATTGTTCGCCCAGTATTTTGAGCCATCAGAGATCACCGTGATTACCGGTGGGCCGGAAGTCGGTGCCGCCTTTTCCGCCCTGCCGCTGGATCACCTCATCTTTACCGGTGCCACCAGCATCGGTCGACTGGTAATGCGGGCGGCCGCAGAAAACATGGTGCCGGTCACGCTGGAACTCGGCGGCAAGTCACCGGTTATCGTCGGCGAGAACTGCGATATCCAGCAGGCAGCAGAACGCATCATCACCGGCAAGGCCATGAACGGCGGCCAGTTGTGCGTCAGCCCGGATTACTGCTTTGTGCCCCAGAGCCGCTTGGAAGCCTTCATCAATCGCTGCAAAGCGGTAATGGCCGAGCAGTTCCCCACGGTGCAGGGCAATCCTGACTTCGTGGCCTGTATCAATGAGCGCCACTACGACCGCGTGAAAGGTTATATCGAGGAGGCCGCCAAAAAAGGTGCCCGCGTCATTCCGCTGTGCCCCATTGGGGAGGAGTTCTCCGCCCGGCAAGACCATAAAATCGCCCTGCACCTGGTCGTCAACCCCGACCCCGATCTGGCCTGCATGCAGGATGAGATTTTTGGTGCCCTGCTGAACATCAAAGCCTATGACAGGCTGCAGGACGTGATCGATTTCATCAACGCGCGCGAACGGCCCCTGGCCCTGTACTACTTTGGCCGGGACAAAGCAGAACAGGACAAGGTGATCAACGAGACGCTCTCCGGCGGTGTGGCCGTCAATGCCGTCGCCCTGCATGTCGCCTGCGATGATATGCCGTTTGGCGGAGTCGGCCACAGCGGCATGGGCAACTACCGCGGCCGCGACGGGTTTCGCACTTTCAGCCACGCCCGTGGCGTCTACCGCGAAGGCTTTGTGGACATGGCAAAACTGGCAGGCACCCTGCCGCCCTACGGGCAAAAAGTGGCCAATCTGCTGGAGTCGCAAATTAAAAAATAGGCGCCTCTGCCGGGGTGCTAGTCGTAATCTCTCAGCAGGTTGTTCGCTCGGGACACGACTTTAGAATCGACGTGGCGACACTGAGATCTGCTTTTCATTCCTGCAATTGGCTCCGGCCGGGGAAGCTGGCGAATTGCACACCCGGCGGCCGAACCCGCCAGAGCGCATGATCCATCTCAAATCAACCAAGCAGACGTTTCCGTGAACAACCTGGTGAGTTTACACAGCTAGTGCAGAGTTGTGGTTCTTTCGGACACCATAATCGACTGCAACTGCTTGCCCAGCATGGTCACAAATCCCTGGCGTCGCTCCACGCCGTCATAACTGTAGTCGAAGCGGTATTGGCGCCAGATACGCCAACGCCCGTGTTCATCCCGGCTCAGCGATATGCGGCGCATGTGCACTGACTGATCCAGCCACTGAAAATCATCCCGCTCACTGGCGTGGCCCACCGCCTGCATCGCCAGTTCTCGCACCCGCACGGACGCCAAAAAGTGCAGACACAGCAGGCCCAGTGCCAATAATGCGACAACGTCTCCCAGCGAAAAATACACGGCGCTCTATCCCTCGCTTCCAATCCCTGTCAGGGCCAGCTTACGTTGCTCTGGTGATGTAAGAAAGCGCGCCACGATACCATTGAACAGCTGTGGCTGTTCTGCGTGCAGACAGCCCGAGCGGCCGTGGTTGGGCAGGTCCACGCTGAATACCGCGAATTCACCCTGCAGGGCGCGCGCCAGTGCGTCCATATTGGCGCCCGCGCCGAACAGGCCGTGCAACAGTATGACTGCCGCCCCCTGCCCGGCCCGTTTAACGTACAAATCCGGCGCCATATAACGCTGTCTCCCGCAACAGATTTTGCTACCATGTCGACTACTATAATGGATCGGATTACAGCATGCGTCGGTTTCACTCCCCTGGCCTTCTCGCCGCCCTACTCACCCTGTGCACGCTACTGGTCGCCTGCAGCAGTACACCGACCTACAATCCGACCACATTTCCCTTCACCATTGACCAGCCGCGCCTGGATGCGCATCCGGTGAAAACCGTGGTCATCGCCCATGTCAACCTCGGCGCGCAATCGCGCAATTATCTGGAGAAGGAAGCACCGCGCATCGACGCCAAGGTGGCCAGCTATCTCAAGGAGAACGGTTTCAAGGTCCTGCCCCAACGGGACTTTGAACAACACTGGAACACCGCAGTGCGCGCCTTCGGCAATCCGGTGGACCCGACCAGCGGCAAGCTCAATCGCAAAACCTTCGCGCAGATCATGACCCGCGTGCGTGACGAAATGGCCAAATCCACAAAACTCGATGCCTTCATTTTCACGGATCTGGTGGAACTCGAGGTATCCTTCAGCGAAGGCCTCAAGCATGCGGCGCGCTGGGACGGTGTCATGCGTACGCCCTCCCTGCAGGGGCCCGGCGACGGTGTCAGCGCCGATTTTGACTGGAATATGTTAGCCGCCGTCGTCTCCCTGCAAGTGAGCATCTACAACATGGATCTGGAGCCTGTGTTTTCCAGTCGCGGCGGCATCGAAGCCACAGATGCAATAGACAGCCGTTCGACCACCGGCCGCTACATACGGCGGCACAACATCCTGGAAAACGAATCCAATCTGCTGGAGGGGATTCGCCTGGCATTCTACCCCTTTATCAGCATGGAAGACTGGCCGGGCAAGCGCTAGTCATGACTGCAACTAAAGCACGCACTTCATCCCTTACACTTGCGGCTATGGGCGTTGTTTACGGTGATATCGGCACCAGCCCACTGTACGCCTTCAAAGAGGTTTTCCACGCTGATCATGGCCTGACGCCGCAGCAGCCGGAGGTGTTCGGCGTGCTGTCCCTGATATTCTGGTCGGTCATGCTGGTCGTTTCACTTAAATACGTGATTTTCATTATGCGGGCCGATAATCGCGGTGAAGGCGGCAGTCTGGCCCTGCTGGCACTCGCAATGCGTGTCACCGGCAACAGTCGGTTTTCCCCTACGATTGCAGTGCTCGGTATTTTCGCCGCTGCGCTATTCTATGGCGACAGCATGCTGACACCGGCAATATCCGTGCTCTCTGCGGTGGAAGGCCTCAATCTGGTTGCGCCGGCGCTCGGCGACTACGTCATTCCACTCACCCTCGGCATTCTGGCGGGGCTGTTCCTGATCCAACGCCGTGGCACGGCCTCAGTAGGCGCCTGGTTTGGGCCGGTGATGTCAATTTGGTTTGCAACACTTGCGGGACTCGGTATCTGGCACATTGCGTCGATGCCCTCGATCTTGCTGGCGCTCAATCCAATATACGCGATCATCCTTTTTCAGGAGCATGCCTTTATCGCCTTTGTGGCGCTAGGCGCGGTCGTACTGGCACTGACCGGGGCTGAAGCCCTGTACGCGGATATGGGGCATTTCGGCAAACGGCCCATCCGTATCGCGTGGACAGCGTTCGTAGCACCTGCCCTGGTGCTGAATTATTTCGGGCAGGGTGCGTTGGTGTTGCAGAATCCGGCCACAATCATCAATCCGCTGTACCGCATGGTCCCCGAATGGGGCCTGCTGCCGATGATCCTCCTTGCAGCCTGTGCCACAGTGATCGCCTCACAGGCCGTGATATCGGGGGCGTTTTCAGTGACGCGCCAGGCCATTCAACTACAGTTGCTACCGCGCATCCCGACCATTCATACCTCGGTATCTGAAGAGGGCCAGATCTACATACCATTCATCAACTGGACGCTATTCATTGCCGTGGTGTGTCTGGTGATCGGTTTCGGGGAATCCAGCGACCTTGCCGCCGCCTACGGCGTTGCAGTGACTGGTACTATGCTGATCGACTCGCTGCTGCTCACGGTGGTGATGCTGACGTCCTGGACCTGGAATCGCTATGTAACAGGGGCCTTCGGCCTCCTGTTCATTATTGTGGACACCGCCTTCTTTTCCGCCAACTCGCTCAAGATATTGCACGGCGGCTGGTTTCCACTGGCCATCGCCACGGTGATCTTCACACTGCTGACGACCTGGCGTACGGGTCGTAAGCTTCTGGCCAGCCATCTGCGCGACGGAACGATCCCGATCGAAATTTTCCTGCAGGGTCTGCCCGACATCAACCGGGTGGTCGGCACCGCAATTTTTCTCACCAGCAACTCCGAAGGTGCGCCACCTGCATTGCTGCACAATCTCAAGCACAATAAAGTCATGCACAAAACCGTCGTGCTGCTGACAGTGAATACGCTGGATCGGCCCTCTGTCGCACCCGAGGAACGCCTGCGGATTAAAGAACTGGGGGAGGGATTCTATCGAGTGCAACTGGATTTTGGATACTTCGACGACCAGAATGTACCGGAATCCCTGATCAGTCTTGCACCTTCCGATCTGCCCCTCGATCCAATGCAGACATCGTATTTTCTCAGCCGCGAGACACTGCTCCCCTCAGCGACACCGGGCATGGCGCTGTGGCGCGAACACCTGTTCTCCTGGTTGATGCGCAGCGCCGCCAGCCCGCTCGACACGTTCCATTTACCGCCCAACCGCGTGATCGAGCTGGGCCAGCAGATCACTATCTAGGTGCTATGCCTGGGCCTGGGCCTGGGCCTGGGCCTGGGCCTGGGCCTGGGCCAAAGCCACACTCAGGCGCAAACGAGCCTACAAATCCAGCTTGCGCGGCATATCCATGTTCGGCTCCGCACCCACCACGATCTCACCGTGCGCCAGTTTGGAGTGGCGTATACCATAGACGAAATACACGACCATGCCGCCGATGAGGTACACCACAAAGAAATTGCGCGTCGCCGTGTTGGCCATGAGTGACATCAGCAGAAACAGGCACATCGCGGCACCCAACACTGGCACGAGCGGGAACAACGGCGTGCGAAATGGCCGCTTCAGCCCAGGCGCGACAATACGCAGGTACAGCACCGTCAGGCAGACCATAGCGAAAGCAGCCAATGAACCCACGTTGGTCAAATCCGCCAGCGCGTCCAGTGACATAAGACCGGCGAATCCCGCTGCCACGGTACCGACAATGATGGTGCCTATCCAGGGTGTGCGGAAGCGCGAGTGCACGCGCGCGAACATGGCGGGTAGCAAGCCGTCGCGAGACATGGTGTAAAAGATGCGTGTCTGGCCATACAACAGCACTAGTATGACCGATGACATTCCGGCGATAGCGCCAATTTTGACCAGGACGGCGAACCACGGCATGCCCATCTCATTGACCGCCATGGCAATCGGAGCCGGGGTGTCCAGCTCGGCGTAGGGCACTATGCCAACCAACACCGCCGAGGTCAGTATGTAAAGCACCGTGCAAATCAACAGCGAACCGATGATGCCGATCGGCATATCGCGAGCCGGATTCTTGGACTCGGCACCCGCCGTGGACACCGCCTCGAAACCGATGTAGGCGAAGAAAATAGTTGCAGCTCCTGTGATTACTCCTCCCACTCCGTAGCGCGAGGTGTTCTGTGCAGATACCACGTCTTTCATCGCACGCCAGATATCTTCCCAGAACCCGCGCTCGGTGCCGACGGGTGGTGCAGGTATCTCATCAGGAATCAGTGGGAACCAGTTGGCGGTATCGACAAAGAAGGCGCCCACCGCTATGAATGCGATCACCACCGAGAGTTTAATGACGACGATCACATTGTTGACATTCGCTGATTCCTGCACACCCCTCACCAGCAGGCAGGTCACGCCAATGATGGCAATGATCGCGGGCAGATTCACCACGCCGTGCGCCACCACCACACCACCTTCCTTGACCGCAACGCCAGGCGCTGCCGTGAGTTCCGCCGGCAGCTGCAGTCCCATATCGTGCAACAGGCTAACCACATAGCTCGACCAGCCGACGGCCACCGTTGATGCGGCGAGGCCGTACTCCAGCACCAGCAGCAAACCCATGACCCAGGCCACCACTTCGCCCATCGATGCATAGGAATAGGAATAGGCCGACCCTGATACCGGCAGCATCGACGCGAGCTCCGAGTAGCACAACGCGACAAAGGTGCACAGCACCCCGGTAATGATGAAGGAGACCATGATGGCGGGACCCGCAAAGTCCGCCGCTGCCCGACCCGTGAGCACAAAGATGCCGGTACCAATAATGCAGCCAATGCCCAGCGAAATCAGATTGAGCGAGGTCAGGCTACGCTTGAGTTCACTGGCCTCGTGCTCGGCGTGCATCTGGGCCACGGATTTGCGTATGAACAGGCGCGCAAGGCCGCGAACCGGCTGTCCCGCTGCGCTTTTCGGGGTATTGCTGGGCATACTTTTTCCCTGGAAAAAACACTATCCTGTTGATTATATTTGTAATCTTTACTTTTACTAGTTTTAAGGGCCGCAATAATTACTCAACGTGGACTGGTTCGTACCCGCCACAACCGGTATCGTCACCCGTGCCGCACTTCTAACGCTGTAGCCAAGCATGAACACAGTATCATTACAACCCAGAGAACTTGCTGCCTGGTTCGCCAGCGCGGCGGCGTTACTGCTGTTGCTGTATCTTCACCTGTTGCCCGCGCTGCTGGCCGGCCTGCTCGTATTTACCCTGGTCAACCTGCTTACGCCATTACTCAGGAATCGCATGCTGTGGGGCGACGGTCCGCGACTGCTCGCCGTTTCCATCATCGCCGTAGTGGTCATTGGCCTGATCGTGCTGCTGGGTGTACTAGCCACTTCGGTAATGCGCGAGAACTTTGAACGATTACCCGCCTTGATCAATCGCATGGCAGAAATTATCGAACATTCACGCAGCAGCATGCCGGGGTGGATTTCCCAGTACATACCAACAGACGCCGAGCAGTTGCGGAACACCATTGTTGAATGGTTGCGCGGCAATGCCTACATATTTCAGGACGCTGGCGCCGATATTGGACGCATCTTCATGCATATCCTGATCGGCATGGTGATCGGCGCATTGCTGTCGCTTGAACAGGCAGTTGCTGCCCCCTCGGTCGGGCCCCTTACCCGCGAATTTTCCCATCGCAGTCTGCGCCTGAGCACTGCTTTTCGCCAGGTGGTATTCGCCCAGATCTGGATTTCGGGGATAAATTCTACGCTGACGGGGCTCTATCTCGTCGTTGTTCTCCCCCTCTTCGGCATTGACCTGCCCTTCACAAAAACCATGATCGTATTGACGTTTGTGGTTGGCCTGCTACCCATCCTTGGCAACCTGATTTCCAATACTGTGATCTTCGTGGTGAGTCTCAGCCATTCACTGATGGTCGCAGTGGCCGCGCTGGCTTATCTTATACTGATCCATAAGCTGGAGTATTTCCTGAATGCGCGCATCATCGGTAGCCAGATCCGTGCCAAAGCCTGGGAGATGTTGCTGGCCATGCTGTTGCTGGAATCCGCATTCGGCATACCGGGTTTAATCGCTGCCCCCATCTATTACGCCTATATGAAATCCGAACTGCGGGATAAGGGCTTGGTTTAGCTTTCACTCCTTAAACACAGGATCTCCACCTTGAGAAATCGACTGGTTTTACTGCTTCTGATTTTGGCCGCAATCCTCGCCACGTATTTCTGGCCTATGCATTCTCACGCGCCCGAGCCGAGGACACCTGAACCCGGTACCCTACGCGACACGCAGGCGGGTCCGGTGATCGGCAGCAGTGACGCTGCCAACACTTACGCCTGGCTCGGTATTCCCTTTGCGGCGCCCCCGCTGGGCGATCTGCGCTGGCGTGCGCCGCGTCCGGTGGAGTCATGGCAGGAACGTCGCGAAACTATTTCCTTTCGCGACCCCTGTGTACAACTGTCCGGTCCGCTGGACGGTCTGCCCAACGACAGCGGCGCAGTAGTCGGTAGCGAAGACTGCCTCTACCTCAATGTATGGTCGCCGCGCGCACACAGTAGCGCTGATTCTGAAAGGCTGCCGGTGATGTTTTGGATCCATGGCGGCGGCAATACCATCGGCACCGCCAATACCTACCCCGCCAGTGGTCTGGCCGGTGGCGAGCAGGTGGTGGTGGTCACCATCAATTACCGGCTGGGCTTTTTCGGCTGGATGAGTCACCCGGCGCTGCGTACCCCGGACCGCGATCCGCTGGATGCCAGTGGCAACTATGCCAATCTGGATATGATCGCCGCCCTGCACTGGGTGCAGGGGAATATTGCCCATTTTGGCGGCGACCCCGGTAATGTCACGATCTTTGGCGAATCGGCCGGTGGCCGCAACGTTTTTGCGCTGCTGGCATCGCCCCTGGCGCAGGGCCTGTTCCACCGTGCGATTGCCCAGAGTGGTTCGGTGAGCACCACGCCGCGCTGGCGCGCGGAGAATTTTCACGACGACGCGCAACCCGGGCAGACACTCAGTTCCCGCGAGTGGTTAGCCCTGCAGTTACAACACGCCGGCCGCGCCAAAGACCCCGACGCGGCCAGGGCTGCGCAACTATTGATGTCTGATGAGGAAACCCGCGATTTCATGTATGCGCGTAGCGCGCAGGAGATTCTCGAGGGCGTGAGTGGCGGTGCCGGCATGTATCGCGCACCACAGGGTTTTCGCGATGGCGCGGTATTGCCAGAGGACACTCTCTACGAGGTGTTCGGCGATCCCGCACGCTACAACAGCGTGCCGCTCATCACCGGCACCAACCGTGACGAGATGAAATTATTCCTGGCCCAGGACCCGAATTTTGTTGAACGCCGCTTCGGTTTTCTGCCACACATCAAGGATCCGCAGGCATTTACTCGCGCCGCCGCCTACGGCAGCGACAATTGGAAAGCGCTGGCGGTGGACGGCGTAGCCGATATCATCGCCGCCCACGGGTCGCAGCCTGTTTTCGCCTACCGCTGGGACTGGGATGAAGGCGGCAAGAATTGGCTGATTGATTACAGTCAATTACTGGGTGCGGCCCACGGTCTGGAGGTGGCGTATATCTTCGGCGACTTTGACAATGGTATTACGGTACCGGGGCTGTACAACGCTGACAACATTCCCGGACGCGATTTGCTCTCCGCGCAAATGCGCAGCTACTGGTCTGAGTTCGCCAGAACCGGCGCACCGGGCCGCGGCCGCAATGGTCTCTTACCGCAGTGGCTGCCCTGGAACTCCAGCGGACCGAATCTCATGGTGCTGGATACTGCCAGCGGCGGCGGCCTGCGCATGGTGCAGGAACCCATGACGGTGGCAATGCTTAAACAGCGCCTGGCAACGGAAATAAACATGCCCGACCTGCGCACGCGCTGCGAGCTCTATGTGCGACTCTTTCTGCACGCCAATAATGGCGACGACGTGTGGGATGAAGCCGACTACGAGGCCATGGGCTGCGCTGCATTCCAGCAGTGGCAGTTGGACGTCGGCTTCTAGGCCATCGGTTTCCAGGTCATCAGTCCTGCGGTTTGATCAGATACTTTTCGCCGGTGGCCTGCTTGCCGTACACGGCGATGGCCTCCATCGACAGCGCTTGCGCCAATGACACCTCCGCGGTGTAGTGACTGGCAAAGGTGGTTTTGATTTCCGCCGCCACTTTGGATCGCATCTGGATAATCTTCTCAATGCCGGCCTTCTGCAGGAAGGGTGT
>Ga0163150_10007416_pt1 | contig 12911 bp, 11 predicted proteins | sample OliLakLV19P2IB_FD_148628 | JGI IMG/M metagenome (GOLD analysis project Ga0163150, IMG submission 148628) | Freshwater microbial mat bacterial communities from Lake Vanda, McMurdo Dry Valleys, Antarctica - Oligotrophic Lake LV.19.P2.IB | ecosystem: Environmental > Aquatic > Freshwater > Lake >...
AGCCGCGGATACAGCCATGCCATGAGACCCTCGATTGAATCCGAGTGTCCCTTGTCATAATCCACCTACCCGAAATTCACCAAGATCAACTTCCGTCGGCTAAAGAGTTACCAAACGTTGAATTTGCACGCGTCTTGCGCGGATTCTTGTCGCCCTGTGCAGTCGGAAGACGGGATTGGGTTGGTAGGCAACTCACGCAAGCATCGCGAAAGCCCGAAAGAGCGAAAACCAGAAATAGTTTCGCATTTTCGCTCTTTCGGGTTTTCGCGATTCTCGTAGTTTATAAGGCAACATCGAGCAGACGATGTGGCGCTTTGCGGTAATAACGCACAATCCCCCTCGATTTTCGTTTGAATTTGGTTCCGGCAATGCCGGGCTGGGTTGATCCGTGTTTCATCCGTGGCTGAGAATCGATCAACTTATTTCTGCGCGATGCCTAAGCTCGAGTCCCTATCGAACCGTTGCGGTTCCGGCGGGACGCCAGCCCAGATCGTTTGCCTGGCGCGGCGGACTGTTGTCGAGATTGGCCACTCCGCCGTAGATCGAGCCATTGCCGTAGGCTTGCCCTGGTGCAGCCGTGGATGTTGCCTGAGTCGGGGCATGTGCGGCGGCGCTCGCAACGATGCGTCCGACAACCGGTTGACGAGCCGTCACCACTTGGCGTTCGATCGTCTTCCACGTCGTCACCGGGGTTCGCACGACGCTCTTTTCAGGCACGACGGTATAGGAAGTCGTGGGGACCTTGACGGTTTCGGTCCGTGGCTCCCACCGCGTGCTCGGCACCAGCCGCTGGGCCAAATACGGCTGTGCGAACGGATTGAACCGCCCCTGCCAGTAAGCTTCCCAACGATACTCGGTGATGGGCACGTGATACGTGCGAACGACGTCGCGGGTTTCGGTCTTCCACTGCGGACGGTAAACCGTTTGCTCGCTCTCCTGGATCTTCGTCTCGGCAACAGGGCAACGCACGGTCTGCCGAGTCTCGCGATAGGTGACGCCGTTCTCCTCGTAGTAGACCACTTCTTGGGCGCGCGACGGCGCTGCACAAACAGCGATCGCAGTGAAAACGAGCAACGGCGCGTGGCGACGAATCATGGCAGCACTCCGTGCAGGGCCGGACAAGCTCGCGCAAATCCAAGCCGCGGGACTCTCGCGTCCAGGAAATCGCCGTGCATTCCGCAGCGGCGATTTCACGTCGAAAGCGATCGAAGTCCCACTCGCACCACTTGGCTTGCTCGGCCGCCCTAACTTCCTCGGAACATCTCGGTATTAATCGAGCGATTCCAGCGCAGTTTTCTAGGATTGCCGGTGGCCCCTATTCGTCTATCGGCATGTTCCGTATAACACCATTAGTTCGCCCGACCCGGCCGGTCGGTCCCCAGACAGGAGACACACCTCGTGATTAGCCCAGAGTTATTGTCGATCCTGGTCTGCCCGGAAAGCCGAACTCCCCTGGAGTTGGCTGACGCCAATCTGCTAGCTGACGTCAATCGCGCCGTTGCCGCCGGGCGGCTCAAGAACAAAGGTGGCGAAGCGGTCGCCACCGCTCTGGCGGCGGCATTGGTGCGGACCGACCGCGTGGCACTGTACCCCATTGTCGATGGGATTCCGATTTTGCTCATCGACGCTGCGATACCGCTCGCCCAACTAACGAATCCATCCAATGGGCATGGGTGATTTGTCCGCGATTGTCGCATCCCTCGACCCAGCGCCCCAGATCGCGAGATTCCAGAGGTAAACAGCATCATGGCCGCCAAGACCATCTTCGCGCGGATTATCGATCGCGAGATTCCGGCCCACATCGTCTACGAAGACGATCTGTGTCTGGCCTTCCGCGATGTCTCGCCCCAGGCACCGACACACGTGTTGTTGATCCCCAAGAAGGCAATCGCCTCGCTAGCTGAAATTGGTCCGGAGGATGCCGAGTTGCTGGGACACATGATGCTGACGCTCGGCAAGCTAGCGAAGGACTTGGGTCTTGCCGATGGTTACCGAGTCGTCGCAAACTGCGGAAGCAACGGCGGTCAATCGGTCGACCATCTGCACTTTCATTTGCTAGGCGGCCGGCAACTGCAATGGCCGCCGGGTTAGTTCGAAGTCTCGTGGGACTCGCTCCGCTCGTCCCACCCTGGTCTCCTTGCCGCTCTACTCTGCCTGCCTCACCTTAGCGGGTCGCATTGCCCAGCTTCCGGTGCTGAATGTGTGAGTTGGCCAGGAGCAGCCTGTCTTGCCGTCGGGTGTCGTTTGGCGTATTCTCCCGCCGCCGTTGGAAGCCCCATCAGGCGGCCCTTTACTTCCGGTCTACCGTCACATCATTTCCCAACCTACCTTACGCCAGGCTTTAAGCCGCGCGCTTGGGTGATTGCTCGGGCAGTCGATCGCATGCATAGATTCTGCATATCAATCCGCTGGCTTGCGGTCGCACTGGTTGCCGCGTCCGGCTGCGCTCGGTGGAACTCTCCCGACGGACTTCCGCCCAGCTCGCAGGCGTTACGCCCGGCTGCTAGCCACGGTGCGTCGTTGCCGCCTGAGTATATGGCTGGTTTGGCGGCTGCCGGCCAGCGAGCGGGCAGTGCCGCCGCAATTTCAACGCCGAGCATCCCCGGGCCACCTCCCTCGGGCGTCGAGCATCGCGCAGGCAGCGCTATTTCGTCGCCGCAATCGACCGCGACCGCGCCGGTGGGAGTCGACCCCAAGGCCTTCAACGATGTGATTTCCCAGTTGGAATCGATCGGCGCGATCGATCCGGCCCAACAGGCCCGACTGATGGAGGACCTCAAGCAAACCGACCCCTCGCTGTGGCCTTTGATGCTCGATGCATTCCGGGCCTCACTCGCCTATCACGAGCGGATCGCCGCGAAGCCCGGCAGCGGCACAGGCCCTCTCGCTGCCGATGCGGCGCTACTGGCCAACGGTGCCAACGACTCTCGCGGAAACCTGACAATCGATCGTGTGCCGCCAGGCACGCTGCCTCAGGGCGCCGACCGACCGCCAGCGAATGCGGGCCCGTGGTCGGCCTTGAACGTCCCATCCACTCCCGCAGGCAAAAGCCAAGCCGAGAACATCGTCTCCGCGCGGCCTCCGGAGGGACGCACACCGTCTCCGGCGACAGCGCCTGCAAGGCAGGGCGGTGCCGATCGCGCGCCGACCGCCGAGCCAGGTAAGTTTCCGATTGCCGATGCACGGCGGCCCGCGGCAACAATGCTTGGCCCAGCGGCGGTTGCGAAAGCAACGACCGGCATCCCGACGGCGACGGGTCCTTTAGACGCGGGCAGCGCCGCCGCCCCGTCCAAGACGTCTGACGTCGTCAGCGCCATCGCGGAATCGCCTTCGTCCAAGGTTCAACAGGCGTCATTCCAGACGAAGTTGGCCGATGACGACTTCGAGGGGCACCTTTCGGCCGCCATTCGCGCGCTGGAAACGAAAACGCAAAAGCCGCCCGAGGGCGCCGACGACGTCGCCGCGCACGCGTATCTGCGAATGCTCTACCTGGCGGCCGGACGACGTGAAGACGCCTTGCGGCCCATCGCGGGCATCAATCCGGCCGAGCAGGACTATTGGGCCAAGCAACTGTGGAGCCTGGCGACGTTCATGGACAGCGAGCGAACGACCGACGCTCCGCGGCGAGCGGCCGAGGCGGCTCAGCACCTGAATGAAGCGGCCGGAAAGCTGGCCGAGCTCGCCACGCTGGTCGTCAAGAACCTGGCCTTCTGCACCGAGGTCCGCAGCTACGGCGTCTTCACGCGCTTCAAGGACTACGAGTTCACGGCCGGCCAGCGCCTGCTGCTGTATGCCGAGGTGGAGAACTTCAAGAGCGACCACACGCGGAAGGGCTACCACACGGCTCTGAAGTGCAGCTACCAAATCCTCGACGCCCAGGGACGGCGCGTCGCGACGGACGAAGCGAGCATGATGGAAGAATACTGTCAGAACCCACGCCGCGATTATTTCCTCAACTACGAGCACCTCCGCCTGCCGACCCCGATGTACGAAGGCCGCTACACGCTACAATTGACGATCGAGGACACGCTCTCGCAAAAGATCGGCCAGTCGTCGATCGAATTTACGGTGAAAGCGAAGTAGCGACTGAGACGTCCGCGAATATAGCCACGAATTGCCGCAGGGGGGGCACGCCCTGAGGTACGAAGGGCGTGGCTATGTACTGCATCACGCCCTTCGCTGCGCTCAGAACGTGCCACCCCTTTTGCTATGCCCACCTACGACGTAATCGTTCTCGGCACAGGTGGCGTCGGCAGTGCCGCATTGGCGACACTCGCGGCTCGCGGCGCACGCGTGCTGGGGCTCGATCGTTTTCCGCCGGGCCACGCGCGGGGCAGCTCGCACGGTCAGACGCGGATGATCCGCCAGGCCTACTTCGAACATCCCGCGTACGTGCCGATGGTGTTGCGCGCGTACGAGTTGTGGGCGGAGCTGGAGCAGCGCAGCGATACCAAGCTCCTCACGCAGACGGGCCTCGTGGAAATCGGCTCGCCCGAGGGCGTCGTCGTGTGCGGCGTCCTCGAAAGCGCGCGGCAACATTCTCTGCCCGTCGAGGCGCTCTCGCGGCAAGAGATCATGTCGCGCTGGCCGGGGCTGAGTGTACCGGAGCAACTCGCGGGCGTGTTCGAGCCCACCGCCGGATACCTGAGAGTCGAAGAATGCGTGCGAGTCCAGGCTGATGAAGCAGCGTCGCTCGGCGCCGAATTGCGCGTGGGCGAGACGGCCCTCAACTGGCGACCGCTGGGCACAGGCGTAATGGTGCGGACCGACCGCGCGAGCTACGAAGCCGCGCGACTGGTGATCGCCGCGGGTTCTTGGTCGGGGCAGCTTTTGGCCGACCTGGGATTGAAGCTGGAAGTCCGTCGCAAGCCGCTCTACTGGTACGCAGCGAAGTCTGGCGAATACCTGGTCGAAAACGGCTGCCCGAGTTTTCTCTTCGAGTTGCCCAGCGGTGTGTTCTACGGATTTCCGCAGATCGATAGCGCAGGCGTCAAGATCGCCGAGCACAGCGGTGGCGCCGTCGTGGCCGATCCGCTGTTGGTCAACCGAGATATTGACGTGACCGATCAGCGGCGCGTGGAAGCGTTCGCCGCCGATTGCCTGCCCGGTCTGACCAACCGCTGCACGGCCCACACCACCTGCATGTATACGATGACGCCGGACGAGCATTTTGTCGTCGATCGGCATCCCAGCCACCCCCAGGTCGTCTTTGCGGCCGGCCTTTCAGGTCACGGCTTCAAATTTGCCCCCGTCCTGGGCGAAGCGCTGGCCGACTTAGCGCTCGACGGGCGGACCGATTTGCCCATCGGCTTCTTGAATTGCTCGCGAGCGGGCTTGCGCTAGCCCAAATCGCGTAGCTTCGCGGCCTTCGCCATCCGCCGACCCGCGGCTGATTCTCTCTCAACCGGTCCGTCTCAAAACTGGGCGCAGGGTGAAGTCAATCTGACTCAGCGATTTGTCGGGCTGTCTCCCAGCCCGATCGAGGGGAGAAAAAAATCCAACTCGCATAAGTCGTTTTGGCGAAACAGTCTACGCCGCGGCCGACGCGCTATCTCAGCATTTATGAAGCAGTCTTCGGGGCGACCGGCGAGCTTTGGCGCACGGACTGCTTTTAGATGGGTCAGATTCGACCCCATGCACCAGCGGTAAACACCGCCTGCAACTGTGGATCGAGAAAACAGAAACAAAAGTGAGTCGAGTAACATTTCGCCCGAAACCGCGCCTCCTGTAAACGGCCGGTCTAACGGGCTCCCGAGTAAACCGGCGAAATCCCCTCTCATTCAAGGAGTGTTAGTCATGTTGCGATTCAATTTCCAAGCTGTCGTCGCGGCCGTCGTCGTAGGGATTGCGACCACTTCCGCAGTCAAGGCCCAAGACTATACCACCGGCGGCTACGGCGGCATCCCCTGGGGATACGGCTATGGCGGTATCAACGTGCCCGGCACAGCGGAGGGTGCGACCAATTTCGGCACGGGCGTTGGCCTGGGTGCGTACTACACGGGGCTGGGAAGTTACAACTACAACACGGGCCGAGGCTTGGAGCATCGCGAAAACACTCGCGAACATTACTTGCGAAATCGCCCGTTGGCGGTGCAGACGTATTTCGAGCGTCGTCATATCAACGAACAGAACCGCGCCTCGGCGCGACCTTCCCCTGTGACGATGGAACAGGCGGCGTCTCACGCCCGCGCCGCGGCGCCGAAGCGCATGGGGGTTTATGAGATCGACACCGCGACCGGCACGCTCTACTGGCCCGACACGTTGCAGGACGAGCGGTTCGCCGAGCTTCGCGACCAGCTCTCGTCTTTGTTCGCCACGCGTGCCAAGACGGGCGCCGGTCTGGGCACCCAGACGCATCGCCAGATCGCCGAGACGACTCAGAAGTTGCAGACGGCTCTGCGACAGGCGACGTTCAAGGAAACGACCAACCCGTTGAACTCCAGCGAGTTCGTGCCGGCCAAGAAGTTCCTCGACAGCCTCGCGTATGAAGCCCGCTTCGCCCCCGAGACTCCGGCGGCCCAGGTCGCGGCAAACTAGTGCTTTGTCAATGCTCAGATTTTGGGTAGCAGAAGTCGTGAGACTTCTGATGTTCGCGACAGAATCAGGGTAATACGGAAGTCTCACGAGTTCCGCTACCCGCAAACCAAGATGTGACACAGCACTAGACCTTGGCGATTGAGAACGAGTACGCGTAGTTCGGAATAGCGAAGACCGACCGTACAATGCAAACAGCCCCCGGCCACAAGACCGGGGGCTGTTTTTTTTCGCGCGAAGTGTGCCCAGTTCGATTCCTGTGTGAATTTCAGCTACTGACGCCGCCACAAGCGCATTTCCAGTGAGACCCGCGTCGTGTCCTCGTTGAGGTTCACGGCGCCGCCGTGAATCAGATAGGGAGAGAAAACGAGCACTTCGTCCGGCTTCGGATCCGGCCGCGTCATGACGATGCCACGATTGGCTCGCGTCACGGTCGGCACGGTGTACTTGAAGCCCTGAATGCGCGCACCACTTACCGATCGTTCGATCTCACTCTCGGACCAGGTGTGACTTCCGGTAACGACCGGTAGCGAGGACTGTGCATTGCTGCCCGCGATCGGCACATAAATGTTCACTCCGTCGCGAAGGTGGTCCAGCCACACGTCGCGATGGGGCGGGTTGTTGTCCTGTGCCTTATTTGGCCGCACGATCCGCAAGAAAAACGGCCGTCCTGAGTATTTCGGACCTGCGACGGAAACCGGGGCGCGGCAAATTTCCGAGATCCGCTGGGCGACCACATCGAGTCGGATCGGAAACTGGTGCCCCTCGAAGCCGACGCGCGTCCGATGTATGACCGCCGCGTGCTGTTCGTCGGTCACCATACGATGGTACTTTTCGAGCCGAAAGCCCGGGCCAGTGCGGACGCCGACGGCCTCCATCTCGCCGCGAATCAGTTCGGCAAACCCTTCGCAGAGTTGCCGTCGGTATTGCTCGGAAAGAAAGGGCGCCACGCAGTAGCCCCTATCGTTCCAGCCCGAATCGCGAATGACGTTGTCATCGGCTTCGAGCAGAACCGTCGCGGGCCCAAGCTCGGTCGTGCCGTCCAACTCGAACGATACTTTGAATTGGTCGATCCAGTATTCGACTAATTGCATAGCGCGCCACTCCTTTGGCTGAGGGGATCGATCGGTGAAGGATTTCGAGCAGGCAGGCGATCCTCGCCGCACGTGCCATTCACGACGGCGTCGATACGGGCCAGCAGCTCGGGACTGAGTTGAACGTCGGCGGCTTCGGCGTTGTGCCGGATCTGCTCTGGATTCGAGGCCCCGGTCAACACGGCCGAAATGCCCGCATGGCGCAAGCACCAGGCCAGCGCCATGGTCGATAAGGAATAACCGTGGTCGAGCGCAAGGGATTGCAACTGCCGCACGATGGTTTCGGTTCCGGCGTGCAGGTGCCACATGTCCTTGCGCGCGGCGGGGTGAGCGGCCCGCGAATCGGCCGCGGCCGGGCCGCTCAGGTATTTGCCTGTCAGCACGCCCTGCGCCAAAGGGGAGTAGCCGATGATGCCGACGCCCAAAGACTGACACGTCGGCAACGTCGATTGTTCGATCCTGCGCTCGAGCAGGCTGTAGAAAAACTGATTGCTGATGGGGCGATGGGCGCCCAGCGATACGGCCGTATCGCGGCAATTCACCAATTCCTCGGCGCTGAAACGACTGGCGCCCCAGTAGAGGATTTTGCCCTGCCGCACCAGGTCGTCCATCGCCATCACCGTCTCATCCAGCGGCGTCTGCGTGTCGAAGCGATGGCACTGCAACAAATCGATGTAGTCGGCGCCCAGTCGCTTCAACGACCGATGCAACGACGTGAAGATGTGCTTTCGCGACAGGCCACGGCCATTCGCGTCCGACGAGGTTGGAAAATACAACTTCGTAGCGACGACGAAGTCGTCGCGATTGCACTCCTGGAGGAATTCGCCCAGGATCGACTCGCCGTCGGCGTACGTATCGGCCGTGTCGAGAAAATTGACTCCCGCTTCGCGGGCGGCAAACAGGATCCTCCGCGCCATTGGCTTGTCGACAGTGACGCCAAACGTATTCCATGTGCCCAGTCCAATCGCACTGACCTGCACGCCCGAGCGACCGATTCGGTTGTACTTCATGGACGCATCCCAACGAGCGCGTTCCAACTATCTGCCTCACAGAGGATTATCGTGTTAAGTTGCGACGGACTTGCGGATTATTCTGGTCGCTTGGAATTCGGAGCTTGGGCATACGCCCCGGCGACCAATCCACCGGCGCTTTCCCGGCTTGCGCCGCTAACCCGCACTCCCATGCAAGCATCGCATGCCAGCGTTCGGAAAGACATTGCCAATAACCGAACCGATGCAACGGCATGGACCGGAGTCAGACAGGTGGAGAGCCACAGTCGCAGGGCGCCGATCTTCGTTCGGGCGTAACTGACTGCCCCACGTCCGGAGTCGCTAATTCCCTGTCGAGCGAACCGCGATGAATCGAGCCCACTTGTCTCGAGTCGGCCCCAATCCGTTGACATGTGCGACTTACGGCAACACGTCGCGCTAGAGTCCGCGCGAACGAAAGGGGTGAAGACGCGACGGTCAATCGTCGCCGCAAGACCACAGCAGGTTGCCACGACCGCAAAACCGCACGACCCGCCGCGATGCCCCACAAGAAGGTACCCCCACGGGGACGCAAACTATTCGCGTATTCCCGGGGGAAAAGGCCATTCTCGGCCTCCACGCGCTGAGAAAGCGCTGAAGTTCGGTCCGACCGTGGCAGATTCTCACGGGCCGGACGATCACGAGCTCGCGGCCATCGTCCGCGCGCTGGCGTTAGGCGTATTCTACCGCGCGGGCCGGCTTGATTTCAAAGGCCGTTTTTGGCCACGCACACAGTGGCCAAAAACGGCGATTGACAGCGTATCGATGCGTCCAAAGTAGGTCCCGGCCGCCGGACGGGATCTAGAGTTCGGCGCACGTTCCGTACACCACGGTCCCGCTCGGCAAGCGGGATGTCTTGCGCTGTGCGAGCGGTGAACCGAACGCTCGCTTTCCGAGATCAACGAGGGGTCGCAATTGCCAGTTCCAGTAGCTATCGTAGACGAGCGTCTATTAGGCAGGGAATCATGCTTGAAGGGCAGTTGCATGGCGATGACCAAGGCCGAGCTGGAGCGACACCAAGCCGAGTACTATGCGCTTGTCACGCAAGTGCGGTCTGCGTTGCAATCACGGCGTTTTCACCTCGCGATTGAACTTGCCGTGTCGGCGTGGCCATATATCGACGGAATGATGCAGTTCGAGCGCCGATACGAGAGCAAGGAATTCAAAAGCATCGAAGCGATTGACGTCGTCGTTCGGCTCGCACCGCTTCTCTTCGATTTCCAATGCCTGAACAAGCTGGCCGATCTCCTCAAGGCTCAGCGCCGCATCGATAAGAACGCATCTGCCGACCTCGCTGCAAATTTGTCGAACGCCCAGGCTTTGATGTGGGAAGCTCATCGGCTCTGGAAGCATCTTGAGGCCAACCTGGACGCTCGCCAGGACGAATTGCGAAAGAATCTTGGAGGTGATCAGGATCGCTGGCGAGGGATTGCCGAGGAGTGGGAACGAATTGGAGTTGTTCGGCGGACGCCCGACGGCGGATCTTACCGCCTAGCGCTCTGTACGAGAATGGACGAGCCAGTGCATGGCAAGTGTCCCTCCTGCGGCGTAGTCGCAAAAGCGCGCAAGGCGAGGATGCTTGTCGAGACGCCGTGTCCAAAATGCGGCGTTCTTGCGAGGTTTGTCATTCTCGCAGCACGACCAGAAAGCATCAAAAAGGGGTAACCTGGTGGACTATCTCATCGTCGCGTTGATTGGATTCGTTGGTGGCGGAATCGTGGTTTACGTCGCGCTTTTGCAGAAGCAAAAGAGGCTCGACGAGCAGAGACGATACCAAGCCGATCAAACGGAGCGAATTGAGGACGGCTTCCGAGCGATTTCGGCTCGGGAGCTCACTCTGAAGGAGTCTGCGACCAGCCTCAAAGCTCAGAACGACGCTGCGCAACTCAATTTACACAGGCGGATCGCAGTGCTCGTGACCGAGGAGGCACGGTTCAACGCCCGTCTTGTCTCCTACCAAGAGTTGCAGCACGAGAATGCAGTCGTCAAAGCGGATTTGTTCAATCTGACGGTGCAAGCCCGTAAATTTGGGCTTGATCATCAAGTGCTGGCAAAGGCCCAGCAAGACCTGGACGAAAGGAGCAACCTACTTGCCGCACGATACTTGAAAGACAATGTCAAATGGATTGGATCGTCGCTCAATCCCAACAACTACGTGACTTGTAAGCAGCGGCTTCAGGATGTAATCGAACGTTGCCGTAGTATTGGCTTCAATATCTCGCCAAGCGAAGAGGCGGCGTTGTTTAGCGATTTGAAAAGCGAGTTCTCGATGGTCGTTCGGGCAGCACTCGAGCGCGAGGAGCAGGCGCGAATACGGGCACAGATCCGCGAAGAACAGATGCGAGAGCGCGAGATCCAGCGTGAGCTACAACGGCTCGAACGAGAACGCGAGGCGATCAAAGTCGCATTGGATCGGGCATTGGCAGAAGCCGAAGGTCGACACAGCGAGGAGATTGATCGACTGATGGCGCGAAATTCGGAACTTGAAGCGTCGCAGCGAAAGATCTCACAAGCCCAACTCACGAGAACTGGTCACGTTTATGTGATCTCCAACATTGGTTCATTCGGCGAGAATGTCTTCAAGATTGGAATGACCAGGCGAGAAAATCCATCGGATAGAGTGTGTGAGTTGGGTGACGCATCCGTGCCGTTTCCGTTTGACGTGCACATGATGATAAAGTCCGATGACGCTCCGACTCTGGAAAACGCTTTACATCGCAAACTTCACAAGCTGCGCGTCAATAGAGCAAATCCACGCAAGGAGTTCTTCCGGATTGAGATTGCGTCCCTACTTGAGATTGTCAAGGAACACCACGGAGAAGTCGAGCATTTCGCCGACGCGAAGGCATTAGAGTACCGGCAAAGCCTTTCCATGTCGGACGAGGATCAGGAATTCATCGAGCAAGTATACGATGAGTTGGATGACGACGGGCTGGCGCCCGACGAAGATGCGCCGGCAAATGAATGCGCGTCAGCATCGACGGAGACTTTGGGTGGCTAGCCGTAAGCGATCGAAAGACTAAAATTCGCGAGATTGTCGAGGGATTGTTGCATGCCCCCGCGTCCCCTCACCAAACTTCGCAAGCTTTGTCTGGCCTTGCCCGAGGCGCATGAGGTGAAGGCGTGGGGCGAGCCGACGTTTCGGGTGCGGAACAAGATGTTTGCCATGTTTGCCGATGCGAGCAACCATCATGGCGGCGGACGTCATGCGGTTTGGATCAAGGCCGAGCGGGCGGAGCAGGCGATGAGGGTAAAGGCCGCGCCCGAGTGCTTCTTCGTGCCGCCCTACGTGGGCCCGAGCGGCTGGGTGGGCGTGTGGCTGGACGGGGTTGTCGAGTGGGAGGACATCGCCGAGCTGTTGCGCGATGGGTATCGGCTGGTTGCGCCGAAGAAGCTGTTGGCGGAGTTGGATGAGCAGGCGATCGACGACGAATAGGAGATCGCGTCAACGCTCGCTGTGCGAAATGTGGAGCATCTTTTCTCGTGGCGACCGTCGGCGCTCATGGCATCATGGCCCCATTTTTTCAGCGACGTCGGCGGAATGAGGCCAGCCATAGCGCGACTCCACCGAGCGCCATAAGCAAAACAGTTGAAGGTTCTGGTATTGGCTTGGACGTGAACAAGTTGCCCCGGACAAAGCCATTGGCGCCTCCGTCCCAGACCGTAAGAAAGCGATGCAAGTTGGTGTCCGCGGCAACTGAGATCGAGCCGGCGCCGCCGTTGGACAGAATGCGTTGCGGCCCAATACGACTGCCGGCAGCCGACGATTCCTGCCCGGTGCTGTTGTTCAATGTCCCGAGCTCTCTTTCAAACACGGAAAAAAAGCGGCCGTCGAACCCGGGAGTGAACGCGATATCGCCCCCCAGCAGCGTATCTCCTTCGAAACCGGCCGTGTTGGCGATGGGAAGTGAATTGCTTGCGAGCGAACCGTCGGGATTCACAAGCGTGGCGAATTGGTCGAACGAGGCCCCGGCATTGATTTGATTGTATTGCACAAACCAACGATCGCGGATGCTGTCGTAGGCAATGTTCGAGCGATTGTCGGTGCCGGTGGTGGCGATGTTGAACGGTCCGCCGATTAAGCTGCCGTTGGATGCCGACAGGCGCTGACCACGAATGTATCCCTGGTTGTCGACAGGCTCATGGTCCCAAGTGACCAAGAATTGATTGCCTGACGCTCCCCATGCCACCGACGGATAGCCGGAAAAGCGGTTGTCGTTCGAGATGTTGAATTCGTTTCCAATGAGGCTTCCGG
>Ga0163150_10007417_pt1 | contig 12911 bp, 11 predicted proteins | sample OliLakLV19P2IB_FD_148628 | JGI IMG/M metagenome (GOLD analysis project Ga0163150, IMG submission 148628) | Freshwater microbial mat bacterial communities from Lake Vanda, McMurdo Dry Valleys, Antarctica - Oligotrophic Lake LV.19.P2.IB | ecosystem: Environmental > Aquatic > Freshwater > Lake >...
CGGATGGGCCTTACGAATTCAGCCCCGGCAAACACGGCCGGCAGTGCGACACGCTGCACTGCTGGAGTTATCATCCCGGCGGCGCGGTCTTTGCCATGTCCGACGGCAGCGTGCATTTTTTTGCCTACGCTGCCAACGACGTGATGCCGATGCTGGCGACGAGGGACGCGGGGGAAGTGGTGGCGGTGCCGGAGTAGAGTAGATCGATTGTCCCCAATCGATCATTTTACAAGCCCGCGGTGCAAGCGAGTTGTTAACGGGTGCGGGGTCAGGAGACCCGCGCACAGCGCGATTGTCTATGCGTGCGGGGTCGGGAGGCGCGCAGGCTGGGGGCTCGCTGGTCAATTCTGCACCCAACTACAATAAGCCAATGTGAAATGCCGGATTGACTGCTTGCAGGAATTGATGACCGATGGCGTTTCGATTGATTCTGCTGTTTTTGATATTCGCTGGTGGCTGTTCCCAGACCAGGTCGCCAGTGCTGGAAATACGGGACTCGCTTTTGGAGTTTGGACGGGATAGCCGGAAGGTCCTGCCGGTTGAGTTTGTTTCCGAAATGTTTGTGACGCTATCGTCCGCTGCGGGATCAAAGCTCGTTCAGCACGACAGCATGAAGGGAATCAACGGCGGGCAATTTGTAAATTATTGGTTGCCAGTAACGATTGATGCAACAATTGAGCCCGGGTCCGGAAATAACACCGCTTCAATAAAGGCCGCGTATGAATGGGACGCAACGGACCCGTTGCCGGTCCAGAAGTCCTTTACCGAGGCATTCGTGGCGAAGGATGGCACGGCACGGGAAACCAGGATTTTGCATCACTCAACGGTCCGGGTAAAGGAAATGGACCGGTCAAAATGCTACCTGGCAGGGTATGGGCTGGTGGAGCCCGATTTTTCCGGGAATCGGTCACGCGGATACTTTGGCTGGATTTTGGCGGGTTGTGCGGTGTTGCTGGCCGGGAGGGTGGTTTGGGTATTCGTGAAGAGCAGGGGGGTGGGAGCCTGAAGGTCGAATTGCGAACTGAAGAAGAAGCACGTTCACGGAATGAACGGCTACGTAGCCGTTCACTCCGTGAACGTGCTGGCGGCGGAATCGGATTACAATAATTTCTGGATGGCGATTCTGTGGGTTTGCAGGTTTTCGATCGTGTGGCGCGGGGTCATCACGACGGAGCGTGATGAGTACATTGTTTACTGGCCGGAATTGTTTCGCTTCAGAACTTCTTCGACAGTGCCTGCGATCAGCCGGGCGCAGCGGGCCCACCAGAATGGCGGTTCCATCCGTTTCATTTCTTCCGGCGTCGTATCCCTGGCCGGATCGCAGATGGTGATTTCGGGATATGCATCGAAGAAGCGGATCGCCAGCTTGTTCAGCCGTTGCATCTGGTCCAGGTCTGCGATCGAACGGGACGGGGTCCGCGGAACAGTCTGCACCCAGACCAGTTTCGCGCCGGTTGGGCGGAGCAGCTCGACCCATTCCCGCAGCATCGTCGCGTATTCTTCGTCGGTTGATTGCAGGTTGGCCTGGCCGAAATTGAAGAGGATCACATCCCAGTGGTGCCCAGGCGATTTGTAGGGACCCAGCCAGACAGGTAACCTTTCCCGGTTTTCACCGCCGCGACAGTTCTCGGGCGGGTGGGAAAAATTCGCGATGTCGGCATGGTTGTTGCGAAGCGGACCGAGGGTGGAAAGGGACATTTCATCGCCCAGCACCAGACAGCGGGGCAAGCCGGCGACTTCTCCGGCCAGCGGATCCAGCAGGCGGGTGAAAATGATTTCATCGGCAATCAACAGGTCCCCGTCCTGGCGAATCGTGGCCTGGACTTCCGTCACAAACGGCTCGAGGTCCAGGAAACTCCCATGGTCGACGCTTGCGTCCCGGTCCAGCAGCAATGCCTGAATCGACAGGTCGCCGAAACGGATGGTGGCCACAGACCGGCTGTCGATACTCTCGATCGCTCCGGCCAGATCAAGCCGTTTCGGGTCGGGCAGCCAGAAGGTTTCCGGTGCAGTAGCGGTCAGTATGTAATTGACCAGCCGCCGCTGTCCGCCGGACTCCCAACAGCGTGTCATCTCCTGTTCATGCCGGAACCAGCCGCGAATGTAGAGTGGTGTCTGAATCGCGATCTCAACAGACAGGTTGACGTTATCCGTCGCTTTGGTGCCGCTTGCAGCGACTTCGCACGAAATCCGTTTCTTGTCCAGATCAAACTCCGGCCGGACGATCCGCTGCCGGTATTCAGTCCTCGGGCCAGTCGCAATTTCCAGCACCGTTTCTCCCGACTGGATTTGAATTGAGTATTTCATCTGTCCGGTAACGATCCCCGAGACGGTCGTCCGCTCCGGCTGGTCAGTGGATTGCGTTGCGCCCATCACCGATGGGATTGCAAGATGAATGAGCAAGGCGGTGACCAGCCATGTTCGCAAACAATTACGTTTCAATTTTTTGCAGGCCTGTTTCATTCCTGATGCCCCTGGTATTCAGAATCAGGTTACCGAATCCGGATGCTGACGGAATATGAACCATGCGGCACCCAGCAGGCACAGCCCTGCCCAAAGATAGTCCAACGTCAGCTTCTCACGCATGTAGAGTATCGCAAATGGGACGAAGACTGTCAGCGCGATCACTTCCTGTAAAATCTTCAGCTGACCGAGTGACATAACCTCGTGTCCGGTCCGGTTCGCGGGAACCTGCAGCAAATATTCAAACAGGGCAATCCCCCAGCTTGCCAGGGCGGCAACGATCCAGGGCCTGGATTCGAGGTTTTTCAGATGCCCGTACCAGGCAAACGTCATAAAAACGTTGCTCAATGACAGCATCACGATCGTAAACAGGTAGGGTCGCATCGTGTCGATCCTGGCATGTGTTATAGGGGCCAGCGCGCCGGCGATTACACGTCCAGGTTGCGGACTTCGAGGGCGTGTTTCTCGATGAATTCGCGGCGAGGTTCCACCTTGTCTCCCATCAGAACACGGAACATCTCGTCAGCTTCGGCCGCGTTCAGCATCGTCACCTTGATCAGTGTCCTGTTCTCCGGATCAAGTGTGGTTTCCCGGAGTTCCTCGGCGTTCATTTCGCCAAGACCTTTGAAGCGTGTTACCGACATTCCTTTTTCGCCAGCACTTCGAATCGCGGCCAACAGACCGCGCAGGTCGTCGATTCCGGTTGTCGATTCACCCCGTCGCAACTGGTAACGGCTCCCCTCCTCGCCGGTTTTCTGCATTGGGAAGAGGCTGTCGATCGAGAAGCCCATTTCTTCCAGGTCTTTTAGACCGTTATTGATCGTTCGGACTTCGTGGAACTCGTTGATTTGCAGGCGGGATCCGGCCGGATCACCGTTGGTTTCGGCTGTACCCGTCTGGTCTTTGGATCCATTTTGGTCAACGCTCAATTCACCGCCCGTTCGAATTTCTTCGTCGCGCAGAAAGTCATCCAGTTCCTTGCGGGTGGTGAACCAGTGTTCATCCGATCCGACAAATACGTGATAGACCGGCAGCCGGCCGGTTTCCAGATTCATCCGTTCGGAATGGGCGCGGATGTTGATTCCGCGACGTTCAAGGGCCATGATTGCGTCCTCCATCGAGGCCATCATCCGGCAAAGCTTTTGCATCTGGTCCGCTTCGATATTCCGGCCATCGTCGGTAACCAGTGAGGTGTCCTCCATTCCCCGTTCCATCAGGAACCGCTTCATTTCTTCTTCGGTCTGGACGTACCAGGTCTTTTTCTTCTGGACCACCCGAAACAGGGGAGGCTGGGCCACGTAGATATGACCCTGCTCGATCAACTGGTACATCTGCCGGTAGAAGAAGCACAACAGCAGCGTCCGGATGTGTGAGCCGTCCACATCAGCGTCGGTCATGATGATGATTTTGTTGTAACGCCGTTTGGAAACATCCTGGTCCGCACCGACTCCGATCCGGATGGCGCTGATGATCGACTGGACCTCCTCGTTGGCGAGCACCTTGTCTTCGCGGGCCTTGTAGGCATTGATGATTTTTCCGCGGAGAGGAAGGATCGCCTGGAATTCTTTCAGCCGTCCGCCTTCTGCGCTGCCACCGGCCGAATCACCTTCGACCAGGTAGATCTCACATTTTTCCATGTCATTGCTCAGACAATCGCGCAGTTTGCCGGGCAGTCCACCGCCACCCAACACCGATTTTCGGCGAACCTTTTCGCGGGCCATCCGCGCCGCTTCCCGCGCTTCGGCCGCCTGGATCCCCTTGCGAATGATGATCTTTCCGGTGGCTGGCGTCTCTTCTAGAAAGTTCTTGAGGAACTCACCAAACGTGGAGCTGACCAGCCCTTCGATCTCGTTGTTGCCGAGCTTGGTCTTGGTCTGTCCCTCGAACTGCGGCTCCGGAACTCGCAGCGAGATGACCGCAGTCAGTCCTTCCCGGAAATCCTCCCCCAGCATATTAAGGTCTTTGTGGAACAGGTTGTTTTTCTTGCCGTAGTTGTTCAGCGTGCGGGTGATCGCAGTCCGGAATCCGGAAAGGTGCGTACCACCTTCCTGGGTATTGATGTTGTTGACGTAGGTGTGAACATTTTCGGTCAGATCCGTGCTGTACTGTACCGCGATCTCGATTCCGACGTTTTCGTGATCGCCGTTGTAGTGAATTACATCCGTGTGCAGTGCGTCGCTGGAGCGGTTTAGATGTTCGACGAATTCAATGATGCCACGCTCATAATAATACTCGGCACCGTCATTGATCCGTTCATCGCGAAAGACGATGCGAACACCGCTGTTCAGAAATGCGAGTTCCTGCAACCGTTTGTTCAGCGTTCCATATTCAAATTTCGTGACCGGGAAAATCAGCGGATCGGGCTTGAAGGTGGTCTTTGTTCCGCGTTTGTCTGTTTTCCCGACTCGCGTTACCGGACCGGTTGGAATTCCGCGTTCGTATTCCTGCTGATAAACGTGTCCGTCGCGGTTGACCTCGACAGCGGCCCATTCGGAAAGAAAATTCACCACGGTCACGCCTACACCATGCAGACCGCCAGACGTTTGATAAACGCCTTTCTCAAATTTGCCGCCGAACTTGAGGACCGTCATTACGCCCTCGAGCGTCGATACTTCGCGGTCCATTTCCTCGCTAAGCTGTTTGTGAATATCCACCGGGATTCCGCGGCCGTCATCCACCACGGTCACTGATCCATCGTCGTTTACGGTCACATGAACTGCCGTGGCAAAATTTGCCATCGCTTCGTCGATCGAGTTGTCGACAACTTCGTAAACCAGATGATGCAATCCGCGAACTGTCGTGTCGCCGATATACATTCCAGGACGTTCGCGCACGTGATCGAGGTCACTGAGGTGCTGGAGGTCTTCGGATTTGTATTCGCTTTTGGCCTGTTTTTTTGTGGTCTCGGTCATGTTCGGCAGCTGTTTTTCTGAAAGGCGAATGAATGGGGCCAATGGCAGTAGTGTTTGCATTGGGCTGTTGTCAGTGTTTGAACCGGGCCGGGTCCACGCGAAACCGGAAAGCGGAAATTTTTGTCTGGGGCAGTTTCTGGTTCAGTTGCTGAAGCAAATCCTGCTGGTGAAAAACCAGCTCCTGCAAAACCATGCTGTCCGTAACGAAGACTTCCAGACTGCCCCGGCGAACCGGACCGGCCATCGTACAATTGGACCACTGCTTTCCGGCAACCTGTTTCCAGGTCGAATCCAGTTCCTGGCTGGCCTGTGTTCCGGCCACGCCAGACCTCGCGATGATTCGGGGAATCAGCCGGTCAATCGTCCGGGGACGACGGGCGTAAATCCGCCTCTGGTCGATCAACCGGGCAGCCTGATCAAATTCATGTTCGTCGAAATCCTGTTGCATACTGGACATCATTTTTCCTGACCACGCTGCAGCGGCATGATCACGTATCCGTATTTGTCGTCGGTACTGCAAAAAGCCGCTGACTGCGGGCCTTCGACATCCAGTGTAAAAGTCCGGTCCGGCTGCAGAACTCGCAAAAAGTCGCCGATGTACCGGTTGTCCAGGCGAATCACGAGTTCTCCACTGTCATAGGAGACGGGCAACTCGACCCGCGACTGTCCCACATCCGCTGTGGAACTGCTTAACACGAGCGAACCGTCGGAAAAAGTAAAATCAATTCCCCGGCTCTCCTCGCTGGCAACAATCGCTGCCTGTCTCAGGGCCGTGTAGAGGGGCCCAACCGGAAGATCAATTTTTTGGGAATCTTTGCGGTTCGGAATCGCGTCACGCCATTTCGGAAAGCGACCTTCGACAAGCCTGGTATTGAATACACCGGTTGGCATCCCCATCACCAGGTCGTTGGAGCGGATCGCCAGACTGATTTCAGTATCTCCGTCCGGCAAAATGCGTTCCATCAACTGCATGCTTCGCGATGGCACAATGGTCGTACCGCCAGCCATCTCCGGCTTGCCGGTTATCTTGACCGGGATCTCCATCTTGGCCATCCGGCGACCGTCGGTACCCACACCGACAAGGGTATCTCCGTCAACCTCCAGCAGGATCCCACCCAGTGCATAGCGGCTGCTTTCGGTGTCCGTTGCGAACAGCGTGCGTCGAATCAGTTCGCGCATCGCGCCGGCCCGGATCTGATAGCAGGACTTCTCTTCAAATCCCGATACCTCCGGAAACTCGTCGGGGTTCTGGGTTTGCAATTCGAAACGGCTATGGGCACCTTTTACGACCGCTTTTCCGTCACCCGCTTCAATCGACAAAAACTCGTCGCTGCTTTCCCGCAAAATCATGTTCAGGCGGGCCACCGGAAATACAGCGGTCCCGGGTGCATCGACTTCGACCTGCTCGACGTTCAGCCTAACGCCAACCTCGGTATCGGTCGCAGTCAGCACTGTATGATCCTTGTGCACGTCCAGTTTGACGTTTTGCAGGATTGCCCGGGGTGACCTGACCGGAGAAACCATGGCTGCGGTCTGAAAGACTTTCAAAAAGTCTTCCCTGTTGATTTTGAGTTTCATGTGCAAGCCAGATTGTATATTTGTGTTTAAACCAGAGTCTTATTCGTAATTACATCGTGTTTGATGTTGATAACCCAGCCATTACCAGCCAGTTTTCATTCATTTTTCATGGTATTACCGGGCATGTGACGAGGTGGAAAATCTGTTTGGAAGACGGTTATCAAACTGTCTATGCCATGTTTGTAATTTGTCCGGAAACGGCCATGTTCCTGTTCCATGTCAACTTCGACGTCCCTGACCGACACTCACCAACAGGGTATCAACAGGTTTTCCGGAAGTAACAGTATCCAAAGTTTCTGAAAAGCCATTTTCCATCCGCTCAGGCAAATAATTCACCAGCAATTCACCAGCCCGGTTTTCCAGTTCCAGAACATTGGCGGCAAACAAACTGTCTTCGCCGATCCGGTTACCGGTTTTCCGGAAGGCGTGCAAAATCGTTGAATGGTCCTTGCCATTCAACAATCCGCCGATGCCGGAAAAACTCCACTCAAACAATTTGCGCAAAAGATAAACCAGAACCCCCCGGGCCATTACCGTCGATTGCTGGCGACTGGTTCCGAGAATGTCTTTGCCGGTAACACCGGTTTGGGCGGCAACCGCATCGATCAACCGGTGCTGGAACTCCGGATTCTGGCTCGCTTGCCGAACAAATCCCGAGACCATTTCAACGTCGACAACAGCATTGGAACCGGCGGTCTGTTGGCGAACTGCCAGCGTGGAGATGACGCGACGAAGCATTCCGGCAGAAACCGGGAAACGCTTGACGATCAGTAATTTCGCCGCCGGATCAATTTCCAGTTGAAACTCTTTCTCCAGTTCACCGATGATTTCCAAACGGGCGGCCGGGCCTGGAAGCTGGACCGGTACAGTCAATCCGCTACACAACCGGCCAGTCAGGGCTTCACCCAGCATACTGGTCCTGTTGGGGTTTTCCGGCAATGTGGTGATCAGCGGAACCTGCAGGGCGATCAGGTTATCAAGCACTGACACAAGAAAATTCTGTGCCGCCTGATATCTTTCCAGATGATGAATGTCGTCGATCACAATCACCGCTGCCGATTCCATTTGGGCTGCCAGCTGATCGGCAGTTCCGGAATCAATCGCCTCAGCAACCGCACGGGCAAAATCGGATCCGGTCCATTCCAGTCGCAGCCCGGACCGGCCATTCATAAAACTGCTGCCGGCAATCGTCCAGGCCAATGTGGTCTTGCCGCATCCCTGGGGTCCAAACAACACCAGCGGCGAGAACCAGCCCGGCCAGTCCCGAACACCAAATGGACCATTGCCGTCGAACAGCTTGCGAAGCGATTCGTTGGCGCTGTCGGCAACAAATACGGACCTGCTTCCGATACCGCGACTTCGCCGGAGTGTTCCCGATCCACGATTTCCGGATGGCGACATCGGGATCAACAACAGGTTGTCAGTATCGGCGAAAGCCATGAAATTTGCTGGTAAAAAGCGGATCGCTGGAAACCCCAAATTCTACTGCTTTTTCGACGTTTACGCGACGGGCCGGGCCCCAAAAAAGGGATCATTTACCCGGGCGCAAGCCGTTGACAATCCTGGAGATGCGCTCGACTGCCAGATTCACTTCTGCCCGCGTCGTGGGAACCCCGAAACTGATCCGCAAGGCACCTTCGACCAGCCCACTTTCCAGGCCCATGGCCATTAGAACCGGAGATGGCTCGCTCGATCCGCTGGCACAGGCGGAACCGGTCGATATCGCCAATCCCGCCATGTCCGCTGCAAGCAGAATTGCCTGGCGGTCCAGACCGGGAAACGAGACATTCGAAACGTGGCCGGAACGTGGCGCCAGATTCCCGTTGTACTCCAGTCTGCCAGTAACGACCGCTGTCAGCCGTTGTTCAAATTCATCCCGCAGTCCGGCAATCTGTAGCGATCGCGTTGACAATTCCCCGATCGAACGGCCCAGCGCTGCATGCATTCCGGCCAGCAGTGCGACATCCTCTGTCCCCGGCCTCCAACCCATCTGCTGCGACCCGCCCGTCATCATCGGTGCGATCTCCAAACCATGTCGCAACAACAGGCCACCGATTCCGCGCGGACCATGAAACTTGTGGGCTGCAATGGTCATCGCGTCCACGCCGAGTTCCTGGAATGAAAGTGGAATATGACCAACCGCCTGCACGGCATCGGTATGGATCAGGGCACCGAACCGGTGACAGATAGCGGCCGCTTCCCGAACTGGCTGAACGACTCCGGTTTCGTTGTTGACCAGCATCAGGCTGACCAGCCCGGTCGGCTTCTCCTGCAACAGCTGTTCCAGAATTTCCAGCCGCACCACGCCGTTGCGATCAACCGGAATCTGCCGGATCTCTGCACCCCGCGAGCTGGCGATGGACGCGGCGCCGGAAACACCCGGGTGCTCAACAGCCGATACGAGAAGTTGCGGACGGCCGGATTGAACCAGCCCCAACACTGCCAGGTGATTGGATTCCGTCCCTCCGCTGGTCGTAATCAGTTGATCCTGGCGCATTCCGGTCACATGGCCACCGAGCAACCGGAGCGAACCGGTCCGGAGCCGTTCCAGTTCGCGGCTGGCAGCCTGGCCGGGATGGTGTTGGCTGTTGGGATTTGCATATCCGCGCAGCAGGTATTCGTGCACCACGCCGGCGACTTCCGGGTCGATCGGCGTCGTGCTGCAATAGTCCAGATAGATTCCGCCGTTCACTGGCCAGTACCCTCGCCCGCGTCGGTGCCGGAAGAAGTTTCCGACGTTTTCGTTTTGGCTGGTGTCGCGGCCACAGCGGGATTGGCCAGGGACGACGCCAGCTGTTCCAGTTCGTTTGCCGTTGCGTTATCACCGCTTTCACGAAACCGGTTTGCCTGGTCCAGAAGCAACCGGTTTGCGATGCGGTGGAGTTCGGCCTGAAACGGGTCTTCGTCTCCGGCTTTGGCCTCCGGAAAGGCCATCGCCAGACGAAACAGGTCGGGCATCAGAACGTACTGGTTGGCCCGCGCCAGCCCGGCAATCACCTGCCAAAACTCTGGCGCCCGATGTGGGTATTTTTCGTTCCAGCCGGACCAGTAACTGTCGTGTCCGTCACTGCTAATTTTCAGATAGGTATCGAGGATCACCGCATCCAGGTCGGACGAGATTCCATGTTGCCAATTCTCCCGAATCAGATCCCAGCGGTTTGTTTTTGTGGCCGGTGGCTGAATGTATCCATCACCCAGGAGAGCCTGCGCCAGGACACTCGATGAATCCTCGATCTCGCGGTTGGTCAGCGGCGCGCCAATGACAGGGATTCGATAATACCGGAAACGCCGGGTCTCGAATGTGTCGGGCGAAAACTCTTCGCCATCGACCACCGAAGCGATCAAAAGCCAGGCGGCCAGGAACGGCACGGAAATCACCAATACCAGCATGGACACGCAACCAATTCTCCCCCAGCGGATTTTTCGGGGTGGCATTTTGGCCGAAGATTCAGGATCATCCCGGATGGCAGGTTGTTCGCTCATGGATTGAATACAAAAAAATCGGGCCTTGAGGGGATGTCCGGTGTCCCGACAAACAGGGATCGGTGTAAACTTTTTTTCAATTGGCAAAGGGAAAAAATCCGGGTTGAAATCCGGTACAATCCGTGGTGTGAACTGAACATACCCGAAACAGCGGAACAGGATTCAGGCGGTTTTTGTTTTGCCAGGTGAAACAGCTCCCGGGCCAGACAGATTGATTATGGACGAAACGACCCGATTAAGACAGAAAGTGGAAGGTGTGCTGTTGTTGGCGCGAGTGCCGCTGAACAGCCGCCGGATCGCCCAGCTGGCAGGACTGGAGGACGGAACCCAGGCCCGCACACTGGTGCAAAGTCTGGCACAGCACTACGACCGTGTCGGGCGTGCCTTTCAGGTGAAACGGGTTGCCGGCGGATATCAGCTTCGGACACGGCCCCAGTTTTCCCGCTGGATCCGCCAGCTGGATCACGTCCCGGCCCCGCTGCGACTTTCCGGGCCTGCCATGGAAACGCTTGCAGTGGTGGCCTATCGCCAGCCGATTACCAAAGCCGATATCGAAGCGGTCCGCGGAGTCAGCTGCGGAGAAATGCTGCGGCAATTGCTGGACCGGGGACTTGTCCGGATTGCCGGTCGTAGCGAACATTTGGGACATCCGTTCCTGTACGCAACAACCCGTTTGTTCCTGACGACATTTGGATTGGGAGGGCTGGAAGCCCTGCCGCGTGCCGATAGACTGCGAGAACCAGGCTTGCCACAATGGTGTGCTTCGGTTCAAAATCCTGTACAGAACAACCCTGATTCGCCCACCATTCCGGGTAACGCTACCGAGGAGAATGTCTCGTGACCGTTTCGCAATTGACCCGCCATCCATTGACCCGTTCCGGATCCCGCGCCACACGAAGTGTTGTCGATCCGTTCGCGGCAACCGGTGATCAAAGATTCGTCGTGGCCATCGAGGACGACGACGACTTTGATGACGAAACCGGAGACGAAACCGGAGACGAAGTCGAGGACGAAGAGGACGACGACGAAGAGGACTTCGTCGATGATGACGACGATGAATTTGCCGATGATGACGCCGGAGGGGGTGTCGAAGAAGGTGAATGGGAGGAAATCGAAGACGACGAGGAAGACGACGAGGAAGACGACGACGAGTTTGTCGATGACGAAGATGATGAGGACGACGACGAAGAAGAGTCCGACGCCACCGCCGATGCCGATGCCGATGAAGAAGACGACGAGGAATGGGAAGACGACGATGACGACGACCTGGACGACGACGACTGGGGTGATGACGACGACGACGACGAAGAAGAAGATGACGACGATTGGGACTAGCAGCCGGATCAGGCCCGACAGACCGTGCTGAAGCACCCGGACTTTTGCGAAACCTGATTCCGGTCCGGTGACCTGTAAATAACGGCAGTTTCGACGGACCAGGAGGGCCGCGGTACGGGGAAGAATCGGAGACTTAGTCCCCGGAGTCCTCGCTGGAGCCCCGGTCCAGCCCGAATTCCTTGAGCTTTTTGTAGAGCGTATTCCGGTTCATTCCCAACCGACCGGCCGCTGCTTTCTGGACACCGCCGGTCTGCTGCAGGATTTGCACCAGCAACTCTTTCTCGACAGGACTCACGATCCGGTCATGCAGGTCAGCGGCATCCTTTTCGGCCCGTGAAATGGCGGCAAAGACAAACTCGCGGATCAGCCCCTCCTGGTCGGTGGGGCGGAATACAGCCGACTGGGACTGGGTCGCATCGCCGGTTACACATTCCGGCAAAAGCTCCAGGGTCAAAGTATCTCCGTCGGCCAGAACTACAGCCCGCTCCATGTAGTTCTGCAATTCACGAACATTTCCAGGCCACGAATAACCGACCAGTGCCTGCATCGCCTTCGGATCGATTTTCATGCGGGGCAGGGACAGAACGTCCCCGTACAGCTGCAGAAAATGTTCCAGCAGAGGCCGAATGTCGTCTTTGCGCCGGCGCAGCGCGGGAAGATGAATCGGCAACACGTTCAGCCGCCAGTACAGATCTTCCCGAAACCGTGTCTCGCCGACTTCCCGGGCCAAATCACAGTTGCTGGCCGCAATCACGCGAACATCCACCGGAATCGTCCGCGAATCACCAACCCGTTCGAACTCCCGCTCCTGCAAAACACGCAGCAGTTTGACTTGCAGGGTGCTGCTGGTGGAATTGATTTCGTCGAGAAAGATCGTTCCGCCGGTGGCCGCTTCGAATCGTCCGGTCCGGTCGCGCACCGCATCGGTAAAGGAGCCTTTTACGTGGCCAAACAATTCGCTGTCCAACAAAGTCTCGGGCAAGGCTCCGCAATTGACCCGCACAAACGGGGCGCTTCGTCGCGGTCCGAGTTTGTGAAGCGCTGCAGCGACCAGCTCCTTGCCGGTCCCGGTTTCTCCCAGCAACAACACCGAAGAATTGCAGCGCGCCGCCTTCTCGGTTAATTGATACACGGCCTGCA
>Ga0163150_10007418_pt1 | contig 12910 bp, 8 predicted proteins | sample OliLakLV19P2IB_FD_148628 | JGI IMG/M metagenome (GOLD analysis project Ga0163150, IMG submission 148628) | Freshwater microbial mat bacterial communities from Lake Vanda, McMurdo Dry Valleys, Antarctica - Oligotrophic Lake LV.19.P2.IB | ecosystem: Environmental > Aquatic > Freshwater > Lake >...
CTCCCGCGGCCGACCGGCTCCGCATCCGGTGCCGCGGCGCATCGTCCTTGATGAAACTCTGGATCGTTCCCTCATCGCCGGGCGCGCCGACCGCGCCCTCCGCCAAAGCCAGATATTCGCGCTCCACGCGCTTGGCCCGCAGATCCTCCTTCAACCACATGAACGCCTTCTGCGTTTTGGCGAAGACCAGCAGCCCGGATGCCTCTTTGTCCAAGCGATGGATGATCCACACGCCCTGATCGCGCCCGATTCCGCGGCTCTCGCCGCCGCCGGATCGCTCCGAACGCTCCCGGCGCGGTCGCGACGCGGGCGCACCCTCACGCACATAGGCCTTGAGCACGTCGAAGACCGTGTTACCGGCCTTCGCGGCCGCGTGGCGGCCCTCGTCGCCCACGGCCGGGTCGGCGGTGATGATCCCCGTGGGCTTGTTCACAACGATGAGATCGTCATCTTCGTGGATGATGGCAATGCCGCGTCGAAGACGGGGAGCGTCACCGGGAGTGCGCGGGTCGCGCGAGGCTGGAGCCTGACGGGGTCTCATTCGCGGGTCACCTTTCCGGCTTCGAGCGCATCGAGGCGGCCATGCAGCGCGGCCTCGACAATATCGAGCAGCCGCGCCGCGAACTCGGCTTTCTCGATCGGCCCGTCGGACTGATAAACCACTCCGCCCGCATCCAGCACCGTCGCGTCGATAGTCGGCGCATCCATCGTTTCCAGCGGATTGGCGACGATCAGGTCCAACCCCTTGCGGACGAGTTTCGCCGATGCCGATTCCATCAGCCGCGAGCGCGGTTCGAGCGCAAAGCCCACGATCAGTTGGCCTGGTCTTCTGGCCGCGGCAATGCCCGCGAGGAGGTCCGGGGTCGGATCGAGTTCCAGAGTCAAGGGACTGCCGCCCCGTTTGATCTTTTCGTCAGCACCTTGCGACTGTCGCGGGCGATAGTCGGCGACGGCCGCGGCCATCACCAGCGCATCGCACTCCACCGCCTCTTCCTTCAAACGGCCATCGAGGTCGGCCGTTGTCAGGAACCGCCGGACCTTCACCCGCGAATCGGAGGGGAGCAGGTTGGTGGGGCCGAGCAGAAGCGTGACAGTCCAGTTCCGTCCTGCGGCCTCATCCGCGAGCGCTATGCCCAAACGGCCCGACGAACGGTTGCCGAGGTATCGCACGGCATCGATGGGCTCGTGGGTTGGGCCGGCGGTGATGAGCAGTCGGCGAACCGGCTTCGGTTGGTGGTTCTGATGATTGGTTGGCACGGGGTTATCAGATTGTAGGAAAGCGTTCATCGATTGCCTGCGTTGGATGCCCGCCGGCGCGAGTCGGCCGCTACCATGCGGGCGGTCGTCGATTGCCCGTTCAGACTCGGTTGGCTCGATCCCTTCTTTTTTCCGCACGATTCGACTCCGCACCCCATGGCACGATCCCGCAAGAACCTCGGTGAGATCCTCGTCGGCTGGGGGGCCATCACGGCCAAGCAGCTCGATGAAGCCTCGACCAAGACGCGTTCGAGCAGCAAGCGGCTGCACGAAGTGCTCATGGACATGGGCGTCAAGGAAGATCAGGTCTACAAGGCTCTCGCGACCGAGTGGGGGATCGAGTACGTCGATCTGAATACGGCCGGTGTCGCGGTCGATCCGAAACTGATCCCTGACGAGCTCATCAAAAAGCACTTGATCCTGCCGATGGCCAAGACCAACGGCAAGCTGCACCTGATCGTACACGATCCGGGCGACCTCGAGCTGTTCGACATGCTCCGGTTCCGGCTCAATACCGAGATCGAGACGAAGCTCGCTTCACGCTCTTCGATCAAGAATTATCTGGAGAAGGGGGCCTCGGGTCCGGGAGGCACCGGCGGCGCGGGCGGCCAGCCCCGCATGGTCGGCGCGGGCGAGTCGCTCATCAGCGAGTCGATCGACAAGAGCGTCGACAAGTCGGTCGACCGCTCGATGGACAAATCCATCGACGTGACGGCCGACGATGCCCCCATCGTCAAGCTCGTCACCCGCATGATCATCGAAGCCGTGAAGATGCGGGCCAGCGATATCCACGTCGAGCCGATGGCGGATCGGGTGCGCCTGCGCTACCGCATCGACGGCGTGTGCATGGAGCGCGACAACCTGCCCAAGCGCATGCAGAACTCGGTGCTCAGCCGCCTCAAGCTGATGGCGGGCGTGAACATCTCGGAGCGCCGCCTGCCGCAGGACGGGCGCATCAAGATGCCCGTCGATGATGCGGTCGTCGACTTCCGCGTCTCGGCCTGTCCGGCCTATCACGGCGAGAGCATCGTGCTGCGTATTCTGCGCCCGGATTCGGTGCGCATCGGTCTGGTGAACCTCGGCTTCGAGGAAGACAACCTGGCCGCGTTCAACCGCATTATCCGGCGGCCCAACGGCATTTTTCTCGTGACAGGCCCCACCGGCTCCGGCAAGACCACCACGCTCTACTCGGCCCTCGACACCCTCAACCGCCCCGACAAAAAAATCATCACGGCCGAAGACCCCATCGAATACAACTTCGAGGGAATCAACCAGTGCCAGGTCAACGAGAAGATCGGCCTGGGCTTCGACAAGATCCTGCGGACGATGCTGCGACAGGCCCCGAACATCATTCTGGTGGGCGAAATCCGCGACCGCGAAGTAGGCGAGATCGCTATTCAGGCCGCGCTCACCGGCCACCTGGTCTTCTCGACGCTGCACACCAACGACGCGCCCTCGGCGATCACCCGACTCATCGACATGGGCATCAAGCCCTTCCTCGTTGCCAGCTCCATTCAAGCGATCATGGCCCAGCGGCTGATCCGCATCCTGTGCAAGGAATGCAAGACCGTCGCCGACCCGGACGAGATTGACCCGAAGTTTCTCGCCCTCACCAACATCACCAAGGAAGAAGCCCGCGGCAAGATCTGCAAGCCCGTGGGCTGCAACACCTGCAGCGGCACGGGCTTCCGCGGCCGCAAGGCCATCTTCGAGATGATGGTCATGAACTCCGAGATCCGCGAGATGGCCTTCAACATGGCCCCGATCTCCAAGATCCGGCACGCCGCGCTGGCCAACGGCATGCGCCCGCTGGTCGAGGACGGCAAGATCAAGATTCTTAAGGGCATCACCACCGCCGACGAAATCGCGAAGATGGCCCAGGTGGAAGGGAATGTCGACCCCGAGACGTAAGAAGGCACGAGTCGGGCTCCGGGTTCTTGGATTCGGGTTCCGCAACCCGGCATCCACCCGAGACCCGGAACCCGGAACCCGATTCCGCTGCACGCAGCGGTGAAGCAAGGATCGACCGTATGTCCACGATGCAAATCGACCGCCTGCTCGACACCGTCGTCAAGCTCGGCGCTTCCGACCTCCACCTCACCGTCGGCCGCCCGCCCACCCTGCGCCTGCACGGCCACCTCAAGAACCTTGCGACCAAGGTGATCGAGTCCGACGACATGGTCTCGCTCATGAAGGCGATCACGCCCGAGCGCTCGCAGCAGGAACTTCAGGAAGAGGGCGGTTGCGACTTCGGCTTTGCCTACGGCGACGCGGCCCGCTTCCGCGTCTCGGTCTTCCGCCAGCGCGGCGACCTCGCCATCGTCTGCCGCCAGATCCCCAACCGTCTGCTCACGTTCGATCAGATCGGGCTTCCCGACATGTGCCGCGACCTGATCCGCCGGCCCCGCGGCATGTTCCTGGTCACTGGCCCCACCGGCTCGGGCAAGACCACGTCGCTGGCGACCATGATCGACTTCGTCAATCAGTCGATGGACCGGCACATCGTCACGATGGAAGACCCCATCGAGTACTACCACTACCACAAGAAGTCCATCGTCAACCAGCGCGAAGTCGGCAACGATGTGCCCAGCTTCGCCGAGGCCCTCCGCCGCGTGCTGCGGCAGGATCCCGACGTGATCCTCGTCGGTGAAATGCGCGACCTCGAAACCATCGAGGCCGCGGTGCGGGCCGCCGAAACCGGCCACCTGGTCTTTGCCACCCTTCACACCACCGGCGCGGCCAAGACCATCGACCGCGTCGTGGATGCCTTCCCTGTTACCCAACAAAACCAGATCAGAGTTCAGCTCTCGACCGCCTTGCTTGCGGTTCTCTCCCAGGCACTTTTGAGCCGGGTCGATCAGCCCGGCATGGTCGCGGCCTATGAGTTCCTCGTCATCACCCCTGCGATCGCCAACCTGATCCGCGAGAACAAGACCTTCCGAATCGATTCGTTCATCCAGACCGGTAAGCGATTCGGTATGCAACTCCTGGACGACCACCTCTGGACCTTGTACATGAAGGGGATGATCTCCGGTGAGGAGATGATCGATAAGAGCAAAAACCCAGCGGAACTCTCAGATAAGGTGCATCGTCTGGGCCGCACCGTCGGCCGGGTGGAATGGGATGAGGCGCAGGATGAGCCGCCGGCAGGGGCGGCCGCGGCCGGGGGTGGAGCGGCCAAGAAGGGCGCTTAACAATTCGACCTCGATCCTAAAATAGCGCCTTGAAATCTCGATGTCGTATCAGAGCGGGCGAAGCTGCCCGCTTGTTTTCTTGGAACACATGGGGTAGCGTCCACGATATCTTATGGTGGTGCTCCGCGCGTTTTCGGAGTGCCCATGCCGCGATCGGAGATTCCGGATGCCGGTCGACCCCGCAGAACTGAAAGGCCGCAAGCTCGGCCGAGTGCTTACCAAGCTGGGCAAGGTGACGCGCGAGCGGGTCCATGAGGCGCTGGCGGTCCAGAAGACCCGGAAGCTCCAGATCGGCAAGCTGCTTGTCGAACTTGGATACTGTACCGAACGGGATATTAACGAAGGATTGGCCGGCCAAGCGGGCATGGCCTACCTCGACTTGTCAAAGCCCGACCTCGCCGACGAAGTTCGGGATTCGATCGCCGCCGAGACGGTTCAGGCGTATCAGGTCATTCCGATCGAATACAACCCGCGGAGCAAGCGGCTCAAGATCGCGATGAAAAGCCCGGACAACTTCCGGGCCGTAGACGATCTGCGCCTGCTCATGGGTTTCAACGTCGAGGCCGTGGTCGCAGATCCGGCCCAGATCGACGCGATCATCAAGAAGTATTACGCCCGTCAGCAGTCGATGACCGAGGTCGTCTCGGAGCTGGCCAGCGACGACAAGTTCAAGGCTCTGCAGGGCAAGAGCGGCGCATCGGTCGATCTCGACGCGGTGATGGAGGCGGCCGAGGACAACAAGGTTGTCAAGCTGCTCAACCTGGTGCTGCTGCAGGCGATCCGCGACCGGGCTTCCGACATCCACTTCGAGCCGTTCGAGAACGAGTTCAAGATGCGCTACCGCATCGACGGCGTGCTTTATGAAATGGTGCCGCCGCCCAAGCACCTGGGCCCGGCGATCACCAGCCGCGTGAAGGTCATGGCCAACATGGACATCGCCGAGCGCCGCCTGCCTCAGGATGGCCGCATCGAGCTGACCGTGGGCGGCTCGCCGGTCGATCTCCGCGTGAGCGTTCTGCCGACCATGTGGGGCGAGAGCGTCGTGATGCGCGTGCTTGACCGCAGCAACGTGCAACTCGCCCTCGACCGCATCGGCCTTCGCCCCGACGATTACGAGAAGTTCAAGCACCTGGTCAACCGCCCCAACGGCATCGTGATCGTGACCGGACCCACCGGCTCGGGTAAGACCACCACGCTCTACGCCGCGTTGCAATCGCTCAACGACATCGAGACCAAGATCCTCACGGCCGAGGACCCCGTCGAATACGACATCGACGGTCTCTGCCAGTGCCAGGTCAACAACGAGGTCGAGCTCACGTTCGCCAAGTGCCTCCGCAGCTTCCTTCGCCAGGATCCCGACATCATCCTGGTGGGCGAGATCCGCGACCTCGAGACCGGCAACATCGCGGTGCAAGCCTCGCTCACCGGCCACTTGGTGCTCAGCACGCTGCACACCAACGATGCGCCCAGCAGCATCCTCCGCCTTCTCGATCTCGGCGTCGAATCCTTTCTCCTCACCGCCACCATCGAGGGCATCGTGGCCCAGCGGCTGGTCCGCACCATCTGCACCAAGTGCAAGGGCGAGTACGTCCCCAAGGAGGAAGAGCTGATGGAGCTGGGTCTGCTTCCCGAAGACCTTTCGGGCCGCAAGCTCTTCCGCGGCAAGGGGTGCGACAACTGCCACGGCTCGGGCTATCGCGGGCGCATGGCGATCTTCGAGATCATGACCATGGACGACCACATGCGCGAGCTGGTCATCAACAAGGCCTCGACCAACATCCTCCGCGACCACGCCCGCAAAATCGGCATGCGCACCTTGCGCGAGTCGGGCCTGATGGCCATCTACGAGGGCCAGACCACCATCGACGAAGTCGTGCGCGAGACCATCGCGGAAGAGATCTAAGACAAGTAGTAGTTACCACGGAGACACCGAGTCACGAAGAAAGACAATGAGAGTGTTGGATGAAGGCTCGAGCCGAAGGCGACCGATTCCACGCATCCATTCCGAACTACGTCTTTTTCCTGGCGTTCCTCCGTGTCTCAATGGTGAGTTCTCCCGCCCGAATACCTGGAGCCAAGCATGGCGACTTTCCTCTACGAAGCCCTCAACGCGGCCGGTAAGCCGCAGAAGGGCACCATCGAAGCCACCACCACCGAAGAGGCCATTCAGCGCATCAAGGGCCAGGGGTTCTTCCCCACCTCTGTGCGCGAGCAGAAGGGCAATAAGAAAGGTGCCGCCACCGACGGCGAAGTCGTAGACCCCAAGAAGGGCAAGAAGAAGAAGAAAGAGCTTTCCTTCTCCTTCGGCAAGGTGAAGCAGAAGCAGCTCACGCTCTTCACCCGCCAGCTTTCCACCCTTCAGGATGCCGGTCTGCCGCTGCTCCGCTCGCTCCAGATCCTCGAGGGCCAGCTCAAGCCCGGGAAGCTCAAGAACGTCCTCACCGAGGTCTGCGAGGACGTCGAGGGCGGCACCAGTCTTTCCGAGTCGATGGCCAAGCACCCCGCGGCCTTCAACCGCCTCTACACCAAGATGGTCGCGGCCGGCGAGGTCGGCGGCGTGCTCGACATCATTCTGCAGCGCCTCGCCGAGTTCATGGAAAAAGCCCAGCGCCTCAAGAGAAAGATCAAGGGTGCGCTGGTCTATCCCGCGGTGGTCGTGTTCGTCGCCGTGTCGATCGTGACGTTCATCATGTGGTACATCATCCCGAAGTTCAAGGAGATCTTCCGCGACTTCGGCGTGGCCCTGCCGATCATGACGCGCTACCTCATCGCGTTCAGCAGCTGGGTCGCCGGCAGCAACGTCGGGCAGTCGGTGCCCGGCGGCGTCTGGCTGCTTGGCCTGCCGTTCTTCCTCTGGGTTTTCTTCAAGGTCATCCGCAAGGCCACGCTCGGGCGCGCCATCACCGATCACATGGTGCTGTGGACGCCCGTCTTCGGCAACCTGATCCGCAAGACCACCACCGCCCGTTTCACCCGCACGCTTGGCACGCTCATCTCCGCGGGCGTGCCCATCCTCGAAGCCGTGCTCATCACCCGCGACACCTCGGGCAACTACGTCTTCGAGAAGGCGCTCAACAAGGTCCATGACTCCATCCGCGAGGGCGAGCCCTTCGCCGAGCCGCTCCGCGAGAGCAAGGTCTGCGATGCCATCGTCGTCAACATGATCGACGTGGGCGAGGAGACCGGCGACCTCGACGCTATGCTCCTCAAGATCGCCGACAACTACGACGAAGAGGTCGACGTGGCGGTGGCCGCGCTGGTCTCGCTCATCGAGCCCATCCTGGTCGTGTTCCTCGGCGTGGTCGTGGGTGCGATCGTCATCTCCATGTTCCTGCCGCTGGTCAACATGATCGAGTCGCTGCAGGGAGGGGGCGCCGTTTGACGACCCTTTATCCCCAACCTCCCGGCCGGGCCCGCGCCTTCACGGTCATCGAGGTCTCTGTCACCATCATCATCATCACCATGCTCACGGGCCTGGTGATGGTGATGGCCAACCGGGCCATCCGCGGCGCGCGGCGCGACGCCGAGCGCCAGGTTCTGATCGCGCTCAAGAAGTCGATTACCGCCTTCGAGACCGAGTTCGGCTTCGTGCCGCCGCTCGCCGACGACGCCATCGGCATCTTCGGCGGCCAGCCAGCCGCGGTCGGCAACACGCCCGACGGCCTGGCTCGCCTGCAAGGGTTCGTCAGCCCCAACCTGGGCGCCCTGCCCATCACGGGCGAGACTCGATTCAGCATCAACGCCCTGCAGTACTACCTCATGGGTCTTTGCCCGGTCGATGGCGCACCCGGCTCGGCCTTTACCCGCCCCAACGCCGACGGCACGTTCGCCAAGCGCGGCAAGGCGTACGACTCGTTCTACGACGCATCGTCGCAGTCCAAACGCATCCAGACCGATCCTTCCGGCACCGCGATCTTCAACGACCGCTGGGGCAGCCCGATCCGCTACTACCGCTGGGAGCCGCGTCCCGGCTTTGCCACGGCCGCACCCGGCACGCCGGATGCCAGGCTTCGCACCCTCGTGCCCCGGGCCGCGGGCGACCCGCGCCTCGATGTCAAGGTCCGCGGCGCACGCTACGCCCTGGTCATCCTCGGCGAGGACAAGCTCACCGACGATGGCGCTCCGATCGAGGTCGGCAACGGCATGGAACCGCCGGTGAGCGGGGCCGCGGCCGACGACATCGTGGAGGTGGAGGAATGAACCGCGTGAACCCTGCTGCAACCGCCCGCGCCGCCTTCACCATCATCGAGCTGCTGGTGGTCGTCACCATCATCACGATCGTCGTGCTCATCGCTCTTCCCCGCTTCGCCAGCCTCATCTATGCGCAGGAAGAGCAGCTCGCCTCCAGCCTGCTCACCGCCGCCATGAAAACCACGCGCGACGCGGCCATCCGCTCGCCCGGCGACGAAGACGGAGCGGCCGTCTTCTTCTGGCGATACCAACCGCTTGGCCCCGGCCGCATCACCACCTCCGGCCTTTCGGCCCGGCTCGTGATCGTTCCCTGCATCAAGGTCGGCACCTTCACCGACGATCCGCGCCGCCTGTCCAACAGCACCGTGCAGCAATCCAACGACGTGCAGGGCATTCGGCGCGACATCTTCATGCCCGTCGAGGGCGTCGATCCGGTCGTCCTGCCGCGCAACTGGGTGATCCGCGGCTATGCCCCGCCCAACACCGTCGAAGGCACGCTCGCCCTCAACGCGAACAATCCCGGCGACCCCCGCGCGAACTGGTACGAGGGCAACCGCTACCAGACCGACGAGGGCAACTGGCTCTTCCCCGAGACGGATTTTTACGCCCCCGCCGACGACCGGGTCGGCAACGACCGCCAGACCTTCATGGTGCGCTTCAAGGCCGGCACCGGCGAAGTCGTCACCGTGCCCAACGAGACGGCGATCGTCGTCGATGTGCGTCCCTACTACGACGGGCGCGATCCCGCCGGCAGCAAGCAGCTCTATGACGCCTACGACAAGACCGCCTTCGTCAAGCGCATCCTCCGCGAGGCCGGCAAGACCCGACAGAAGGTGCTCGGCCGCGACGACCAGAAGATGCTCTGCTCCGATGTGATGCTGGTCCGCCCGGTTACGCAGCTCGCGATTTACGACGAGAACAAGCTCGCGGCCGCGCTCGGCGTCCCGCTCGACACCTTCTCCGGTTGCCTCTACAAGCCCCCGCCCGCGCTCAGCGCCATGGACGATCCGCCGGAGGCATCGGCCCGCCCATCTTTCGTCGCCGGCCTCACCGACGCGATCCGCATCAACCAGTGGATCGAGGGCGACACCAACTTCAACGACACGGTCGAATCGGCCGGCGGCGGCGATCAGCCGCTCTCCCGCATCTATTCGCTCGAGCGCTACACCGGCGTGCCGAGGCTTCTGGAGGTGCAGCCATGAACATTCTTGTGGGACGGGCCTCCGGTTCGTCATCGCCTGCTCACCATCGCTCCCGCGCATTCTCGCTCATCGAGATCCTGATCGCCGTCATCATCCTCGCGCTGGGCATGCTCGGCCTCGGCGCAGTCTTCCCCGTCGTCATCCGCGAGCAGAAGCACGCCCAGGACCGCATCTCCGGCACGCTCGCCGAGAACAACATCCGCGCCACGTTCGCGGGGCTGGAGAAGCTCCGCCGGCCGCGGCTGCTCGTGCCGGCAGATTTCACGGGTGCCACCATTCCCCCGACCACGCTGCGGGCCGAGTACACCGGCTTGGCCGCGCTGCAGGAAGATTGGGTCTACCACGCCGAGGTCAACCGCGCCGAAGCGGCAGCCGCGAATTCGGGCGGTTTTCCCGTTCTGAACTTCAGACCCGGCAGTCTCAACCAGTTCACGTTTTCGTCCGACGGGCAGTGGGAGACCTTCTGGGGCTTCAATAACCCTCACGATCAGAGCTTCGGTGGGTCGTACTACTTCCGCGGCGACGTCGAGTTCGTGTCAGACAATCTGCCGGTCGAACCGGCCGTTGCCGCCGAGTTCCCGAAGTTCGAGATCGACGCGCGTCGAAGCCTGTTGATCCAGCGCGGCCTGCCCACGGTCCTCCAGTTCGAGCGGCGCTTCCGCGAGTTCCGCATCCCCCTCGCCGCCCGGCTCAACCCCGCCGGCGATCCCGGTGACGAATCGCCTTCGATGGTGTGGGATTTCGTCGTCCGCCGCAAGCTCGAGACGACCGACCCGCGGGCCTTGCAGGTGGCGGTCTTCGTCCGCCGCATCGACCCGCGGCTCCGCTCCATCCCGCGCAGCGCCCCGCGCCCCGGCGACGACACCGTCTCGGTTCGCGAGCAGTTCTTCAGCAGAACGCTCGGTACCGGCGAAGAGCGTCTGCCGCTGGGTGAGGACCGTGAGTTTCTTCCCACGCTCGACGGCGGAGACGGCGCGGGAGGCGTGTTCTACTCCGGCGTTCACTCCGTCGGAGCACTCTTCCAGTTCACCATCAACGACCCTATCAGCCGCAAACGCGATCGCATCTTTATCGGCGGCGCCTACTCCGACCCCTTCCTCATTGCGCAGCGCGGCCAGCGCGTCGTAGATAACCTCGGCAACATCTACACAATCGTCGGCAGCAGCCTCGATGACTTCCCTGGATTTCCTGTGTCGTGGATCAAGGTCGATCCTCCCGTCCCCCCCTCCGTCATCGAGTCCGACGGCGGCATCGACTTCGATCGCCCCATGATCCGCCAGCTCATCTTCACGCCCCAGATCCCGGTCTCAGTCTTCATGGTGGAGGTCGAGCCTTGAAAAATCCCCTCCGTAATCGAACCAGCCGCCCCTCGTTCGGCCGCGCCGCCTTTACACTCCTCGAAGTGCTCGTCGCCCTCGGCGCGGTCGCGCTCATGAGCCTGGGCCTGGCCCGCATCTTTGGCGCGACCAGCCAGACGCTCCGCGCCGGCAAGCGCGTCAGCCATTTCAACGATTACGCCCGCTCGCTCGAGGTCACCATGCGCCGCGACTTCGAGCGCATGACCCGCGAGGGCTTCCTCGTCATCGCCCACGAGCTGACCGATGCCGCCTCGCCCGGCAGCGGCCTGCCCGAAGGCATCCGACGCTCACCCACCGATGTCAACCCTCGCCAGCGCCGCATCGACCAGATCATGTTCTTCACCGCCGGCCAATACCGCACGCAGCGCACGCCCGCCTATCCCTCCCGCGTCGCCAGCGGCGCGCAGGCCTGCATCTACTACGGCCACGGCCTGCGCCAAGACCCCGGCAACCCCAACATCTCGGTCCCCTGCCTCGACGACCGCAACCGCGACGGTGGGAACTCCGACTCCGGCGTGGTGATGGATATCGCCCCGGCGTTCGGCGAGCGCGGCAGCAACGGTGCCGATGGCCCCAACCAATATGCCGCCGACTGGGTCCTGCTCCGCCACATTTCCGTGCTGGCCCAGCCCAAGGCGAAGGCTCCGCCCCGCCCGACCAACATCACCTTCCCCACCGTCGACCAGTGGGAAGACAGCCCGATCCAGATCGACCTCACCCCCGCGCAGTCGAGCCTCTTCCGCAACATCGCCCGCGGCACGCCCGACACGCTGCCCCCCGCCAATCGCATCGCCCGCCTGTCCGATCCCGTCGCCCGCCCGCTTCGCTCCTCCGGCCTGGTCGATGTCATCAACACCGACCTCGGCGAGGTCCGTTCGATCATCCTCGATGCCCAGCCGATCGCCGTAGACAACCTCGCCCTCCGCTTCGATCCCGCGGCCGACGAGCTCTTCGACACTTACAACTACCTGGATGCTCAGGGCATCGCGCGGCTCGTCAAGGTGCCCTATGCCTTTCAGCCCGACGTAACGCCCGCCGGCACCACGGCCTGCGCCGCGATGAAGCAGTGGATGCTCCAGGCGCTCCCCGCCGAGCCGCGTCAACAGACCGCCACCGGCGGCGTGCAGCCGCCGCGCCCCTACCCAGCCTCTTCTCCCGACTTCGGCGGGCGCATCCGCTGCGAGATCGCCCCGCCCGACTACCTCGGCACCGGCGCGAACAACGGCCAGATCTACCTCGGTGCCGACGAATACCGCCGCACCGACCAGACCATGCTCACCGCTTCCAACTTCGCCCCCGCCTGCACCGAGTTTATTGTCGAGTGGTCCTTCGGCGAGACCTACCGCGGCGGGACGATCCCCGATCCATTCCTCTCCGGCACGTTCGATCCCCGCGCCGACCAGTTGATCTGGCACGGTCTGCCCCGCTGGTCCGAAACCGACTACCTCCCCGGCCTCGATCCTCGCCTCGATCAGGTCGCCGCGCCTTACCTCGGCAAAGCCACTTCCAACCCCCTGCCCGGTCAAGTCGGCGATGCGCCCATAGACGCTCACGCCGGATATACCTACGACGGAGTCAACGACCTCTGGACCGTTCCCGCCCGCGTCATCCATGAGCCCGTCAACGGTCAGGGTCTGCCCGACCCGCGTGCCGGCGAGCCGCTCTACTCCCTCTTCGGCTACGTCGATCCGACCTTCCCCGGCCCCGT
>Ga0163150_10007420_pt1 | contig 12909 bp, 8 predicted proteins | sample OliLakLV19P2IB_FD_148628 | JGI IMG/M metagenome (GOLD analysis project Ga0163150, IMG submission 148628) | Freshwater microbial mat bacterial communities from Lake Vanda, McMurdo Dry Valleys, Antarctica - Oligotrophic Lake LV.19.P2.IB | ecosystem: Environmental > Aquatic > Freshwater > Lake >...
CCCCGACAACCGTGCGGATCGGCACGAGCTTGTCCATCATGCCCGCCAGCTTAGGCATCAGCTCGCAGATTTCGATACCGGCCACGTTGGTCTTGATCGGCTTGAATTCGCCCCGCACCTCGGCCGGAGCGTCGGGCTTGAGGTCGAACATATCCTGATGCGGCGGCCCGCCGGGCAAGAAGATCATGATGACCGACTTGTTCGATCGCCGCCCGCTGGTCGCCTCCGCGCGCAGAACGTCGGGCAAGGAAAGTCCACCCAACGCCAAAGAGCCAATGGTCAAAAACCCGCGCCGCGAAACACGATCGCAAAACGGTCTGGCTGGATTTTGACCCAGGATCTTAAGCATGCGGTGGGAGGCCTGTTTATGTGCGTGTCAGCGAACCACAGTTGACGGCGGGAGCACGGTTCCAGCAGGTGCCCCGATCATATCAAACCGCGTGGATTTGTGCCAGAAAGTTATTGGCCGGGTGGTGGGGTCGGTCGAAAATCAGGAATCCCGATAGGAGGTCGCGGGACCGAGGGTCGGTGTCGTCGTGGTTCATTCGCTGGTCTTAGATTACCACGACGGCACGAAGACACGACGACGAAGTTCGAAGTCAGAAGTTATTGCTGGGTTGTCCCTTAAGCGGTCTATAATGCCACAGGTTTCAAAAACGGTCGATTCGTCGAGTATCCCATGAACAACCATGCAATGAGCGCCCTCGCCTGGGAAAGGATGGTGACTGCCGTGGAGAAGGTACGTCAGCGGTTGCGCCGTTCCGCGCAGGCCTTGGAGCAAGCCGGGATTCCTTATGCGCTCGTCGGGGGCAACGCCATCGCGGCGTGGGTCAGCGAAGTGGATGAAGCGGCGGTTCGCAATACGCAGGATGTCGATCTGCTGCTCAGGCGTGCCGATCTCGACCGCGCGAAGGTAGCACTCGCGGCCGCGGGCTTTGTCTATCGACATACTTCGAGCATCGATATGTTCCTGGACGGTCCCGACGCCAAGGCACGCGATGCAGTACACATAGTCTTTGCGGGCGAGAAAGTACGACGAGACCATCTGCTGCCCGCACCGGAGGTGGATGAATCCAAAGCCACCGCGACCTGCCAGGTGTTGAACCTGGAGGCCCTGGTGCGCATGAAGCTCACGTCTTTTCGCGATAAGGACCGCACGCATCTGCGCGACCTGATCGAGATTGGGCTGGTAGACCGGAAGTGGATCAGTCGGCTTCCGCAAGAACTGAGCCCGCGATTAACCGAGCTGCTCGACAACCCGGAAGGCTGAGGCCGAGCGGCGCAATCCATGAACAACCCGCTCGCCGCACTGTTCCTGGGACTGTCACTGCTGACCGCAAGCGGCTGCAGCCGCGTTTCGTCGCCAGCGACCTGTTCGCTCACGATCGAACTGGTCGATCGGAGCACGGGCGAGGCGCTGCCGGGCATTATTCAGGCGGTCGACGAGCAGGGCCGCGAGGTGAAACTGTCGGAACTGGTCAATCGTGGCCAGGGAATTGAAGACGATAAGCCGATCCATCGGTGGTGGGTCTTGCCCAAGGCCAGCACGATCCAAGTGCCGGCCGCGCCGCTCGAGTTCCGAGCGCTCGCGGGCCTCGAGACCGAGCTGGCCGTCGAGCGCGTTGATCTGACGGGCAAGTCGCAAGCGCGGTTGCAAATTCCGCTCACCCGGTTTTATCAAGCACGCCGCGACGGCTATCTGGCGGGCAATACGCACTTGCATCTCAAGCAACTCAGTAAGCAGCAGGCCGATCGCTATCTGCGCGAAGTGCCGCTGGCCGACGGGTTGGACATCGTTTTTCTCTCGTATCTCGAACGGGCCGTGGCCGATCTGGATTACACCAGCAACAAGTACACGCCCGCGGACCTTGAGAAGCTGTCGCACGACCATTTGCACTTTGGCCACGGCCAGGAGCATCGCCATAACTTTGGCGCCCAGGGCGAAGGCTATGGGCACATCTTGCTGTTGGACATTCCGTACATCATCCACCCGGTGAGCATCGGCCCGGGCATCACGCGGCAAGGGCCCGACGCTCCGCCGCTGCAAGTCGGCATCGACAAGACGCGCGAGGCGGGCGGCAAAGTCATTTGGGCACACAACCTCTACGGCTTCGAGGACATTCCCAACTGGCTGACCGGCCGCGTGCACGCCAACAACATTTTCGACGGCAGTGCGAAGGGAAGCTTTAAGGACACGTACTATCGCTACCTCAACGTGGGCCTGCGGGTGCCGTTTTCGACCGGGACCGATTGGTTCATCTACGACCTGTCGCGGGTCTACGTGATGTCCGATCGCGCGATCACGCCCAAGCAGTGGCTCGACCGCCTGGCCGCCGGCAAGTCGTTTATTACCAACGGGCCGTTGTTGGAATTCACGGTCGACGAGCGGGCCATCGGCGACGTGCTGGATTTGGCACAGCCGGGCGAAGTGAAAGTTCGCGGCGTGGCCGTGGGGCGAGTCGATTTCAAACGTATTGAGTTGGTGCAAAACGGAAGAGTCATTCACAGCGAGCCGGCCAGGGCCGAGGCGAGGCACTTCGAGGCGAAGCTGGAGCGATCGTTGGCGATCGACGCGCCGTCGTGGTTGGCACTGCGCACTCCGCCGCCGGCAGTTGCCGAAGATCCCGAGTTGCAAGAGTCCGTAAGTGAGAACGAATTCGGCGGCCAATTGTTTTCACACACCAGCCCAATCTACGTTCAAGTAGCTGGGCGCGGAGTATTCGACAAGCAGATCGCCACAGGGCTGGTGGAAGAAATGAAAGCCGACGTGAAGAAAATCGAAGCCCAAGCGGTGTTCGACAACGAAGCGCAGCATGAACAGGTCAGGCACGTTTACCAGGAAGCGATTGAGCTGCTTGAAAAACGATTGGGCCAGTGAGCACGAACCGCCGCTACACCAGCAACTGCTTCACCACGTTCCCGCTGACATCCGTCAAACGGAAGTCTCTTCCTTGGAAGCGGTAGGTTAGCTTCTTGTGGTCGACGCCCATCAGGTGCAGGATCGTGGCCTGAAAGTCGTTGGCGTGGACGCCGTCTTCGACGAGGTTGTAGCCAAAGTCGTCGGTCTTGCCCATCGAGAAGCCGGGCTTGATGCCGCCGCCGGCCATCCAAATGCTGTAGCAGCGGGGATGATGGTCGCGGCCAAAGCTGTCCTTGCTGATCGCGCCTTGGCTGTACGCCGTGCGGCCGAACTCGCCACCCCAGATCACCAGCGTTTCGTCGAGCAAGCCGCGCTGCTTGAGATCTTTGACGAGCGCCGCCGAGCCTTGATCGCAAATGCCGCACTGTCGCTTGAGCTCGTTGGGCAAGTTGCCGTGGTGGTCCCAATCGCGGTGATAGAGCTGCACGAATCGCACGTCGCGTTCGGCCAGCCGGCGGGCCAGCAGGCAGTTGTTCGCGAACGAGGCCTTGCCCGGCTGGGCTCCGTACATGTCGAGCACCTGCTTGGGCTCTTGCGAAATGTCCATCAGCTCGGGCACGCTGGTTTGCATGCGGTAAGCCATTTCATAGGCATCGATCCGGGTCGAGATTTCCGGGTCGCCCACCGCTTCGAGCTGCAAGCGATTAAGCTGCTGCACGCCGTCGAGCAGTTGGCGCCGCATCGCCGGATCGATTCCCTCGGGATTCGACACGTACAGCACCGGGTCGCCGGTCGAACGGAATTGGACGCCTTGATACTTGCTCGGCAAAAAGCCGTTGCCCCAGTAACGGGCGAGCAGGGGCTGCCCGCCGCCACCGGAAAGCAGCACCACGTATTCGGGCAGATTCTTGTTCACGCTTCCCAGGCCATAAGCCATCCACGCGCCGATCGTCGGCCGCCCCGGCTGCTGGTTGCCGGTGAGCAGATAGGTGACCGCCGGGTCGTGATTGATCGGGTCGGTGTGCATCGAGCGGACGATGGCGATGTCGTCGGCAATGCTGCCGATGTGCGGCATCATCTCGGTGATCTCGGCGCCGCACTGCCCATAGCGTTTGAAATCGTAAGCCGGGCCGACCATGAGCAACTTCGACTGCCCGCTGGTCATGCCGGTGATGCGCTGATCGCCGCGAACCGATTTGGGCAGTTCCTGCCCGGCCAGTTCTTTCAGCTTGGGTTTGTTGTCGAACAAATCGATGTGCGAGGGGGCACCCGACATGAACAGATAGATCACGCGCTTGGCTTTGGGGGCGAAGTGCAAATAGGGCAGGGCGCCGTGCGTGCCCAGGTTCGTGGCGTTGGTCTCGGCTTGCAGGTTGCCATTGAGCAGCGAGGCCAGGGCCATCGCGCCCAACCCGCGGGCCGATTGCCCCAACAAGGTCCGCCGGGTCATGTCGCGGCTGAGTTGTTGTTCGAGATCCATCGCTCTTATCCCTTGGTGATCGTTTCGTCGAGATTCAATAGCACGTTGCCCAGCGCGGTCCAGGCGGCCAGTTCGCTCGGGTCGATGCCCGCCGGCCGGACCGACTCGCCCACGCTAATTAGTTTAGTTGCGGCCGCCGGGTTTTGCTTGAAGGCGGCCAGTTGAGCATCGAAAACCTGCGACAGCACCGAAGCTTCCTCGGGCTTTGGCGCTCGGGCAGTGCAGAGCTTAAAGGCAAACGCGATCCGCTCGGCCGTCGTCGGGCCGCCTTCGGCCAGAATACGTTGCGCCAAAACGCGGGCCGCTTCGACATAGGAGGGATCGTTGAGTAGCACCAGGGCTTGGAGCGGAGTGTTGGTGCGAGCGCGGCTGTCGGTGCAAACTTCGCGGTTGGGGGCGTCGAACGTCACTAGCGCCGGGTAGGGGAGCGCTCGCTTCCAGTAGGTGTAAATACCACGGCGATACAGATCGATGCCGTGGCTCTGCACGTAGCTCTGAGCACTGAAGGCCGGTCCGAAGCCGACCTCTTCCCACAGTCCGGCCGGTTGATAGGGCGAAACGCTCGGTCCGCCGAGCCGGCCGTCGAGCAGCCCGCTGACGGCCAGGGCGTTGTCGCGAATCATTTCGGCATCGAGCCGAAACCGGGGGCCGCGTGCCAGCAGCCGATTGTAAGGATCGTGCTTGAGCGCTTCCGGGTCGACGTGCGCGCTCTGACGATAGGTGGCCGACATCACGATCAGTTTTTGCAGGGCCTTCATGTCCCATCCGCTTTGGACGAACTGGGAGCTGAGCCAATCGAGCAGCTCCGGATGGCTGGGCCATTCGCCTTGCGAGCCAAAGTCTTCGCTCGTTTTGACGATGCCGGTGCCGAAATACTGCTGCCAGAATCGATTCACGGTGACGCGGCTAACCAGCGGATTGGCCGGATCGACGAGCCACCGGGCGAGGCCGAGCCGGTTGGCCGGCGCGTCGGGCGGCAGCGGCGGCAGACTGGCCGGCACGCCGGGAGCGACCTTGTCCCCCTTGCTGCGGAAATCGCCACGCACCAGCACGAAGGTCTCGCGCGGCTGGGCCATTTCTTCCATGACCATCGTTAACGGCGATTCGGTTTCGAGCTTGGCTTGCGCCTTTTTGATCGCTTCGGCCTCGGCGTTGATCGGATCGAACGTGGCGCGAGCCTTGGTGTAGAAGTAGCGCACGAAGTAATCGCGCACGGCTTTCTGTTGCGCTTCGTTGCGCTTGGCCGGCTCGAGCTTGACCGCCGCTTTCACATCGGCCGGCGCCCCCGACTTCGAGCGCGTGCGCTCGGCCACCTCCCAGGTTTCTTGATTGTCGAACAGCGAGGAACCTTGGGGCGTGCGCGTCACGAGCCCCAGCTTGTCCCAAAACACGTGGCCGCCTTGCTGCGTGCAGGCCCAACCGTTGACGACCGTGCCCGTGGCCAGGCCGACGGCCGCGGCATCGACTTCGAGCCGCACCCAACGACCAGCCTCAGGCAGCGGACCCAAAGCCAGGCGGCTCGGCGAGTTGTCGGCGCCCCAATCGGTTTTGTTCGCGCCCCAATAGGCCCGATGCTCCCAGGTGCCGTCGTTGAACTGGAGCATGATCTGTTCCGGCGGGTTGGCCGGATCGAGAAACACGTGGGCGACTAGTTTGTCTCCTGCGCCGATCATCAGTGGTTGCCGCGCGTCGGTGAAGATTTGCTGACTCAGGCCGGTGGCCGAGCGCTCGGTGGCTTTCTTGCCCTGTAGCACCGGCAGCGGCGACGTGACCCAACGCCACGAGTCGGCTTTGTCCTGGCCGCTGGCGGTGCTGCCCTCTGGAATCGAATCGTCGACCCACACAAATTCACGCGGCTCGGGCAGCAAGGCCACCGGCGCCGCTGTCGGCTCGACTTGAACCGCCGCCAGCTTGGTCTGGGCGGTTGCTTCCAAATCGGCGAGCTGCTTGCGATAGGTTTCGGCCTGGGCGGTTTGCTCGGGCGAGGGGACGCGAATGCTGGGACGCGGGTTTTCTTTCTGCCCGTCGAGCCCTTGCTCGGGCACGCTGTTGAAGTAGGCAAAGAGCTGATAGAACTCGCGCTGCGTGAACGGGTCGTACTTGTGATCGTGGCACTCGGTGCAGGCCAGCGTCGAACCGAGCCATACCGTGGCCGTGGTCGTCACGCGATCGACGACGTACTTGGTCAGATATTCGGCCGGGTCGGCCCCCCCTTCGAAATTCACCATCACGTTGCGATGGAAACCGCTGGCGATTTTCTGGCTCAGCGAAGCTTCGGGCAAGAGGTCGCCGGCGATCTGCTCGATCGTGAACTGATCGAACGGCAGATTGCGATTGAAGGCGTCAATAACCCATTCGCGATAACGCCACATGTCGCGGTGGTTGTCGATGTGATAGCCGTTGGTGTCGGCATAGCGGGCCAGGTCGAGCCACTTCTGCGCCATCCGTTCGCCATAGCGGGGTGAGGCGAGCAGGCGATCGACGACTTTTTCGTATGCACTCGGACTGGTGTCGGCCACGAAGGCATCGACTTCGGCAATGCTCGGCGGCAAGCCGGTCAGGTCGAAGCTCAAGCGGCGGATCAGCGTTGCCCGGTCGGCTTCGCTCGAAGGCTTGAGCCCATCGCGTTCGAGCCGCTGCAAAATGAAATTGTCGATCGGTGTTTTCGCCCACGATTCGGTCTTGGCGACCGGCAGCGGCGGCCGCTCGACTTTCAGATACGACCAATGACCTTTCCACGGCGCGCCCTGGTCGACCCACTTGCGCAGCGTTTCGATTTCCTCGGGCTTGAGCCGTTTGCCGGCGTCCTTCGGCGGCATGACTTCGTCGTCATCGTGCGAAGTGATGCGCGTGATGAGTTTGCTTTCGGCGCTCTTACCCGGCACGATCGCGGCTCCGCCCGATTCGAGTGCCGCAAGCGCCGTCTCTTGCTTGTCCAATCGCAGCCCGCCTTGACGCTTGGCCTGGTCGGGGCCGTGGCAGGCGTAACAGTTGTTCGACAAAATCTGGCGGATGTCGCGGTTATAGTCGATCGCTTCGGGCGTCGGTGGCGGGGTATCGGCCTGTGCATTGGCAGCGCCAAGAACGGCCAAATCGAGCAAAGCGAGCGTGACCAGAAGCTTGCGGATCATCAGCATATTCGCGAGCCGGGTGGGGGGTTGGACGGATTCTAGGCGGGAACGCTGGGCCACCCTATTACAACACATCGGACGGGCGTTGTCCAACTGCCCGGGAAGGGGTGGTGGGTCCGTCTGAAACCTGAATGCCGAAAAAACCTACCTGCTGCGCCTACAGCTTCCCGCGCAAATGGAGGTAGCCATATAGAGGAATTGCGATCATTACGGCCACCAGGAAAACAGTCCGCTGCGGGCCAGCCAAGAATTGCCACGCTGCTAAGTAAAGCGAAACAGCGAACGTCATCCCAAGCAGCCATCGAATCGAAAACCGACGCTGTTTGGAACCTTCGCTCATAGCGACACTATATGGCCGGAGGAGGGGCGCGGAACGCTGCCCCAACCTGAGTGTCGCCTGAAAAAACTCAGCGGCTCCGCCGTCTCCAAATGCCAAGCGACACCAGTCCCAGTAGCGCCAGGGCGTAGGTCGATGGCTCGGGTACCACGATGGCGCTCATGTCGAAACTGGCCGTCGGGGTGTCGAACTCCATGTAGAGCGGGAAGGCGTTCGGCAGGGCCGCGTCGACGTCGGGATTGAGACCAATCAGTTGGAACGACGACACACCGGGTCCAGCGAAGATGTACGCATCGCCGCCGATGAGTCCCGTGGCGACCGGGTTGCCGCCGACGATCACGGTGAAGTTACTGCCATAGCCTTCGGGCAACCCGATCTTCGTGAACAGCGAGGCGCTGGTCATTTGGTACTCGAATCCGTCGGCGATCGGAGGATCCATGAATTGGCCGCTGGCAACGTTGAAGAACCGAAAGAACCCGTTGCCGCCTGAGTTGGGCAACACCGGATTGCCGGGCGTGTTTCCATAGGTTCCATAGAGCAAGTCGCCGCCCGTAAGCGGGGAGCTGAACGGCGCCCAATCAATGGTCAGGTCGGCCAAAAGCGTTGGCTGCGTGATGCTCGCGCCGAGAATATTGCCAAGGAAGGAACCGGTGCCCAGAAAATTACCGGTGGACCAGGAAATGTCGATTAGATTGGCCGTGGCCGAAGTGATGGTGACAGCCGGCGTCAGCGCGGGCACGTTCAAATTGCCCGGTAGCAGCAACCCGCTCGCCGAGGCGATTTGCAACTGTTGCACAGCGGGATTTGGCAGCGGGGCGTTCTCAAGATACATGTTCCCGCTGCTGCTGTCGTAGATCATCGACATGATGGAGTCGAAGTTGCTTCCAATGACCGTCACGCCGAAGGCTGGCGTTGCGAGGACGACGGATAAAACGCCGATGGCGATGCAATGCAGACTTGTCTTGCGAGTGATCATTAGCCGCTCTCCCTTGATGAGTTAGTCGATGGTTTGCTGGTCGCCCCCCTTTGCCGATGCGCGACGGGGGCTAGGCCGCCGATCATCGTAATTTAGGGAGGGAAGATTGCAAAGAAGAATCCGTCAAAAATCCGACTTTTACCGATCCAATAGGGAGCGGGGTTCCTTATCGAGCGGTGAAAGGTGGGTTTTGTGACTGGCGCCAGAATCGTACGACTAGCAGGCATTGCGGTCGACGAACACCTTGAGCGGCGTGAGCAAGAGGATCCGCAGGTTGAACAAAACGGACCAGTGGCGGATGTAGTACAGGTCGCATTCCAGCCGCTTCTCGATCGACGTGTCGCCTCGCCAGCCATTGATCTGGGCCCAACCCGTGATGCCGGGCAGGACCTGGTGGCGCTGGTTATAGCCCGGGTAATCGCGCGAGAAAACCTGGACAAAGAACGGGCGTTCTGGCCGGGGACCGACGAGGCTCATGTCGCCTCGCAAAATGTTGAACAACTGGGGCAGTTCATCAAGGCTCAGCCGGCGTAAGAACTTGCCGATTCCAGTGCGGCGCGGATCGCCTCGGCGCGCCCAGACGGGTCCGGTCGTGTCTTCCGCGTCTACGCGCATCGTGCGAAATTTCAGGATCGTAAACGGCCTGCCGCCCAATCCGGTGCGCTCCTGGTGGTACATTGCCGGACCGCGGCTGGTGAGCTTGACCAGGATCGCGACCAATAGCATGGGCACACTGAGAATCACCAACAGCAAGGCTGAAATGACGACGTCCAGCATCCGGTTGATGAGCAGAGCCAGTCGGCCTGGCCGTGCAAAGGCGCGACCCGTGGGTGCTATCAGCGCGGAGTCGAAATGGGTCAGGCCACGAGTCGGGATTGTTTGGGGTCCCCGACCCGAGAGTTGTTCGATGTTCATCGCACTGGATCCAATGAGCGGCATGGTATATCGAGGCTGTTCGGCTGCGTGGCGCGCGGGACTTTATCAAACGGTTCCCATCGGTCCTAGCCCATTGTTCTGCAAGTTGTGGGGCGACGAGATCAGAAGCTCTGGCGAAGCAACCGCAGCCCCCAACCAAGGTGCTAGCACCTTGCACCCGAGACGCTTTGGCGCGAGCGCTGGTCGGTGGCCTTCGGCGCGCAAGCAGCGTGTGCTTTCGCTCCTGTCAGACAAAGCCCTGTTGACGCAATAAGCAAATTCAGGGTATAGCTTTGCATTCTGCATCTGTCCTCTGGAACGAAATATCTCGGTCCTAAGTCACACCTGCATGAGCAACCGAAACGGTGAGGGAATGCGAAGATTCTCGCGATCGCATGTTTCGCGAGGGGCGTCGTCCTCGCGTCCGTAAGGGATTACGGACGCGCGGGAGCGGTTGCGAACTGAATTTGAATCACTGCAAAGGATTGCGATTTGAACACTGCTTTGCCCGCCGTCGCACCTCCTGCCGCCCGAATCCTCGTCTACTACCGCGACTTGATTCTGGTCTTATTGGCCAAGGAATTTAAGGTCCGCTACAAGAGCACGTTCATGGGTTACGCCTGGAGCGTGATGCACCCGCTGGTCTTGGCGATGATTTTTTTCACGATTTTTCGCGTCATGATGCGCTTTGAGATTCCCGACTACGCGCTCTACCTGATTGCCGGATTGTTCGCCTGGCAGTGGATTGCCAACACAGCCTCGACGGCCAACTTTTACTTTTTGGGCAATCGCTCGCTGATCAAGAAAGTCAGCTTCCATCGCGCCGCTTTGGTGCTGGCGGGCGTGGTTAACGAGTCGGTGCATTTTGCCGTGTCGATTCCCGTCATTTTGGGGTTCATGTTGTACTACGGAAAAACACCGCGGCTCGATTGGCTGTGGGTGGTGCCGGCGCTGATGCTGGTGCAATTGACGATGACCTTCGGCATGGGCCTGGTGATTGCCACGAGCAATTTGTTCTTTCGCGACTTGGAGCGGCTGGTGACGCTGGTGACTCACTTGTTGTTTTACGTGAGTCCGATTGTCTACGCGGCCGACAAGCTGCCGCCGGAATACAACTGGATTTTGTACGCGAATCCATTCGCTTCGTTCGTGCTTTGCTGGCAAGGCGTGTTCTACGGCACCTCCGTGCCCATGGTGTATTTCGGCGTGGCGCTCACCTGGGCGCTGGGTTGGTTGGCGCTGGGAGTTTTGGTTTACAGCCGGAACGTCTGGAGGTTCGCGGAAATTGTTTGACGACGTGTCGATTCGTTTTCAGCATGTGACGAAGCAGTATCACCTGGACAGCCCGGTCTCGGGCGGTTTCAAGAACTTGATGCTGCACCTGCCCAGCCAGGTCAAGGCGATCTGGCGGCGTCAGCCATTTCGCGCGCTGGTCGACGTGTCGCTCGAAGTTCATCGAGGAGAATGCCTGGGTGTGATCGGGCCGAACGGCGCCGGAAAAAGCACGACGTTGGCTTTGATCGCCGGCGTGCTTCGGCCCACGAGCGGCCGGGTTGAAACGCGCGGCCGCATTTGTCCGCTCTTGGAGCTAGGGGCCGGCTTTCATCCCGAATTGAACGGCCGCGAAAACATCGTGCTCAACGGTGTGTTGCTGGGGCTCACGCGCCGCGAAGTTTTGGATCGGCTCGACGAAATCATCGCCTTTTCCGAACTTGGCCAGTTCATCGATGCTCCCTTGCGGACCTACTCGACCGGCATGATCGCTCGGCTGGGTTTCTCCGTCGCGGTGCACTTGAATCCCGACATTCTGCTCGTCGACGAAGTGCTGACCGTCGGCGACGAAGCTTTTCAACAAAAATGTTTGCGCCGCATGCAACAGTTTCGTATGCGGCAAGCGACCATGGTTTTCGTCAGTCACGACCTGAACACTGTCGCCCAAATCAGCGATCGGGTAGCCCTGATCGAGGGCGGACGCCTGGTCGATATCGGCGAACCTTCCCGCGTCATAGGCAGTTACCAGAACCGACTACGTGCCGCATGATAACCACACCCACTGTCTGCCCTCCCAAAGTTCCCGCCGAGGCGATCTCCTCCGCCTTGAAGGAGAGCCAGCTAACCCGCGGCTTGCCCAACGCATCGCTCGATGCACCGGTGACCTCGGGCCGGCTGAACCTGGCCGTCATCATTCCTGAATTGTCGAAATACGGCGGAGCGGAGCGCTATCTGATCGAATGCGTTGCGCGCTGGCAGGAATCGCACGACATCACCATCTACTCGTCGATCATCAATGACGATCTGCTCGCCGAGCACGGGATTGGCAAGAACGTCAAGTTCTCGCGGCTATCGCCCTATTTCGGCGGACAACACTCGATTCTGCTTAACACGGCCCTACTGCCCAAAATCTGGGAGCAGGAAATTGGTAAGCACGATGTGTATCACACGCATTTGTGGCCGACTCACTTGATCGATTTGCATCCGATGGTCTGGTATCCGCACGAGCCGTTGCGGATTCTCCACGACTTGCGCTACGAACAGCCGCTCGACGATGTCGTGGCGACGCGCCAGCGCAACTTGCACATCTATCCGAAGTACAACTACGACCACCTGACCGACGTCACGTACGAAGCTTACCTGTCGTCGATGGATCAGGTCGACAAGCTCGGCAAGCCTGATCGGGTGGTGGCGAACAGCCGCTACACGGCCGGCTATCTGGAAGGCGTCTATGGGATGCCGGTGAAGGACATCGTCTACCCGGGCGTGAACGTCGACGACTTTATCTTCCAGCCGTCGGACGAGAATATCTTTTTGACGATCGGCCAACTCTGGCCGCACAAACGAGTCAAATTGGTCATCGAAGCGCTCAAGCTGGTGGAAAATGCACAGCTCTATATCGTCGGCAGTGGGCCAGAGAAGGAAAAGCTGGCCCGCATTGCCGCCGGAATGGGTTTGGATAATCGCGTGTTTTTTCTCCACGGATTGACCAATCTGGAAGTGAAGATCCTGTTTTCACGGGCCCTGGGCGTCGTATTCGTGCCGGTCAAGGAACCGTTTGGCATCGTCGCGCTCGAGGCGATGGCCGCAGGCAAGCCGCTGATCGCCGCCAATGAAGGGGGCTTTACCGAAGTGGTCGACGAAAGCTGCGCCATGCTGGTGGCGCCCGAGCCCGAGGAAATCGCCGAGCGAATGCGGTTCTTGCGCGACAACAAGGAC
>Ga0163150_10007424_pt1 | contig 12906 bp, 10 predicted proteins | sample OliLakLV19P2IB_FD_148628 | JGI IMG/M metagenome (GOLD analysis project Ga0163150, IMG submission 148628) | Freshwater microbial mat bacterial communities from Lake Vanda, McMurdo Dry Valleys, Antarctica - Oligotrophic Lake LV.19.P2.IB | ecosystem: Environmental > Aquatic > Freshwater > Lake >...
TCCCAGCACGGCCTGGCCAGAAGCTAACTCGACGGCGCCAGGAGTGGCCACGGATGCGTTGCCGGGACGTGGATTGCCTCCGGAGCTGCCGCCCACGGCTTTTCCAGGCGCGGCAACTTCGGTCGATGCAGAGTTGGCGGATCGCGCGAGAATTACTTTCAGATTGCCTTCGCGCAAGGTGAGGCTGGCGGCAGGGTTTTTCAGAGGGTCGAACATCTCGAGCGATGCGCCTTCGATGTTGATCTCGGGCGACTGATCGCCGAACTTGGGCAGCGGCAACAGCCGCGCGGCGCTCCAGACGCCGTCGGGCCGACGCGTGTTGCGGATCGTAGGTCGGCGAACGACAATTTCGCGAATCGCCGGCGTGCTGCGGACGAGCGTCGGCAGATCGGTCTCGCAGACCAGCAGCATTTCGTCGAGATACGCCAGCTCGGCTCGCGGGCCATCGGCGCCGCGTTCGACGATCGACAAGCCGCGGATCAGAATGCCGCCCTCGACGAGCTCCGCGGACTGCACGTGGACGTCGAGATCGGGGTAGTGTTCGGCAAAGAGCGTCTCGACGCGGCGCCGGATGGTGTCGTCGACGTGCCGGTTGAAGTACGGAACGGCGCAGACCGCGGCGGCGACCAGGCCCAGCACCAGTCCCCACTTGAAGAAGAACCAACAGAAGTTGACTAGTCTCGCGAGAATCTCGAACTTCCTTGTTCTGAGAAGAGGGGATGCGTTCAGCAATCGGCGATCTAACCGGGTGGCACGCTCTGAGCGCAGCGAAGGGCGTGGACGTTTGTCGCACCACGGCCTTCGTTCCTCAGGGCGTGCCACCCAACGTGTTCACATTTTTAATTGGATTGACTCCACTCCTACCTCGCCACCACGAAACCACCGTACCCGCTGCCAACACGATCAGCGGCAGCATGGCCGGCTCGCGGTAGCGAATCGAACTGACAAACACCACGTGCAACAGCGTCAAGTAAACAGCGGGCAACCAACACAGCACGCAGGGCCAGCCACGGTCGCGAAACTTCCAGGCCCCGAGAATCGCCAATGCCATGATCGGCACGTATGAGAAGAAGACCGCCAAGCGCACCGACCAGGAGCGGAACTGCGGCTCGTTGGGCCAGACATTCCACATTCGCGAGAATTTGATGGCCGCTAATTGAAGTACACGGGCTGGATGCTCGCGGGCCCACGAGAGGGCTTCGTCGCGCCAGTGGCGGTCGCGATCGAATTCGGCGGATCTTGACGCCTCGGCCGCTTCGCGAGTTTGCCCAGCATCCATCAAAGTGGCGTACTTCATGAGTGACTGGTCAGCCATTTCAGCGTTTTGGGCATCCATCACTGACATATCGCTGCCTCCTGAGGCCCGCGGATTGAGTCCATCGTAGAGGCTTGCGCCGACTTGCAAGGATGTTGGGACAAAGCGGCCCGTTACACGATAGTTGCGGACCCACCACGGCGCCATCAGGATCACGAATCCGACGAGCATGCAGATGCCGCATGCGAGATGCTTCAGGCGCGAACGACTAAGTGCAATGCCGCACACGATCGCGAACGGCAGGAACAGCAACCAACTGGGGCGCATCAACGTCGCCGCACTTGCCAGCATGCCCGCAGCAACAGACCAGGCGAACAAAGCCACGCGCCGCTGGGATTGCCAGGCAGCGACTTGCATAGCAAGCTGGGCGACAATGAGGGGACAGAACGGCGCTTCGGAGAGTACGAACACGCTCGAAGCAATCGCACCGGGGTAGACGGTTGCCACGGCCGCCGCCAACAACGCGGCATGCCCGTCGAACAGCCGCCGTGCAAGCCAAAACACCGCAGCCACGGCAAGCACACCCATCACCGCACTGATGAAGCGCGCATAATAGACAGTCGATGCGTCGAATGGTGCGTCACGGTGCGTCACGTAGAACAATCCGGCTAATATCAGCGGGTAGCCTGGCGTGCGAAAGACGTTGCCTTGCCCAAGTAGGACGTACGGCTCCCCTCGCGAGATTCTCGTTCCCAGCTCCCAATAACTCTCACTATCGCCGAAAACGAATCGAGCTCCTGGGGGCACGTACCTTTGAACCCAATCCGCAGCCTTCACGCGAACCCCCAGCGCCAGCGCCAGCAGGCACAAGAGCAGGAAGCCGGTGCGACGGGGCCGCGGGTTCAACGTGCATCTCCACCAAGAGTCCGCGCGTCGACAGATTTGATCACTTCACACCATCGGTGCAATCCGGCAGCCGGCCGTAATCGTCAGCCACTCAGGCACTGTTTGTCATCGACCATCAGGTGCCGCGCGGATCGCCGGAACCTACAAAGGCGGAGCATGTTACGTCCGTTCTGGCACACGGGTCAAGGCAAGTTCGACGGACGGTTCGAAAGGATCACGCACACCTTCGCAATCTTCGCATGCGGCAGTTTCTCGCCAATGCACGGCAAGTATTAGATTGCGCGCTTTGCAGAAGCGGCTACGTGTCTAACGGTCCTGCGTTCCGCCGCGCCGGCCTATGACGGAAACCAAGTCTAATTCGGCGTTTACTTCGAGTTTCGTGCCGTTATACTCCAAAGCTCCTAGCTTTCCGGCGTACGCATCCCCTGCCCAGTCAACGCCCGCACGCGGAGTCTTTTGATGAATCCACGGACCCTTTTCATAGCCAGTTGCTTGGCTTTGATCACCTCGGCTTTTACGTTCATTATTCGCGGCGATATTCTCCCACTGTTGGGCACGGAATTCGACCTTTCCCAAGCGCAGCGCGGCTGGATTGCTAGCGGAGCTTTCATGGGCATGGCCGTTTCCATGTTGCTCGGCGCGCCCATATGCGACGTGCTGGGAATGAAGCGGATCCTGATCTTGGCGTTCCTTTGCCATATGGCCGGCGTATTTGGGACGATATTCGCGCCGCACGGGAACCTCGCGTTCCTGGTGTTGTACTCATCGACATTTCTGGCCGGTTGCGGAAATGGCCTGGTCGAAGTGGCCATCAACCCGCTGGCAGCTACGCTTTATCCGACGCGCAAAACGCACTACCTGAATATCTTGCACGCCTGGTGGCCGGGCGGTTTGGTCATCGGCGGATTGATCGCGCGCTACATTGGCGGCGGATTGGATCTTGGATTCGTTAAGTTCGATGGCCTTGGATATGGCTGGCAGGTCCGCATGGGCCTGATCGTGGTCCCGGGCGTCTTGTACATTCTGCTGTGCTTGACGCAGAAGTTCCCACAAACTGAACGCGTTGCCTCGGGCGTGACGACCGGCGAAATGTTTGGCCAGGCCCTGCGGCCGATGTTCCTCTTGTGGGCATTCTGCATGCTGCTCACCTCCGCGACGGAGTTGGGCCCGCAGCAATGGCAGGAGTCGGTCATCACGCGCACGACCGAAGGCAAAGTCTCAGGCACGATGGTGCTGGTCTACACCAGCAGCATGATGTTCGTGTTGCGACATTTCGCCGGGCCGCTCGCCCATGCACTCTCGCCGGTGGGAATGCTTACCGTGTCATCGCTACTCTCAGGCATCGGCCTGTACCTGCTCAGCACAGCGAACTCGGCGGCGACGGTCTTTGGGTACGCGACGATCTTCGGGCTAGGCATCGCCTATTTCTGGCCGACCATGCTGGGCGTGACCGCCGAACGGTTCCCCAAGGGGGGTGCGCTGCTGTTGGGTCTCATGGGCTCCGTGGGCAACCTAGCCATTGCCGCGGCGCTCCCGGCCATGGGCTACATTTACGATCAGCAATCGGTAGCGCACGTTCCAAGTCAGTTGCGCGAAGTCGCCGTGACATCCGAACCCGCCAACTGGGCTCTGCAATTGGCAGGGATCAAGAACGCCGACAAAATCAACGTCGAGGAAGTTAAGACTCTCCCCGAGGCCGACCAGAAGCTCGTCGCCGGTGCGGAAGCCCAGGGCGCCGCGATGGCATTTCGACGGGTTTCCTTCCTGCCCATTATCCTCGTGGTCATTTTCGGGTCGATTGCGCTTTCCGACAAGCTCCGCGGCGGCTACAAGCCCGAGATCCTGCTCAGTCGAGAGGAAGAAAACGAGCTTTTCTCCGGCGGCGTGCAGGGACCTGTGGAGTGACGCATCGGCAGGGCAAATGCGCGCCGATCGCATTTGCACAGCGCTGTCGGATCTCTTGGAGCTACCGACTGTCACACGTTTGCTCGATGAAGCGAGAGGACCTCGCGACGGCACTCGACGACCACACCCCCTGGAAACACGCGCTTAGTCGGCCGCGGCCCCTCGCGGTCGGCTTGTGAAGTATGGGAGTGCGTCACACTCCGTAGCGCCATCCCCGCTAATTGTTCCCACTCGTCAAAGCCCATCGCCTGCAGCGGCCAGTTTTGCTCGCGCCAGGCGGTGCGAAATAGCTCTCGAACCAAGTGCCGTGGCACTGCGGCAAGCGGCGCCAAGGCAATCTCAACGACGCCGGGCTCACGTCGCTTGACGGAGTGCGTGGACAGTTCGGCAACCAATCCGTCGATAACCGCCTTTGCTTCGGCCGCTTGGGCGCTCAAACGAACGAGCGAGTCGATCACGCGCGGGTTGTAGTCGCGTGCAATCATCGGCAGCAGTTCATGGCGGATCCGGTTGCGCGTGAATGCCGGATCGCGGTTGGTCTCGTCCTCGCAATGGGTCTGCCCTAGCGCGTTGAGATACTCGATTGTATCGCTGCGGCGCAACGCGAGCATGGGCCGGATCAGCGTCACGGCCTTGCCCAAGGGCCTGGCCCGCGACATGCCCGCGAGCCCGGCAAGACCGGTGCCCCGCACGACATGATGCAATACGGTCTCGGCTTGGTCGTCGACCGTGTGCGCCGTGGCGACGTAGCGGAAGCCCAGTCGCTCGGCCGTGCCTTGCAGAAATTCGTATCGTGCTTTGCGGGCGGCGGCTTCGAGACCGTCTGGCTGCCGGCCCGCTGACGAGCCCGCTGTCGAGTCCTCTACCTGCCAACGGCCGACGTGGCATTCAATCCCGAGTTGCTGGCACAGGGCCTCGACAAACTCGCGGTCGGCGGTCGCCGCCGCCCCCCTCAACTGGTGGTCTAAATGCGCTGCAGCAAGGCGACCTGCCTTGGCCAAGTTCAGGGCCGCAAGCCCACGCAGCAGCGCAACGCTATCGGCCCCGCCCGAGACGCCGACGACCACGCCAACGCCTTGCCAGTCGGCCGGGGGCCAGCTCTGGGCCAATCGTCGTTCAAATTCGAGAGTGCTTGGCATGCCAAGAAAAGGTTTGATTGCCTGACGATCGCGCGATCGAAGGAACGGAACTCGGTGAGCCGACTGGTACGATTCCAAGGGTGTCCGAGGCCAGTTCAGCCCTCCTAAGATGCGTATTATTGACATCTTAACATCACCGGCGATAGGGCCTTATCTCGTTTGGCCGACAAGGATATCGGTTGCAGTGGCCGTGAAGTTTGATACTATGAGAGTGCTGTCAGTGATGCGGGAAGAGAGCCTCGAATCGCCGTTGAGCAAGGCAATTTGCCTTATTCAGATCGGCCCACGACGGTCCCTTTTCCGGTTGCCCGCCAGCCGTTACTGCTTGCGATGGTTATGGTTAAACGCAATGGCGACCGTTAGCAGCCTACGTGTTTGTGTTTTTTACGAGCGCGTCTGCGGCAATCCCCCGACAACGGGAGCGTGCCGAGGGACAGTTCAAGCGAGTTTGTGCTGAGTGCCTTTCTTTCATGGGAAGAACCAGTCAGCCTCCGGAGTCGGCCTAGACTATGCACTTACTGATTATCATCTTGCAACAACTGCTGGGCATGCTGCCAAGTGGCAAAAGCGAGAAGGCCCCCCAGACCGAAATCGTGCGGCCCCAAGGTCAAGCCCCCCGCGGCTATGACGGGAGCGCGTGCGTAGGTCTGCCGATCCCGATGGGCGGTTGGATGACAGGCTACTGGATGACAGGCTATTCGTTAATGGCCTGGTTGACCAAAGTGGCCCCCGATGCGCGAAATGCGGCAGTGGACGTGGTTCGCCACGCAATGCCGCGGCCCGATCAACCGTTGCCAGTGCAGTCCGATCGGCGGATTGCAGCGCGACCGTTGCGGCAATATGCCGCGACGAACGAGCAGGGAAGCCCTCCCGATCTGGGTGGCCCACCTCCGGGCAGTTGATGTGCTTGGCGGTTTTCCGCGCTCGAAAGACGCATAACGCACGCTCTCGCGGGCTGAGTGGCCCTACGGGGTCGCCGGGCGTATCGCCCACCCTCTGCATGGCCCAATTCTCGGGCCGTCGCCGGCGCCTGCCAGCCATTTGTTGTTCAGGTCGCGCGCCCAAGCGAATGCGACGAAATCAGGGAGCACAATGTGACTAATCCGATTGTCATTGCACTCATCACCGCGCTCGTGGCCGCTTCGCTCACGTTCCTGGCGGTCAAAATGCTGGACTATCTGCGGCAAACCGATGCCGAAAAGCGCGCCCAAGAGATTACCACCCGCGCCGAGCGCGACATCGAGAATCGCCGCAAAGAGGCCGAGCTCGAAATCAAGGGAATGGCCATCCAGCAAAAGGGGGAAGGTGAAAAAGAGCTCAGTCAACTGCGCCAGGAACTGCACGAGCGCGACCGGCTTTTGGATAAGCGGCAAGATTCGCTCGAGCAACAGGCCGACCATCTGCGCAAGCAGGAGAAAATGGTCGAAAGCAACCAACGAAAGCTGGCCGAGCGGATCGAAGACGCCAACCGCCGCAATGACGAGCTGTCGAAGCTTCTGGACCTGCAGCGACAAACGCTGCACCAACTGAGCGGGCTATCGAAGGAAGAAGCGACCTCCCGGCTGCTCGATAAGCTCGACGCCGAACTGCAGCACGAAGAGGGAGCCCTGATCACCAAGCACGAGAAGAAAATGGCTGAGATTTGCGAGGAGAAGTCTCGCGAAATCCTCATCACCTCGCTGCAACGGTACGCCGCCACCCACACGGCCGAAACCACGACCAGCACGGTCGACATCCCCAGCGACGAGATGAAAGGCCGCATCATCGGTCGCGAGGGACGCAACATCCGGGCCTTCGAGAAGGCCACGGGCGTCGACGTGATCATCGACGATACGCCCGGAGTGGTAATCGTCAGCGGCTTCGACATGGTTCGACGCGAGATCGCCCGCATGTCTCTCGCCAAGCTCATCGCCGATGGCCGTATCCACCCCACGCGGATCGAAGAGATCGTGGGCGAGACCCAAAAGGAGATGGAGCAGCATCTGCAAAAGCTCGGTCAGGAGGCCGCTCAGGAAGCCGACGTCCCCAGCCTGCACGCCAAGATCATCCACCTGCTCGGCCGGCTCCGCTTCCGCACCAGCTACAGCCAGAATGTGTTGCGGCACTCGATCGAAGTGGCGTTTCTCACGGGCATGATGGCCGAGGAAATTGGCCTCGACGGCACCTTGGCCCGCCGCTGCGGCCTGTTGCACGACATCGGCAAGGCCGCCGACCATGAGGCCGAAGGCGGCCACCCCAAGATCGGGGCCGAAATCCTCAAAAGGCACGGCGAACGGCCAGAAGTCGTGCATGCCGCGTTGGGCCACCACGACGACCTGCGGATCGACAACCCGTACACGGTGCTCGTCGCGGCGGCCGACGCGTGTAGTGCTTCACGACCAGGAGCGAGACGCGAAACGCTGGAACGGTATATTAAGCGGATGGAGGAACTGGAGACGATCGCCTGCGGCTTCCCTGGCGTCGAGCAGGCCTTTGCCATTCAAGCCGGCCGCGAGCTGCGCGTGTTGGCTAGTGCTCGAGACACCACCGACGCATCGGCCGCCAAGATCTGCCGCGACATCGCCCAGGCCTTCGAGGAGCAGTTGACGTATCCGGGCGAAATCAAGGTGACCGTGCTTCGCGAAAGTCGCTTTACCGAGATGGCCCGATAGTCGTGGTTCGATAATCAAAAAGGAACAGTGCTGTGCGGCTCTTGCTAATCGGCGACGTGGTAGGCAAGCCGGGCCGGCAAATCATCACCCAGGCGTTGCCCGGGCTGATCCAGCGCGAGCAACTCGATCTGGTCGTGGCCAACGGCGAGAACGCGGCTGGCGGTTCGGGAATCACGCCGCTTATTTATCGCGAGCTGATCGCGGCAGGAGTCGATTGCATCACGCTGGGCGACCACATCTACCGCCGCCAAGAAATCTCGCCGGTGCTCGAGTCGGAGTCGAACATCGTCAAGCCGGCGAATTTTCCCCCTGAAGCGCCGGGCAAAGAATTGTGCGTGGTCACGGCTCGCAACGGGGCGCCGGTGGGCGTGTTCTCCATGCTGGGCCGGGTCTTCATGCGGCCGGTCGATTGTCCGTTTGCCGCGGCCGATCGCGTGCTGGCACGGTTTCCTGACGACGTGAAAGTGATCCTGCTCGATTTTCATGCCGAAGCCACGAGCGACATGCAGTTGATGGGCCGATTCCTCGACGGCCGCGTAAGCGCCGTGCTGGGCACCCACACGCACGTGCCGACGGCCGACGAGCAGGTCTTTCCCGGCGGCACCGCGTTCCAATGCGATGTGGGCATGACCGGGCCCTACGAGAGCATCCTGGGACGGCGGATCGATCGAGTCTTAGAAACGACACGGACCTTCGCACCGACGCATTTTGACGTGGCCACGGGCGACCCGCGCTTGTGCGGCTCCATTGTGGATGTCGATGCCGCGACGGGTCGAGCGACGGGCATCCAGCGGCTATGCGTCAGCCAGCGCGAGGCGCAGCAACTGGCTGAAATGGCCGCCGCGGTGAAGTAAGGCGGCCACAAGCCAGCATCCCAATTCACTTGCATTTCACGTAAAATCGCTCTTGCGGCTGCCCCAGGGCGTCGCTATTCTCCCGCTCCCTTTCCCGAACTATTTATTCCCGTGAATGCAAACGGCCAGGCCCGTGGCGCAGGCCTCACGCTCCGGCAGCGCGTGCTGTCGGCGCTGATCGGCGTCGGACTGGCCGCCCTGCTGGCGACGGCGATTGCGCTGAGCCCCAGCGAACGCGGTTGGGGCACGCACCGGCAGTTGGGACTACCGCCATGCACGTTCCAATATATGGTTGGTGTGAGGTGTCCGTCGTGCGGTATGACCACTTCGTGGGCGTGGCTGGTGCGTGGCAATGTAGTGCGAGCGGTGCAGTCGAACGTCGGCGGAGCCCTGTTGGCCGCGATTTCGATGGTCGCGACACCGTTCCTGCTGGTTTCGGCGATTCGTGGACGATGGATCGTGTCGCCGCCGGGCGACGGAATGCTGGCGGGGGCTGCGATCGTGGTCGTGGTCATCACCCTGATCGATTGGGGTATTCGACTGGCGACCGGTTGAAATAGAGATATTATTCCCTTCGGCCTATCTCGGGATCACGTCGTCGAAGGATGCACGAAGCATCGGAAGGAAACGCAATGGATTGCTCGACTAACCGTTCTCGGTGGATCCTTTCAGCGGCGCTGCTGGCGATCGTCACGATCGCCTCGCAAGGTGGTTGCACGAGCATGCTGGCCACCGTGGCCTGGGTCATCCAAGGAGGCGAAGTGCCTGCCGAATACACCGGCATGAAGAATAAGAGCATTGCCGTGGTCTGCCGGCCGCTGGTCGAATTGGAATACACCAACAGCCGATCGGCCGAGGAAATTGCCAAGCAAGTGGGCGGATTGCTCGAGGCCAAGATCCGCAAGACGCGCGTCATCGATCCCAGGCAAGTCGCCCAGTGGACCGACGAGCACGACTGGAATGACTTCGCCGAAGTCGGCAAGGCGCTCAAGGCTGACCTGGTCTTGGGCATCGACCTGAGCGAGTTCAACTTGTACCAAGGCCAGACGCTTTATCAAGGCAAGGCCCGCGTTGTGCTGAAGGTGTACGACGTCGCTCAGAACGGCAAAGTCGTCTACGAGAAAAAGCTGCCGCCGACTGTCTACCCGCCGAACGTTGCCATCCCCACCTCGGACCAGCCGGAAGACCAGTTCCGTCAGCAGTTCATCAGGGTGTTGTCCGACGAGATCGGCCGCCACTTCTACGGCCACGACACGCGCGCCGACTTCGCTCGCGACAGCAAAACGCTCAGCGAAGGTTAGTCGTCCGTCGTTTCCACACCTGCCGGTGCCGAGGTCGTCTCGTAGCGACTGCGAACGGAAGCCTTGGCAGGCGTTCCTAGTGCTGTGTCACATCTTGGTTTGCGGGTAGCGGAACTCGTGAGAGTTCCGTATTTCCCTGATTCTGTCGCGAATATCAGAAGTCTCACGACTTCTGCTACCCAAAATCTGAGCATTGACGCTGCACTACGCCGAATCGGCCCTTTGCAGGCCAGCCAGCTCGATCGCGGCATCGCGCGACTGGGCTAATGGCAATTCGCCTATCTTTAGTCGGAAAATCCCTCCTCCGAGGCGAGATTTTGGCCGTTTTTGGCCCAAGAATTTCTCGCCTCTGGGCCGGATGAACTGGTAAAATGGAGTACATGACGCCGGCGATGGCCGGGGCCATTCATGCCGATGAATCGGGCGGACTTAAGGAACTGGAACATGAGATTTGGACGAGTACTTGGCAGGTTTCTAGCGGTGACGGCAGGTCTTGGAGTGGTGATTGCCGCAGTCGCGCAAGCGAATGCCGTTCCCATCGGGCAAGGCGTGGGACAGCGAGTCAAATATCCAACGCCCTTTGGCGCCAATGCGGGCAAGTACAGCCCAACAGGTCGCGGCGCGCAGCCGTCGGCAAACGACGCCCTGCTCCAGCAGTTCGATACCGACGGCAATGGCCGCATCGATACTTCCGAACGCAAGGCCATGCAGTCGGCGGCGGCGCAGTTGCGCGCAGGGGGTGGCGGCCTTTCCAACGCGCAACTCATTCAACAATTTGACACCAATGGCAATGGCAGGCTCGATGGCAACGAACTGAAATCCGCCAAGTCGGCGCTGGGCGCAAATTCGGCGATCGGCGGACAGGGGCTTTCGGGCGGAGCAGTCCAGGCGGGCGGGGTGCAAGGCGGCTTTGCCCCGCAAGGTGTTGGCGGCGCTGCGGGTGGTGCGGCGACCAAGGCGACCACTCGTCCTTTCGGCAATGCTAGCAAGCAAAAGATCCTGGAAGAGTTCGACACCAACGGCGACGGCTCGCTCGACACCAAAGAGCGGATTGCGATGACGAAGATCCGCGCCGAACAGCGCCGCGAGCTGGCGGAGCAGAAAAAGGCCGATGCGAAAGCCGGCGCCAAGGGAGCGAAAGCCGTCCCAAAGGCAGATGAAAAGGCGGCTGCCGCAAAACCATAGCTCGCCGGTTGCCGCGGATTAAGAACCTCTGAGAGGCTGTGAATGAATTTCAGTTGTGTAGGTTGCGGTGTGGGAGCGCGTTTTCGATGATGCTTCAGAGTTTTTCCGTACAACTTCGTCTACTGCGGGCGCTCTGCGGCGGTCGGCTTCGCGCTCACCGGCTGGGCGGGGGCAAGTTTCCCTCCTATCTTGCGCACACCTTCCCTTGTTTCGTCTCACTCATGCTTCGCCGCTGCCTCGGCGCGCAGTGCCACGGTCCGTCTCAGGTTATGCGCCAACACGTACCACAACACCACGGCCAACACCTTCGGTCGGCCGCGGACGCGCACGCCGTAGAGGCCCTGGTTGCGGACCTGGGCGTTGACGCACTCGATCGTCGAGGCGCGCTGTTTGTAAATCTCCTTGGCTTCGGGCGTGGCCATGCGCAGTCGCCACTCGGCCACCGCCGGGCTGTCGTCGGGGCGGGGCGTGTGCGGGTCGCGGGTGTCGCTCTTCGAAGCTTGCACCGGGGCGTAAACCTTCGTGTTGCCCCGCGGCGCGCTGACCGCGGTGATGTCATCTTTCTTGACGAAGCCGCCGTCGACCAGCATTTCGTCGGGCGCTTCGTCGTACCGCTCGACGTGCTGCTCGATCATCGGCGCCAGTTTTCCCTGGTCGCCACCCGAACTGGTCACGTCCACGCCCGTGACGAGTTGCGTCTGGGTGTCGGCCGCCAACTGCACGTTGAAAGCCGGCCGGTAACCGCCGTCGCTCATCTTCATCACGCGGGCCTCGGGGTCGGTGGTCGACACGCGGGCCTGCTCTCTTTTCTCCGCGTTGGGCTTGCCGGCCTGCACCAACGGCAGTTGTTCCAGCGCCTTCTGCAATCGTTCGACGCGCTCTCGCGCCGCCCGCTCGCGGGCCGCGCGTTGGCGACGACTGGCCGCGGCCGGATTGGTCTGCAACTCGGCTTTCAAGGTTTCAACCTGCTCGCGGGCTTCGGCCAGCAGCGACTCCAACGTCGTGCCGCGGCGGAACGAAGCCGCCCCGGCGCTGGCCCGCACTTTCAAACCGTCTTGGGCCACGCGATCCATCGTCACCAGGCTCTGCTCCTCCAGTACCGCGATGCCGGTAGTGAGCCAGTCGTCGAGCAGTTCGACGTGCGCCACGCGGAAATCCGCCAGCGTATGGTAATTGACCGACACGCCGCCGCAGATCCACTGAAACGGCAGGTCCGTTTCACAGCGCCGGGCCAATTCCCGGGCGCTGCCGATCCCACGCAACGTGGCGTACAACCACAACGCGATCAGAATCCGTGGATCGATCGGCGGATGGCCGGGACGACCTGCCACGGCCTTGATCGCGGCCAACAGCGGCGAGCGGTCGAACGATTTCGCATACTCCCAGGCGGTCCGCGCCTCGTGGTCGTCGCTGAGCAAGTCGTTCCAACAGCAGGCGCGGAACTCGACTTGATTGCGCTCGGCCACCCGCAACCGCGGCCTGCCGGCCCCCGCTTCGTCCGCGGCCGGTGCCGTGGTAGCGCCCGCGGACATCGCCGACGCCGTGATCCTATCCGACATAAGCTCTCCCTCGGGCAGCGAAAACAATCGCCGCTGCAAGTCCTTAGCCAAACCCGGATTGTCCTGAATTCCCCACATGCCCAAGTTTTAGCGCCCCCGCCAACGCGCGCCTAGACCGACGACGCGTCGCACGCACGGCCAGCTGCAATTA
>Ga0163150_10007425_pt1 | contig 12905 bp, 11 predicted proteins | sample OliLakLV19P2IB_FD_148628 | JGI IMG/M metagenome (GOLD analysis project Ga0163150, IMG submission 148628) | Freshwater microbial mat bacterial communities from Lake Vanda, McMurdo Dry Valleys, Antarctica - Oligotrophic Lake LV.19.P2.IB | ecosystem: Environmental > Aquatic > Freshwater > Lake >...
GACCAAGGAGTGACCGAAATCGCCGCGAACCGCGCCGCCGAGCCATAACAAATAGCGTTCGGTTACGGGGCGGTCAAGGCGCAGACGATCTCGAAACACAGCGCGGGCTTCTTCGGACGATTCACGGCCAAGCACACGCGCCGCAATATCGCCGGGGAGAATCTCGGTGGTGATAAAGATAAAGACCGATACTGATAATAAGGTAATAAGCGCCAAGCCGAGACGCAGCAGGATCATACGCAGGAGCATAAGGACATTTTTCTTTCAAACCAGCAAACTAAGTTGGAAAAGCTGCGTCCGGGCATAGGGTTGGGTTACGCCCGGACGCATTCACATTACTTAAAGTCCGGTGTTAGCGTTGGCATTCGACGCGGCGCAAGTCCACGCGGGAAAGCTGGACGTGCGGCGTGTAGCCCGTGCATTGCGAACTCAGTCCGGCGACGATTTGCTGGAACGCCGGAATAAGCGCGCCGCCTTCTTCGGTTAGCATTTGTTCGGCCTGTTGGAACAGCGCACGACGCGCATCGGGATCAGGTTCGGTGTTGGCGGCATCGAGCAGCGCGTCGAAGTCATCACGATACCAATGTGTCTCTGGATACGCGGCATTTGAGCGGTAGGCGATAGCCAGCGCTTCGCCCGCAGGCCGTGCCAACCAGCCAGAGCCGACAAATGACTGAATCAGCCACACGTTGTCCCAATGTTCGCTGGCGGGGCCGATGATGAGGTTGACGTTGATGCCCGCCTCGGCGGCTTGCTGTGCGAACAACTGACCGAGAGCCGCCGCGCCGGGGATCATATCGGCGGTGTACAGGTCGAAGGTCAGCGGATTCTCCGGGCCATAGCCAGCTTCAGCCAGCAGCGCAATCGCACCTTCGACATCGCGTGCGGGCACTTCGCTGCGCCATGCATCCGGGGAAGTCGGCGGAATGGGATTGTCGTCACCAATAACGCCGAATCCGAGCAGTGCAGTATCGACCATCGCCTGACGGTCAATCACCATCTTGAGCGCTTGACGGACACGGTTGTCATCAAATGGCGGGGTATCGACCCACATCGCCAGCACCATCGAGGTCGCGGGGCCGGTGGGCATCAACTGAATGTCGGGGTTGCCTTGCAGCGCGGGGATGATGGCAAAGTCTACCTGCTGCGCGAGGTCGATTTCACCGGAAAGCAGCGCGGCGCTCATGGTCGTCGCTTCTTGAATGGCGACAAACGTCACGCACGGTGAGAGCGGCAGGCCCTCTTCCCAGTAGTTCTCGTTGCGGACGAATTCGTAAGGCTCGGTAGCCGGGTCGAAGTCGACAGGGGTGAAGGGGCCTGTGCCGACGGGTGTCAGTTCGAGCGTATCGGCGGTTGCGCCTTCGGGCACGATCCATGTGTTCTTGGTGGTGATGAGCACGGGCAGCTCAACGACTGGCGCATCCAGCACGAAACGCACCGTCAGGTCATCGTCCGCGATGATGCCATCGGGATTGAGGAAGGCAAGCGTCGCGGCGGCTTCAGAGCCGTTTTCAGGGTCGATCAAGCGCTGGTAGGTGTACACTACGTCGGCGGCATCAAACGCTGAACCGTCGTGGAAGGTGACACCTTCGTGCAGGTGGAATGTCCATTCCGTGCCGTCCTCGTTGGATTCCCACGAGTCGGCCAGTTCGGGCATAGGTTGGAAGCTGCTGTCCAAGTCCAACAGGCGATTGAAAACCGCGCCGACCATGATTGAGTTTTGCGTGTTGGGTTGGTTGATGGGGTCGAGGTTGAGCAGTTCGCCGCCAGCTTCGACGCCTGCTACGCGAATGCAGTCTTCACCGTCTTGCGCGACGACTAATCCGGCACTCGCAATCACGGCGACTGCGGCTAGAACGAGTAACAAAAGATGGTGTCGGGTAAGGTGTCTCATTAAAGTTTCCTTGTCTACGAATAATCTATAGCGAAACCGTTTCTGCGGCATAAAGTTTATGCTTGGCTTCACCTCGTTTCATCTACAGCGGACAAGAAAATGCATCGGGATTATATATTGTTTACAATAAGTGTACCACAATTCAAAGGGAGTTTTGTAACGAGCGCTGTCACTAGCGCAATCACTCTTTGACTAGTTCCGTACCATGTTGGGTGAACGGGTCGGTGATGATAAACGATAGATAGGTGAGCGGTTCAAAGCCGGGATTGCTGATCTGATGCGCGTAGGTCGCCGGGATATATTGGTACTGATTCGCGGCCAGCGCACCGGAGAGATTGCCAACCTGAATACGACCTGCGCCGCTCAACACGTAAATCACGCGATCCTGTAAATCGAGCATCCGTGATGCTTCTGCCGCGCCGGGTTCGAGCGTGACTCGTTCACAGTGAAAGTGATGATTCGAGGGCAGTACGTCGGTTTCAAAGACATTGGCGTAAGGGGCATCGCCCTCATAGGCTACTGACGGGATGCTTTCATGGCGGAAGCGCTTGTATTTGTGGTTTGGCGCGACCAGCACGAATAGACAAACGGTATCCTCGCCGTGAAACCAGTAGTTATGAAACATATCTGGCGGCATGATGATGAGGTCGCCAGCGCGGTAGATACGCTTGCTGCTGCCGATCTGAATCTCCATGCTGCCTTGCGTGAGATAGGCGATTTCGGTAGCGTCTTCATGGGTGTGCGGAACCGGGCCAAGCGGGTCGTTAATGAACCAGTGGGCGTCCGGTGTCCATGCGAGGCTGCGCCCACGTACTCGTTCGCCCCAGAGTAACGGCTGATTCATCCACGTTTGATGGTCGATTTTTGCGGTCAAAAGAAATCCTATTCAAAAGCGCTGCTTGTCAAAATGCCGTACTATTGAAATTATAATTTATAAAAGAACTTTTTGCTCGTCAAGGGGAGTGCAAAATGGCCTTATTAACAGGGCGCACCGCGATTGTCACGGGTGCGGGACAAGGTATCGGGCGATCTATCGCATTAGAGTTCGCGGCGGAAGGGGCAAACGTCGCGGTTTTCGATGTGAACGGCGCGGCGGCCAGCGTCGTGCGCGATGAAATTACGAGGCAGGGCGGCCAAGTGATAGCTATCGAACTCGATGTCACCGATTATGGAGCGTATAAGATGGCAGTGGATGACGTGTTAGCGTGGACGGGCAAGATTGATGCGCTGGTGAACAACGCCGGAATCGCGCTGTATGGCACGATCTTGAACGACTCGCTGGAAGATTGGCGCAAGGTCATCGCTGTTGATATTGAGGCCGTCTACATGGGTTCAAAGTTGGTCGCGCCGCATATGGTCGAGCGCGGCTATGGGCGCATCATCAACATCGCGTCGATTGCGGGCTTTGCTTCTCGCGGCAATGTCGGCTCGTACAATGCCGCGAAGGGCGCGGTCATCGCTTATACCAAGTCGATGGCGGTGGAATTAGGGCGCTACAACATTCTCGTGAACGCGATTGCGCCGGGTTTTATCCGCACACCGATGATGGCCGTCGGCGGCAATGATGAAACGATGACACCAGCCTTCACCGACTGGTACATCGAGCGCGGCAAACTGCCTTTGCGGCGGCCCGGGACGCCAGAAGATGTCGCCGGGACGGCGGTGTTTCTGGCGTCGGACTACTGCCGTTACATGACGGGTGCGCTGCTGGTGGTCGATGGCGGACTGACCAGCACGTTCTAAAACGCGGCGGCGATTCCATCCTTGCGCGGGTCTGTGCCTGCGTAAAGGACGCCGGTTTCAGCATCGCGGCGGATGATGTGGCCGTCGCCAAACATACGGCGTTCCGCGCCTGTAACATGCTCAATCTGATGTCCCATCGCGGCAAGCCGTGACATTGTGGCTGGCGGAATACCATCTTCAAGCGCAAGAGGGCAGTCGCCTGTGCCACTGGTGAGCCGGAAGCGTGGACGATTGAGCGCTTCTTGCGGGTTGAGATCATCATCCAGCATGGCGGAAAGCACCTGAAAATGTCCCTGCGGCTGCATGAAATCCCCCATAACGCCGAAGCTGGCCCACATCTCGCCATCGCGCAGTGCCATGCCGGGAATGATCGTGTGGAACGGGCGTTTGTGCGGCGCAAGCGCGTTGGGGTGATCGGGGTCGAGGCTGAATAGGCTGCCACGATTTTGCAACATGATGCCTGTACCTTTAGCAGCGATGCCCGTACCGAAGTTGAAGAACAGGCTGTTGATGAACGAGCAGGCATTCCCCATGCCATCAACCACGCTCAAATAAACCGTGTTCGAGCCGGGAAGCGCAGCGCCAAAAGTCGGCGGCTGCATGGCGTGATCGGGGCTGACCATCGCGGTGCGCTGTGCGGTGTATTCCCGACTGAGTAAAAAGTCGAGCGGCGCAGGATTGGTGGCGGGGTCGGCCACATAATGGCGTGCAGCCGCGAAGGCAAGGCGCATTGCTTCGACCATGAGATGTAAGCGTTCCGGCGAGTCCCACTCCAGCGAACCTAAGTCCCAATGTGAGGCGATGTTCAGCGCCAGCAGCGCGGCTAATCCTTGACCGTTTGGTGGACACTCGTAGACGGTCACGCCGCGATAATCCGTCGAGATCGGCGTTTCCCATGTGGATGTATGCTGGGATAAATCGTCGTGGGACATCACACCGCCGACGGATTCCAACGTGGAAACAATTGCGTCGGCAATGGGGCCAGTGTAGAACGCCTGCGGGCCGCCTTCGGCAATGGCGTGCAGCGAACGGGCCAGCGACGGTAAACGAACGAGTTGTCCGACTTCGGGAGCTTCGCCGTTTGGTAAGTATTCTTCGGTGTTCTTACCAGCGAGCAGCACATCCTCTGAGCGTTTCCAGCCCATGCCGAATATGGGCGCAACCGGATAGCCATCACGGGCATAGTGAATCGCATCGGTCAGTACATCGGCAAGCGTCATGCTGCCATGCCGTGTTAGGAGATCGTGCCAGCCCGCGACAGTTCCCGGTACGGTGACGGCGAGAGGACTGTACATGTCGATCTCGGTTTGACCACGAAACTGCGGCAAGGCGAGATTGAGCGCGGCAGGGGCGCGTCCACTGCCGTTCAATGCGGTGACTTGCTTTGTTTTGGCGTCGAAGTACAGCGCGAAACAGTCGCCGCCGATTCCGGTTGAAGCGGGTTCGGTGACATTGAGTACGGCTGCTGTCGCAATCGCAGCGTCAGCAGCATTGCCACCCTGTCGCAAGATGGCTAATCCGGCCTGCGCCGCGAGTGGGTTGCTGGCAGAAACGATTCCGCGCCCCGCTACGACCATCGAGCGCCGCGATTCAAATTCTAACGACATCGGTTTCATGATATTAAGCTGTCCTTTTGTACCGTGCTAAAATACCATTCATCGAGCATACCGTCGAATCCAACCCCGAACCAATTAGGAGAATAGACGTTGATTATTGTTGATGCACACCGGGATATTGCTTACGAAGCATTAGAATCTGACCGGGATTATCGTCGCAGCGTAGCCGAGACTCGCGCTCATGAAGCGGGGAGTGAACATCCGCATCGAAACGGGCTTTCGACTACGGGACTGCCGGACGCGATTGAAGGCGGCATGGCTGTAGTGGGCGCGACGATCTTCACCGAACCAGCATCCTATGTGCCTTGGGGCAGCGATCAAAATCAGACCTACTCCAAGCTGGCGTATAACACGCCGCAAGAAGCACACGACGCGGCCATGAAACAGCTCGACTGGTATCACGAGTTCGTTACGGAAGTGCCAAGCGCGAAATTGGTGCTGACGAAGGCCGATTTAGAAGCGGTGCTGGCGACATGGGCCGACGGAACGGACGCGACAAAACGTCAGCAGGGGTTTGTGCTGCTGATGGAAGGCGCAGACCCCGTTATCGAACCGAAGCAGTTTGGCGAATGGTACGAGCGCGGCATTCGCATTCTGGGTACGTCGTGGAGTCGCACTCGTTATGCAGGTGGCACACGCGCTCCCGGCCCACTCACCGATAGTGGGCGCGAACTGCTCGTCGAGATGTCCAAATACAACGCGATTCTCGACCTGTCGCACATGGCCGAAGAAGCCTGCATGGAATCGCTGCAAACCTACGAGGGCATCATCATCGCCAGCCATGCCAATCCACGCCATTTTTGTGATACGGATCGTCACCTGAGCGACGAGGCGATTAAACTGTTGGCTGAACGGGATGGCGTAATGGGACTGGTGATGTTGAATCTGTTCTGGAAAACCGATTATCAACCGGGCGATCAAACGCCATTCTCGCGGGTACTGGACGCGGTAGATTACATTTGCCAGCTAACAGGCAGTGCCAAACACGTCGGCATCGGCACCGACTGGTTCGCCGGAGTCGGATCGGATGGTGTGCCGGAAGAACTCGACTCGGTGTCCGACCTGTGGAAGATCGGCGCGGGGCTGCGCGAACGCGGCTACAGCGATGCCGATGTCGAAGCGGTCATGTCCGGCAACTTCTTGCGGAAACTGCGCGAGGCGCTGCCCTAACGCTGTTACTTACCGCCGTCGATTGAAATCACTTGGCCGCTGATCCAGTTAGCGTAATCTGACGCGAAGAACAAAACGCCATGAGCGATGTCGTCCGCGCTGCCAAGCCGTTTGAGCGCGATGTTGTTAATCAGTGCGCGCTGGCCATCCGCACCATAGGACTCCCATTGGCGCTCGGTGGTGGGGTTAGAGCGTACAAAACCCGGCGCAATGCTGTTTACAGTGATGTTCCACGGCCCAAGCTCATGCGCTAATTGGCGCGTTAACCCAATGAGCGCGGCTTTAGCCGAAGCATATGCCTGAATTCCCGTCAGGCTAATGCCAAGTCCCGCGCCGCTGGAGATGTTGACGATGCGCCCGAACTTCGCGGCTTTCATCGCAGGTGCGGCGGCTTGGGCAAAGTAGAACGCGCCGGATGTGTTCACGCCGAAGATGCGATTCCACTCGTCGGGCGTAACCTCTTCCAACGGACGCCCAACTTGGCCGAGGACGCCGCCCGCGTTGTTGACAATCACGTCGATTTTGCCCGCCGCCTGCGTAACCTCAGCGACAAAGGCATGAACGGCGGCATGGTTAGAGACATCGACGGTTCGCACCTCGCATTGTCCACCCTCGTCTAAACACTGCTGACGAGTGGTGTTTAGCCCGTCGGCTTGAACATCACAGGCCCAAACTTGCGCGCCGTGCTGCGCGAAGGCAAGGCTGATTGCCCGCCCAAAGCCGTGCGCCGCGCCTGTGACGATGACCGTTTTCCCGCTGAATTCGATATTCATATTAGTTATCCTTATTGAACCGCCAAGATGCCAAGTTAATTTAGAACAGCATTTAACTCGTCAAGGTTGGCTGTTGCTAATGGTCGAACGCCGTTTTCGATGTCGTGGATGAGTTCGACGAGCCGCTTTGTCAGCGGCGTCGATACGCCGGATTCGCCGCCGAGCGTAACCACCGGATATACAATCGCATCGACTTCGGTGCGGCGCTTACGCACGGCGAGGTCGCGCCAGATGCCGCTGTGTGATTTGGCCGACCCACGATTGAAGGTGACGAGTTTATCCAGCGAGGCGTTGGCTTCATCGTTGCTCGCTCCGGGCATAAACGCACGGGGGTCGAAACCGTCGAAGGCTTCCGGTGTGACGCTCCGCGCCTGTGCAACACGCAGCACTTCGCGGGCAAGCTCGATGTACATGGCGCGATACTCTGGCATGGCCAGCGAATCAGCTATCGAGTCGTTGGTCACGGCTGTGCCGAACAGCAGCGCGCCGTAAGACAGCTTGCCCCACAGATAGCCCCAGATGTTGCCGGTCAATATGGCGCGGTCATCGAAGTCGAGAAACGCTTTATAGAGCAATTGAATGCGCGGCGTGGTTTGTCCGTCGAGTTCACCGACGACCACCGCCGCACGGTTGCCGCGCTGAATCACGCCCGGTTCCATATAGTCCGCGCCGAAGTTGACGAACGCACCGATGGTTCGAGGCTCACCGACAACCGAAGCGATGGTTAGTTCATTGAGACCGTTCTGCACCGAAACCACATGCCCTGTTTCGCTGAGATGAGGCAGTAGGGCGTGGGCGGCGGACTCGGTATCGTGGGCTTTGACACACAGCAGAATGGTATCGAACTGGCCGCTGATGGTTTCCGGCGTGAAGGCCGGCGCATGGACGACGAATTCATCCACCGGCCCTGTGATTTGCAAGCCATTCGCGTTGATCGCGGCGACGTGTTCAGCGGCACGGTCTACAAACGTAACATTGTGGCCGGCCCGTGCTAGATATGCGCCCATCGTGCCGCCGATAGCACCCGCGCCCCAGATGAGCAGTTTCATGCTTGCCGCCAGCCATCAGTCAGGAGCGCCCGCGTTTCTTCGATAGCGATGTTCCAGATCGAAAGCATTTCGTCGTCAGGGCGCTGGTAGTAACCTGCGAAGTTGCCATCACCGAGATACTCGCGCACTTCGGGCGGCGTTAGCAGGCGCATCAAGGCAACGTCCGCCTCGGCCTTTTGCTCGTCGGGAAGCGCGACACCTTCCAAGCGTGTCCATGGGAAGTTTTCCATCCATGATGCATGTGATGCTATCGTGTCGATCTCTTGCACACGCTTCCATGTTTGTGGCGCGCTCCACCAGTTATGCCACTTTACGCGCACACCGGGGTGGTCAACCATCCACTCGCGGGCAAAATCTCCCGCCGGACTGTTGCCGCCGTGACCATTGACGATCAGGATGCGCTTGAAACCTGTGTCGGCCATATGGTCGAGGATGTCACGCACGACGTGAAAATACGTTTCCATTCGCAGCGTGATCGTGCCGGGGAAAGCACGAAAATAGGGCGTAATGCCGTAGGGCTGCACCGGAAATACGGGGATGCCAAGCGGTTCAGCCGACTCAGTGGCCACGCGCTCGGAGAGAATACTGTCTACGCTCAGGCTGAGGTAGGCGTGCTGCTCGGTGCTGCCGAGTGGAAGCACACAGCGGTCATCGTTTTTCAAGTAGGCTTCTACTTGCATCCAGTTCATGGTGCTGATTTTCATTGGTGTCACATTCTCCCTTTTGCAGTGCGTATGCAAAAATTTGTAAATTTCTCTAAAAAATGTACTAATATCCGACTAGCACGGCAAATAAACGTTAGTCTGAACCAAACTCGCTCTGATTGGCAATGTATCGTTTCGCAGTCCCATAACCTAGGAGCTTTGTATGAGATCGGTTCTTCGTTTGTTCCCCTTCGCCTTCGCGCTCATCGCGGCGTTGACTCTCCTCGTTGCCCCAGCAGCAGGTCAGGACATGGAACTCATGTCAGTTTCGGCGGAAAATTGCGACTATGGCGGCTCGATTCAATCAATCGAGGCAGTTGATGAACTCACGGTACACTTTACGTTGTGCGTTCCCGATCCGGCGCTGCCGTCTAAGGCCGCGTTTGTGACACTGGGTATTCACCCCTCAGAGTACCTCGAAGCGACAGGTGGCGGTGGTGATTTGCTCACTGACCCCATTGGCACAGGCCCCTACATGCTCGAAAACTGGGACCTAGGCAACGAGATCGTGCTGACACGCTTCGAGAACTACTGGGGTACGCCAGCAGTTGAGCCGACGGCTATTTTTCGTTGGAGCACCGAAGCAGCACAGCGCCTCGTTGAACTGCAAGCGGGCACAGTCGATGGTATCGACAATCCTGCCCCCGGCGACTTTGAGGTTATCCGCAATGACCCGAACTTGCAACTGTTCGAGCGTCCGGCGGGCAACATCATGTACATGAGTTTGAACAACCGCTTCGAGCCGTTCAATGATGTGAACGTGCGGCAGGCGATGGCCCAAGTTATCGATAAGCAGCGCATCGTCGATAATTTCTATCCAGCGGGATCGTCAGTGGCAGACCAGTTTGTGCCCTCGATGATTTTCGGTCATACGGCGGAAGTTGAACCGCTTGCTTTTGATGTGGCGCTGGCCGAGCAAATGCTGGATGATGCGGGTTATCCGCGTGGTGCCGACGGCATTCGCTTCTCTACGACATTGAGCTATCGTGACGTGGTGCGCGGCTATCTGCCGACTCCCGGCATTGTGGCGCAGGACATTCAGGCGCAGTTAGCAGCAGTCGGTATCGAAGTTGAAGTTCAGTCGATGGAGTCCGGCGCTTTCCTTGATGCGGCGTTGGCTGGCGAACTGCCGATGGTGCTGCTTGGCTGGACGCTCGACTACCCGGATGCGACGAACTTCTTCGATACGCACTTTGGGTCGGGCGCGCCGGATCAATTCGGTGATAAGTTCGATGAAATCACCGAACCGCTGGCGCTTGGCGCACAGCAGGCTACGCCGGAAGAACGCTATCCGTATTATCTTCAAGCGAATGAGGCCATTCGTGACCTCGTGCCGATGGTGACGATTGCCCATGGTGGTAACGGCGCGGCTTATCAAGCGCGTATTGTCAACGGCCACGCGCAGAGCGTCGGGCAGGAAAATCTGGCGATCATGGAAGACCCTGACGACGATAACATCGTTTTCATGCAGGGTAACGAACCGATCAGCCTGTACTGCTCGGATGAGAGCGACGGCGAGAGCTTCAAGGTCTGCGAACAGATCATCGAATCGCTGCTTGACTATCAAATCGGCAGCGGCGAAGTGATCCCCGGTCTGGCGGAGTCGTGGGAAGTGAACGATGAACTGACCGAGTGGACGTTCCACCTGCGCGAAGGCGTCACGTTCCATGATGGCTCGATGCTGGATGCCAACGATGTTGTTGCGTCATACGTCGCACAGTGGGATGCCGAAAGCCCTACGCATACAGGGCGCACGGGTGATTTCACGTACTTTACGGCGTTCTTCACGACATTCATTAACGCACCGCCGCCAGCAGCGGAATAACTTAAGCAATCGGTAATAGTTTCTCTGTAAGGGGCGTTCAACTGAATGCCCCTTACGCATTTCAATGAGGGTCGAAAAAAAAGTGCAACTTGTAGAATAGCTCTATAGTCGGGCTATTGCGTATCTGCTGATTTCGCGCTAAAGTGTTGCTAAAGATTAAATTTGCAGACGAATTCTTGTGAAAACCTTTAATAAAGTTGAACGTAAACGCCTATCCGAACAGGTCGCGGATTCTATCGAGGACGCGATACTTTCTGGTTCGGTGAACATCGGCAGCACACTTCCCTCAGAGCAGCGGTTGGCAGAGCAGTTTGGCGTCAGCCGCAATGTCGTGCGCGAGGCGTTCAAGTTTTTGCAAGAACGCGGCTTAATCGACATCCTCAATGGCAGCGGGGCGGTGGTTTCACAGCCAAACGCGGGCCTCACCAGCAGCGCGTTAGGGCGCTATTTACGTTTGATCGGCGCATACGAATCCATTGATGGACTGTACGAAGCACGCCGGATACTCGAAGGCTCAAATGCTCGTCTGGCGGCACAGCGCGCCGACGAACAAGACCTCGCCACGCTGGAAGATTGCCTGACGCGGATGCGTGACCACGCAGGTTCGATTGAGCGCTGGTCGCAGGCTGATCTTGATTTCCATCTGTCGGTTGCCAAAGCCACCCATAACCCTTTTCTCAGTGTGCTGCTTGAGCCGCTGGTTGACCAACTGCGCGACGTGATCGCCGAGGGCTATCGTGTACCGGGAGCGGTTGGCAAGGGATTGGACGCGCATATCCACCTGTTCGATTGCATCAAAAACCGGGACGCTGAAGGCGCATACACAGTCATCATGGAACACTTGCATGACTCTGAGGCGCGCTTCAGAAATGCTGTCGTTAAGTTATCGTCCGATACGAGTAAGGAGCAGCAGCCAGCCACTTAAGCCAGCATAAGATGCAGATGACATAGATCGCTCTGAAAAGATTTCTTGCAACTAGAGGAGAATCAACATGAAACGCGCATTACAAATCGTCACGTTATTAGTTCTTGTGGCACTGATTGTCGCTGTACTGCCGGTATCGGGACAAGACGAACCGATTCGCATCGGGTTAGTACAGATTGGTACGGATAACCCGTTCTGGATTGCACAGGTACAGGGCGGCGAAGAAGCTGCACGGCGTTATGGCTTTGAACTAACCGTGACCAGCGGGCAGGGCGATGTCAGCCGCCAAGTGCAGGCGTTCGAAGACCTCGTTAATCAGGGCGTGGACGTGATCTCGCTCAATCCTATCGACACGCAGGCATTCGGCCCGGCGATGGAACGTGCAGCAGCGGCGGGAATTCCTGTCGTGTGCTTGTTTAGCTATGTTGAGGGCTGCGTGACTGTCGTTGGCTTGGACGAAGTGACGATTGGACGCATGGTGGGTGAGTTCGCCGTGCAGCAGTTGATCGAGAAGAACGGCGCAGCCGAAGGCGAAGTCGCCATTCTACAGGGTATGCTCGGTCAGGATATCAATCAGACTCGCGGCGGTGGTTTTGAAGAAATCATCGCGGAATACCCCAACATCACTATTGTAGCCGCAGAGCCGACCAACTGGGATCCGCTGCGCGCTTCGGAAATCACCGAAAACTGGCTGACCACGTATCCTGACCTCGACCTGATCTACGGATTGAGCGACTCGTTGACTGTACCCGCCGCGAATGTGATTCAGCGTTCGGGCGCGGCTGAAAACGTGCTGCTGGTATCGGTGGACGGCACGGAGAGCGGTCTCGATGCGGTGGCACAAGGTCTGACACGCAACACGATTGCGCTTGCTCCGCAGTATAACGGCTTCTGGAATGTGTATGTGCCCTATCTAGTGGCAAACGGCGTGGCGTTCCCTGAGCGCTACAGTATGCCGGGTGCGCTGGTGACGAGCGAAAACGTCGATGCACTCATTCAAATGGCCGACGATCTGGAAAGCCAGACCGCGACCTTCCCATTTGAACTACCGCTGCAAGCGATTGTGGACGGCTACGTAGAGCGCGCTGGCGCTTAAATTATCTGTAGGGGCGATGCGGGCGACGAACGAACGAAGTTTGCTGTGTCGCCCCTACAATTAAGCCTTCAATGTGCAGCGTGTATCGAGCGGCCTAAAACACCTATGCC
>Ga0163150_10007426_pt1 | contig 12904 bp, 6 predicted proteins | sample OliLakLV19P2IB_FD_148628 | JGI IMG/M metagenome (GOLD analysis project Ga0163150, IMG submission 148628) | Freshwater microbial mat bacterial communities from Lake Vanda, McMurdo Dry Valleys, Antarctica - Oligotrophic Lake LV.19.P2.IB | ecosystem: Environmental > Aquatic > Freshwater > Lake >...
CCAAGGCGCCGTCGAGCCGCGCTGGCTCTTGCCCTACGCCCAGGCCACGCTGCTCGCTCGCGGGCGCAGCGTCGCCGTGAAGAAGCGCCTCAGGGCGATCGTCGAAGGCTTCGAGCCGCATCTCTCCGAGCACGGTCTGGGCTGCGTGGCCGAGGTCTTCGACGGCGAGGCTCCGCACCGCGCCTCGGGCGCGCCCAGCGACGTGCGCTCGGTCGTGGCGCTGCTCGAGGTGCTGCGACTGACCGGCGGGAGGACCCGATGAGGGTGCTCATGCTGGGCTGGGAGTACCCGCCGCACATCGCCGGCGGCCTGGGCACGGCCTGTCTCGCGCTCACGCGCGCCTTGGCCGCGCAGGGCGAAGACGTGCTCTTCGTGGTTCCGCACCGTCACGGCGACGAGCCAGCCGAGCACCTCGAGCTGGTAGGGGGGAACGACGTCGGCGGCGGCCTGCCCGCGCCGCGCCCGGGCCGGTTGGCGCGCCAACGCGTGGCGAGCGTGCTCTCCCCCTACGCGCGGCCCGCGGGGGGCCTCGCGAGGCCGACCAGCGGGCCGAGGCCCTACGGACCCGACCTGTTCGCGCAGATCGCCAGCTACGAGGCCGCCGTGCGGCAGGTCGCGCGCGAGGCCTCCTTCGATGTCGTGCACGCGCACGACTGGATGAGCTTCGGCGCAGGAGCCCAGGCCGCGGCCGAGGCGGGCGTGCCGTTGATCGTGCACGTGCACTCCCTCGAGCAGGATCGCTGCCCGCGCGGCATGGATCCGCGCATCCTGGCCGCTGAGGGCGCAGGCCTACGCGCCGCCGACCTCGTGCTGTGCGTGAGCGCGCTCACCGCGCGGCGCGCCCAGGCGGCACATGACCTCGACCCGAGCCGCCTGCGGGTGGTGCACAACGCGCTGCCCGACCTGCCGCGCCGCCTGCCCCGGCGCGCGCGTCGGCTGCGCGCCGGCCCGGTGGTGCTGTTCCTCGGTCGCGTGACGGCGCAGAAGGGACCCGAGATCCTGCTCGAGGCGGCGCGCCGCGTGGTGGCCGTGGATCCGAGAGTCACCTTCGTGATCGCGGGCGACGGCGACCTGCTGGCCTCGATGATCGAGCGCACGGCGGCCGTGGGGCTGGCGAGGCACGTGGCCTTCACCGGCTTCCTGAAGGGCCGCGCCGTGGACCGTGCCTACGCCGAGGCCGACGTGTTCGTGCTGCCCTCGGTCTCGGAGCCCTTCGGGCTGACGGCGCTGGAGGCCGCGGCGCGCGGCGTGCCCGTGATCCTCTCGCGCGCCTGCGGGGTGGCCGAGGTGCTGACGAGCGCCTTGCGCGTGGACGCCTGGGACGTCGAGGCCCTGGCCGACCGCATCCTGGCCGTGCTCCACCGTCCGGCGCTGGCGGCCCTGTTGGCGCGCGAAGGCGCCCGCGAGGCGCGCGCGCTCTCCTGGGCCAGCGCCGCCGAGCGCGTGCGCGCCGCCTACGTGGAGGTCTGCGCGTGAGCGGCGTGGTGCTGTATTTCCAGGTCCACCAGCCTTGGCGCCTCAAGCGCTACACCTGGTTCGACATCGGGCGCGAGGCCGACTACTTCGACGACGCGCTCAACGGGCGCATCCTGCGCAAGGTGGCGCAGCGCTGCTATCTGCCCACCACGGCGCTGCTCACGCGTCTGGTCGAGGAGAGCGAGGGGCGCTTCCGCTGCGCCTTCTCGATCAGCGGGACGGCCTTGGACCAGATGCAGCGCTACGCCCCCGAGGCGCTGGAGGGCTTCCGAAGGCTCGCCGCCACGGGTGCTGTCGAGATCCTGGCCGAGACCTCGCATCACGCGCTGGCCTTCCTCACCGACGAGGCCGAGTTCCGCGCGCAGATCGAGGTGCAGGCCGCGCGCGTCCTGCGGGAGTTCGGACGGCGGCCCACCACCTTCCGCAACACCGAGCTGGTCATCGCGCGTGACGTGGCACGCGTGGCCGAGGCGGCCGGCTTCACGGCGCTGCTGGGCGAGGGCGCCGACCACCTGCTGGGCTTCCGGGACTCCACGCGGATCTACCGTCCCGAGGGGACCGAGCGCCTGCGCCTGCTGCTGCGCTGCTACCGCCTGAGCGACGACATCGCCTTCCGTTTCGCCGACCGCGGCTGGAAGGAGTGGCCGCTCACGCCCGCCAAGTTCGCGGGCTGGCTGGAGGACGTGGCCGTGCGCCGCGGAGCCGACGACTCGGTCGTGGGCCTGTTCATGGACTACGAGACCGCAGGCGAGCACCAGGACGCCGCCACGGGCATCCTGACCTTCCTCGAGGGCCTGCCAGAGGCCGTCGCGCGCCACTCGCGCTTCCGTTTCCGCACGCCGGCCGAGGTCGTTGCGCTCAAGGGCAGCGCGCTGCCGCTGGCGCTGCCGCGGCCCGTCTCGTGGGCCGATGCGGAGCGTGACCTCACGGCCTGGCTCGGCAACGACATGCAGCGCGCCGCGCACGAGGCGCTCTACGCCCTCCTGCCGCGCGTGAAGGCGCACGGCGACCCCGGCCGCCTCGAATCCTGGAGGAGACTTTCCACCTCCGACCATGTCTACTACATGAGCACGAAGTTCTTCTCGGACGGGGATGTGCACCGCTACTTCAGCCCCTACGGCTCGCCCCACGACGCCTTCGTCGCGTTCATGAATGTGCTCGACGACCTGGCCTTGCGGGTGGGCGCCCCGCGCGTGGCCGTGCCGGCGGCGCTCGCGTGAGCGCCGCTGCCCGCGGGCCCGGACACGCCCTCTTCGAGGTCGCCTGGGAGGTGTGCCACCGCATCGGCGGCGTACACACGGTGATCAGCAGCCGCGCGCGGCACCGCGTCGAGCGCTTCGGCAAGGACTATGTGGTGGTGGGCCCGTGGCTGCTGGCTGAGCCGCCCCAGGCCTTCGAAGACGATCCCACAGAGGCCGCCTTCGCCGAGGCCTCGCGTGCCGCGGGGCTGCCCGTTCGCGTGGGCCACTGGCTGGTGCCGGGCCGACCGCGCGCGCTGCTGGTGGAGTTCTCGGGGCTCATCGCCCAGAAGGACCGCCTGCTGGGCGAGCTGTGGGACAAGCACCGCGTGGACTCGCTGGGAGCGGGCTGGGACTACGTCGAGCCGCTGCTCTTCGGCCATGCCGCCGGGCGCGTGGTCGAGCGCTGGTACGCAGAGCGCGTCGTACGTCGTCTGCCGCGCGCCGTGGTCCACGTTCACGAATGGACCGCCGCCGTTGCGGTGCTGCACTTGAAGGAAGCCGCTCCCGCGCTCAGCACGGTCTTCCAGGCCCACTCGATGGTGCTGGGCAACGCGCTGGCGCGTGCCGGCCGCGAGCCGCTCACGGCGCTGGATGGGCAGACACCCGCGCAGGTGGCCGAAGCGCTCGATGTCCGTGCCCAACATTCGCTCGAGGACGCGGCGGCGCGTGAGGCCGACGTCTTCACGACGGTTAGCGAGCCTGCGGCCGACGAAGGTGCGCTGGTGCACGGTAGGCGCCCCGAGCCCTTGCTGCCCAACGTGCTCGACGTGGGGGCCTTCACGGGCGCCACAGGGGGGATCACGCGCGCCCAGGCGCGCACGCGCGTGCGCAAGGTGCTCGGGAAGGTGCTGGGAAACAGCGCGCGCGAGGCGCGGCTGCTCTTCAGCGCCGGACGCTACGACCTGCGTGTGAAGGGCTTCGACGTGCTGCTCGAGGCGCTGGCAGTGCTCGAGCGGACGCCCGGGCCGCCCGTGGTCGCGCTCTTCGTGGTGCCGGCGCCCGCCGTGGGCCTGCGGCGCGAGGTCGCGGCGCGTCTGGAGGGCTCGGCGCTGCCCGGGCCCGACCCCGGCCTCACGACACACGCCCTGTTCGAGCCGGAGTCCGACGCCCTGGCCAAGCGAGCGCACGAGCTGGGCCTCGTAGGGCCCGGCGTGAAGCGCGTGCGCCTGCTGCACGTGCCCCTCTACCTCGATGGCGCCGACGGCGTCTTCAACCTGCCCTACGCCAGCGTGCTGCAGGCCGCCGACCTGAGCTGCTTCCCCTCGGCGTACGAGTCCTGGGGCTTCACGCCGCAGGAGAGCCTGGCGCTGGGCGTTCCCACGATCACCACCGACGTGGCCGGCTTCGGGCGCTTCCTCGTGCGTCATGGCCTGGCCGACGGCCTGGCGGCCACGGTGCTGGCGCGCCGCGGCCGCACGCACGCGCAGATCGTGGCCGACCTGGCCGCTGCCCTCGAGCGCGGGCTCGCGGCGGACGCGCCGGCGCAGGATGTGGAGGAGCGCTGCCGTGCAGCCGGCGGCGGCGTGGTGGAGGCCGAGCTGCTGCAGGCCCAGGAGCAGGCGTTCGCGCTGGCGCTGGCGGCCGCCGAGCGGCGCGTGCAAGGTCAGCCCGCCGCGCGCTCGCAGTCGGTGGCCGTGGCCCAGCCGCCTGCCGGCTCCCGCGGGGAGCCGCGCCTGCTCTCGCTCGACGTGCCCAGCCGGCTGCCGTCCACGCTCGAGCCGTTGCTCCAGCTGGCCTGGAACTGGCGTTGGGCGTGGCACGAACCCACGCGCGCGCTGTTCGAGGCGCTCGACCCGACGCGCGTCGAAGAGCTGCGCGGCAACCCCCTGCGGTTGCTGCGTGAAGCGCCCCAAGAGCGCTTGGACCGGCTCGGCAGCGATCCGGCGTTCGTGGCGCGCGTGACGGAGGCCGCCCACGAGCATGCCGAGTGGCTACGCGAAGGAGCCGTGCTGGCGGCCGGGCAGGCGGTGCCGGCGGACCGTCCCGTGGCCTACGTCTGCGCCGAGTATGCGCTTCACGAGGCACTTCCGATCTACAGCGGCGGTCTGGGTGTGCTGGCCGGCGACCACCTGCGGGCCGCCTCCGACCTGGGGCTGCCGCTGGTGGCCGTGGGCTTGCTCTACCGACGGGGCTACTTTCGCCAGCGCCTCGAGGGCGGTGTCGAGCAGGTCAGCGAGCCGGAGCTGGTCGAGCCCGAGCGGCTGCCGCTCGAGCGTGTGTTGGACGAGCTCGGCAAGCCCCTCGAGGTGACGCTGCCGCTCCCCGGCGGCACGCTGCTGCTGCACGCCTGGAAGGCCCAGGTGGGGCGCGTGGTGCTCTACCTGCTGGACGCCGATCACGCCGGCAACCGCCCCGAGGAGCGGGGCATCACCCACACGCTCTACGGCGGCGAGGGCGAGCTGCGCCTCAAGCAGGAGCTGGTGCTGGGGCGCGGCGGCATGCGGCTGTTCGATCGGCTTGGGCTCAAACCCTCGGTGCTGCACGTGAACGAGGGTCACGGCGCCTTCGCTGGGCTGGAGCGCATCGCGCTGCTGGTGCGCGAGGCGGGGCTGACCTTCGACGAGGCCTTGAAGCTGGTGCGGCTCACGACGGTCTTCACCACGCACACCCCCGTGCCGGCCGGCCACGACCGCTTCGAGGAAGACCTGCTGCGACGCTACCTCAGCGATGCGCCCAGCTGGCTGGGCATCCCCTGGGAGCGCTTCCTGGCGCTGGGCTCGGTGCCCGAGCGGCCGCGCGAGTTCAATCTCACGTACTTGGCCGTGAATCTGGCGGCGTTCGTCAACGGGGTGAGCGCGCGCCACGCCGAGGTGACCAAGCCCCTGCTCAAGCCCCTGGCGCCGCACCTCCTCAGCGCCGAGGTGCCCGTGCGCGGCATCACGAACGGCGTGCACCTCGAGACCTGGACCGCGCCCGAGATGGCGCGTCTGCTCGGCGCCGCCCCCGGGCGGCTCACGGGCGCGCACTTCGAGCGCGCGCAGGGGCTCGATCTGGCGCAGCTGGGCGAGGTGCGTCGCGCCCTTAAGCAGCGCATGCTCGAGCGCCTGCGCCAGCGGCTCGAAGGCGAGCTCGGTCTACGCGGCGATGCGGCCTGGCTCGTGCAGCAGACGCTGGCGGGCCTGACGCCCAAGGCGCTGTGGATCGGCTTTGCACGCCGCTTCGCCACCTACAAGCGAGCGGGCCTCTTGCTGAGCGACCCCGACCGCTTGCGGACGCTGCTCGAGCATGCCCAGCGCCCCGTGCGCATCGTGCTGGCGGGCAAGGCGCATCCGCGCGACAAGGCGGGTGGCGAGCTGATCGGCAAGATCGCACGCTTGGCACGCAGCCGCGTGTTCGCCGGCAAGGTCTTCTTCCTCGAGGGCTACGACCTGGCCTTGGCGCGGCAGCTGGTGGCGGGCGTGGACGTGTGGCTCAACACACCGCGCCCGCCGCACGAGGCCAGCGGCACCTCGGGCATGAAGGCCGCGGCCAACGGCGGCCTCAACGCCTCCACCGCCGACGGCTGGTGGCTGGAGGGCTACGACGGTCAGAACGGCTGGACCATCGGCGTGGACGCGGCGGAGAGCGACGAGGCCGCGCGCGACCGGGCCGACGTCGAGGCGCTCTACCGGCTCCTGGAGGAGGAGATCCTGCCCTTGTGGGAGAAGCGCGACGCTCAGGGTCTGGCGCGGGCCTGGCTCGAGCGAGCGCGGCGCGCGCTCGTCACCATCCCGCCGCGCTTCGACGCGCGGCGCATGGTCGAGGAGTACCGCACCCTGGCCTACGGCCCGCTGGCGCGCCGACGTCTCGAGCTGGAGGCCGGTGGCCATGCCCCCCTCAAGGCCCTGGCGGCCGATCGTCGGCGCGTGCACGAAGGCTTCGCGCGCGTGCGCGTGGTGGAGCTGCGCGTGGGCGATCCCGCCGCGCTGCGGGTGGGCGACGCCCTCGAGGTGGAAGCGCGCGTGGACCTGGGGCCGCTCGCGCCCGCGGATGTGCACGTGGAACTGGTCTTGGGGGCGCGCGGCGCATGCTCGCAGGAGCTCGAGCAGGCACAGATCGTGCGGCTCGCTCCGCACGCCGCAGGCCCCGATGGCCTGCGTTCGTTCACGGGGCGCCACCTGCTGCGCGCCGCGGGAAGCCTGGCCTACGGCGTGCGGGTGCGCCCGCGCTCCGAGGAAGCCGGCGTCTCGCCGCTGCACGAGCCCGCCGTCTGGGCCTGACCCGCCGTCGGCGCCGTACGCGAGACGCAGGGGCCTGACCCCTGCGTCTTGACCCCTGCGTCTCGGAACGCGAGACGCAGGGGTCAGGCCCCTGCGTCTCGAGGAGCCCGCAAGCTGGGCTTGAGGACGCGGCTCAGGCCAGGTGCACGAGCGCGAGGGCGAGCAGACCGGCGGCGAGGCCGCTGACGAGGTTGACAGCATCGTTGTCGAGCCAGCGCCAGCCTGAGACGCGCTCGAGCGCGCGACCTTCGGCGTGTGTGCGCTCGCTGACGCGCCCCGAGGTGTCGCGGCCGCGGAACTGCAGCGTGGCGCCCAGCGCGCTGTCCAGCAGCGCGCCGACGAAGCCGGCCGCCGTGAGCAAGGCCGTGAGCCGCGCGCTCGCGCCCGTGAAGGCGGCGTAGGCGGCGGGAGCGAGCGCCGCGCCGCCCAGGGAGGCGAGCAAGCCGGCACGCGTGACGCCGCCGCTCTCCCCTGGGGCCAACGTGCGCCCGCCCAGCAGGGCGCGCGGCAGGCCGCCGTAGCGCGTGCCGATCTCGGTCGCGCAGGTGTCAGCGCCCAGGCAGGCCAGGCCTGAGACCAAGAAGGCCGCGCCCGCTTCGCTCGCGCCCAGCAGGGCGGCGAGCGAGCCCAGGATGGCGGGCAGGCCGTTCGCCAGCACCTGCTTCAAGGTGCGTCCACTCTCGTGGGGGCGGCCGGGCAATCTGCCGAGCAGCGTGGCCACCAGGAAGGGCGCGAGCAGCGCTGCGAAAGCGGCCCAGCCGAGCGCGGCCGTGACCAGCAGCCCCAGCAGGAAGGCGCCCAGCGCGCCGCCCGGCGCCAGCCAGCGCAGCGGTCGCACGCTCGCCAGCGCGAAGACCGCCAGCCCCGCGGCGAAGAGCAGCAGCGTGGTCGGCTCGGGGGGCGGGACGAGGGGCACGACGGCGCGATCGTACCCGTGGCGGCGTGGCTCCCTCGTCGGGGGCTGGGCCGAGCGGGTGCGCGGGCCCTCCGGGCCCAGCACGGTCTCGCGTGCGCCCTCTCCCGGCGTCGGCGGCGGGCTGGGCCAGAGCTTGAGCTCCCCCTGCGGCGTGCTCAGCCACAACGTCGGCCCCAGCAGCCCACGGCGTCGCTCCAGCCGTCCCCAGCGCCCCTCGAGCCACGTGGCCTGCCCCTCCACACCGGGGAAGGAGAGCGTGCGCGCCGCGGGCACGCGCTCGAGCACCGTCTCGAGTGCCGCGCGGCGCGGGCCGTCGGGGTCGGGCGCCCACGCGAGATCGAGCCGCTCAACGCCCAGGGCTCGCAGCGCCGGTAGGACGATGCGGCGCGCGGGGTCACCTTCCGCGTCGCTGCCTGCGCCCAGCAGCACGAGCGCGCCGTCCGGGAGGCTCAGCAACGCGCTGGGCGCTCGGCCCACGTCCAGGACCAGCAGGCTGGGCCAGGGCGGCGCCGCCTGCGCGCTGGGGGCGAGCGCGGCGAGCAGCAAACCCGCCTCGGCGAGCAGGGCCCAACGCAGCAGTCGCCGCGGACCCAGCGCCGCCAGCAACAGCGTGCTCAGCGCCACGGCCAGCCAGAGATCGCCGGGGGGTGCGCCGTCCAGGGCGCCCAGCCCTAGCTCACCCGGCCAGGCGAGGACGGTGCGCAGCAGATCGGCGGTGCTGGAGAAGAGCCAACCGAGCGCTACAGCGGCCGGAGGCCATGCGCCCAGCAGCAACAGCAGCGCGCCCAGGCCCAGGAGCAGAGCGGCCAGCGGCACCGCCAGCAGGGCAAAGGGCGCTGCTGCCGGGGCCAGCTGGCCGAAGGCGTGGAGCGCGATGGGCGCGCCCGCCAGCCAAGCGGCGAGAGCCACGGCCAGCGCGGCTCGCACGCGTGGGCGTCGCGGTTCCAAGAGACCCGGGATGTGCAGCCGGGGGCGCGCCATCGCGGCCAGCAGACGCGGCGCGAGCAGCTCGATGCCCAGGACCTCGGCGAAAGAGAGCGTGAAGCCCGGGTCGCCGAGGTCCTCGGGCGCGACGGCCAGCATGGCCAGAGCCACGCCGGCGAGCACGGTGAGCACCTGTCCGCGGCGCGCCAGCAGTCGCGCGAGCAGCCACATCGAGGAGCCCAAGCCCGAGCGCACTGCCGAGGGCGCGGCGCCGCCCAAGGGCACGTAGAGCAGCACGGCCAAGAGTCCCAACGCGGCACCCAGGGCGCGGCCCGCTCCGAGCGCGCGCGTGAGCAGCAGCACGGCCGCGAGCACCAGGGTGACGTGCTGCCCGGAGACCGCCACCACATGGCTCTGTCCTGCCTCGCGGAAGAGCCGCGCGTCGGCGCGCTTGAGGGCTCCCGCATCGCCGAGGAGCAACGCGCGCGCGAGCCCCGCGTCGGACGCCGCGAGCCGCGCGGAGAGCGCCTCCGCCGCCTGCGAGCGCAGCCCATGGATCTCGGCCGCGAGCGACGACGAGCGCAGGGTCCGCTCCAGCATCTCGGGCCCCTCGACCCAGCCCAAGAGGTCGATGCCGCGGCGGCGGGTCCAGGCGCGCCGGTCCTGCTCACCGGGATTGCGCGGGCCGGCCGGCATTTCGAGGCGGAGCAGGACCCGCAGCCGATCGCCCGGGCGAGGGTCGAGATCCCAGCCGCGCTCGACGCCGACCTCCACGCGTGCGTGGAAGGGCCGCCGCTCGCTGCCCTCGCCCGCGACCGTGGTGTCGAGCACGAACCCGAGGCGTGCGCCGGTCCTCAGGCGTGCTGCGCGCACCTCGCCCTCGACCGTGGTGACGCGAGCGCCGCCGTCCTCCCAAGCCGGGTCCACACCGGCGCCTGCGTCGCGTCCCCAACCGGCCACCAGTCCAAGCACGAGCGCCAGCGCGGGGCCTCGCACCGCAGGCCAAGCCGCCGCCAGGGCGAGCCCCACCGGAGCCAGCCACGCCGCAGCCGGCACGGGCTCTAGCAGCAGACCGGCCACCAGTGCAGCCGCCGCCGCCGGCAGGGGAGGGAGCGGGGGCCGGGCCACACACCCTCTCCGCCCCGAAGGGCTCGGCGGTCACGCTTCACTACGAGCCTTCGCCGCTTGGCCGGCGGCCTCGTTTGAATTCGGGAGACGCTGCTGGGGCACACCGGCACACTGGCTGGGGAGCGGAAGGGCCACGAGGAGGACGACGTGGCCTCTGCGGCCATGAGGACGACTCGTGTTGCTGGTGCGCCTGGCAAGCCAGGCGCCGCCCCTGAGCGCCCCCAGCCCAGTGCGCCGACCGGGCGCTGGGAGGGCAGACCGGGACGCGCAGCGGTTTTCCTGCATCAGGACGACGAGGTGGCCCGAGCGCCCCCAGCCCAGCGCGGCGCAAGTCCGTCGTCCAGAATTGCAACCGCTCGTTAGGGTAGGCTGGCAGGCCATGCCCCGTCCCGCTCACGAGATCGGTCGCGAGGTCATCCGCCGCGAACGCGACGCGCTGGAGTCGCTGGCCCAAGGTCTGGGTTCGGACTTCGATCGCGCCGTGGATCTGCTGCTGGCCTGCCAAGGCCGCGTGATCGTCTGCGGCATGGGCAAGAGCGGCCAGATCGGCCGCAAGATCGCGAGCACGCTGGTGAGCACCGGCACGCCCAGCGTCTTCCTGCACCCCGCCGAGGGCTTCCACGGGGACGTGGGCATGGTCACCGGGCGCGACGTCGTCCTGGCCATCAGCAACTCGGGCTCGACGCGCGAGGTCGTCGAGCTGGTGCCGGTGATGAAAGAGCTGGGCGCCAAGGTGATCGCGCTGACGGGCTACGCACAGAGCGCGCTCGCTCGCGCCAGCGACCTGGCGCTCACCTGGGGCGAGCAGAAGGAGGCCGACCCCATGGGCCTCGTGCCCACCGTGACGGCGGCCTTGACGTTGGCCCTGGGCGATGCGCTCACCGTGGCGCTGATGCAGCGCCGTGGCTTCGGCGCGGGCCAGTACCGCCTGTTCCATCCCGCGGGAGCCATAGGGACCAAGCTCACGTTGCGCGTGATCGACCTGCTGCGCGGGCCGCACACCAATCCCACCGTCCCCGAGCAGGCCACCTTCCAGCAGGCGCTCGAGGCCGTCACGCGCGGCACCCTGGGCGGGGTCTCGGTGGTGGACGACCAGGGGCGGCTGGTGGGGCTGGTGACCGACGGCGACGTGCGGCGCACCATCCAGGCGGCGGTGAGCTCGGTGGGGGCGCTGCTGGCGCGCCCGGTGGGCGAGGTGATGAGCCGAAACCCCAGCCGCATCCACCCCGAGGTGCTCGCCTTCGACGCGCTCCACCAGATGCAGGACCACAAGCCCAGCCCGATCAACCTGCTGCCCGTCGTGGACGCTCAAGGTCGAGCGGTGGGCATGATCCGCCTGCACGACCTGGTCCAAGCGGGCTTGACCGCGGAACGTTAGGCGCGCGCCCGACCCAACGACCCCGGAGCACGAGACACTCGAATCCATGCGACCCGAATCCATGCGACCCGAATCCACGCGACCCGAGACCATGCGCCTCAAGCCCACGATGTTCCGCGAGTACGACGTGCGCGGCCGCGTGCCGGAGATCTTCCCCGACGCCGTCGACGAGCTCAGCGACGAGGGCGCTCGCACGCTCGGACGGGCCTTCGGAACCTTGGCGCACGAGCGCGGTCGCGAGCGCGTGGTGGTGGGCTACGACTTGAGGACCTACAGCCTGCGCCTCAAGGAGCGCTTCGTGGAGGGCCTGGTCTCCACGGGCCTCCAGGTGGTGGACATCGGGTGCGTGCTCACGCCCACGCTCTACTTCGCGCAGGTGCACCTGGCCTGCCTCGCGGGCGTGATGATCACGGCCAGCCACAATCCCCAGGGTTGGAGCGGCCTCAAGATGTCGGTGGACGGCGTCAAGACGCTGCTCAAGCCAGACATCGAGCGCTTGAAGCGCATCGCCGACGAGGGCGCCTTCCACGTGGGCATGGGCCGCGTCGAGCAGGTGGACCTGCGTGCTGCGTACATCGCCGACCTCGTCGGGCGGGTGCGCTTCGCCCGGCCGCTCAAGGTCGTGCTCGACGCCGGCAACGGCACCGCCGCGCTCTTCTGCGAGGAGGTCTACCGGCGCGCGGGCTTGACGGTGGTGCCGCTCTTCTGCACGCCCGACCCGACCTTTCCCAACCACTTCCCCAACCCCAGCGAGAAGTCGGCCCGTGTGGCGATCCGTCAGGCCGTGGTCGAGCACCGGGCCGACCTGGGACTCTCCTTCGACGGCGACGGCGACCGCGTGGGCGTACAAGACGAGCGCGGAGCAGACGTCGAGAGCGACCGCGTCCTGATGCTGCTCGCGCGCCCGGTCCTGGCGCGCCACCCCGGCGCGCCGGTGGTCTTCGACGTCAAGTGCAGCCAAGCGTTGCCCGAGGACATCCTGGCGCACGGCGGCCGGCCCATCATGTGGAAGACGGGCCACTCGTGGATCAAGGCCAAGATGGCCGAGGTGGGCGCGCCCATCGCGGGCGAGCGCAGCGGGCACTTCTTCTTGAAGGACGGCTTCCACGGCTACGACGACGGCCTGTTCGGCGGGCTCAAGCTGGCCGAGTATCTCGCCGGGCAGCCGCTGCCGCTCTCGCGGGTGCTCGCGCAGGCGCCCCAGTACGTGACCAGCGCCGAGATCCACGTGGACTGCGCCGATGAGGTCAAGTACCAGGTGATGGAGCGCGTGCTGGCGGCGATGCAGCGCGAGTTCCCCGGTCGCGTCAACGACATCAACGGCGCGCGCGTGACATTCGACGACGGTTGGGGCCTGGTGCGGCCCTCTTCGAACCTGCCCGAGCTGGTGCTGGTCTTCGAGGGCCGAACGACCGACGCCATGACGCGCGTGAAGGAGCTCTTCCGCGCGCGCCTCGCCGCGTACCCCGAGATCGGGCGCGTCTGGCACAATGAGTGACGGGCGGCGCGGGGCCCGCAGCGGGCCGCCCTGCCCGTCGCATGACGATGGAAGAAGGGTGGTCGGCGTGCGGGCGCGGCTGGGCGGACGCGATCGGGCGCGGTCGGGAGGGATCGCGTGAGCACGTTGCGGGGGAAGGGCTGG
>Ga0163150_10007427_pt1 | contig 12904 bp, 12 predicted proteins | sample OliLakLV19P2IB_FD_148628 | JGI IMG/M metagenome (GOLD analysis project Ga0163150, IMG submission 148628) | Freshwater microbial mat bacterial communities from Lake Vanda, McMurdo Dry Valleys, Antarctica - Oligotrophic Lake LV.19.P2.IB | ecosystem: Environmental > Aquatic > Freshwater > Lake >...
AGTCGATGCCATCCTCACCGGCACCGGCCGGGTGCCGAATGTCGAAGGGCTGAACCTGGAGGCCGCGGGCGTCCACTACGACGCCGACAATGGCATCTGCGTTAATGACTTCCTGCAGACCAGCAATCCGCGCATCTATGCCGCCGGCGATGCCTGCCTGGAGCACAAGTTCACCCATACCGCCGACGCATCGGCGCGCATCGTGGTTCGGAACGCGCTGTTCCTCGGGCGTCAGCGGCTGAGTGCACTGACGATTCCCTGGTGCACCTACACCGATCCGGAGATCGCCCATGTCGGCCTCTACGTACGGCAGGCGCACAACAAGGACATCTCGGTCAAGACTTTCACGATCCCGATGCACGATGTGGATCGCGCGATCGCTGACGGGGAGGAGGCGGGCTTCGTCAAAATCCACGTCAAGGAGGGCACGGACCGGATTCTGGGTGCGACGATCGTCGCCCGTCACGCCGGCGAAATGATTAACGAGGTCACTCTGGCGATGGTCGCAGGGATCGGTCTGCGCACTCTGGCCCGCGTCATCCACGCCTATCCGACCCAGGGCGAAGCGATCAGGAAGGCGGCGGACGCCTACAACCGCACCCGCCTGACGCCATTCATGAAAAGTCTCATGCGCAAATGGCTCTGCTGGAAGCGCGGTGACGACGGATCAAGCCTGACGCCCCCTCCGGCGACGTGAACGCCTCGCATTGCTCTGATCGCGCCAGACCCTGCGAACCCATGAATTCTTTGCTCTTCGTTTACAACGCGGACTCCGGCCTCGTCGCCGGGCTCTTTGACAGCGCGCACAAACTTCGTTGATCTCCTGATCGGTCCGGTCGACACCGACCCGCCACACCTTGAGGAGCACTCCGCCGCCAGAGCCTGGGCTGTACACGCATGAGCATCCCGTTCCTGCTCGGCACCATGGTGGCGCCGAACCGCGATCGCGCGATGTTGGTCGGTCTCCTCGTGCACATGATGAACGGCTGGGCGTTCGCGCTGCTCTATGCGGCCGCCTTCGAGAGCTGGCAAGCGGCCACCTGGGGGCTCGGCGCCGGGATCGGGCTGGTGCATGGGTTGTTCGTCCTGATGGTCGGCATGCCGATCGTTCCCGCCCTGCACCCGCGGATGGTCAGCGAATACTTCGGTCCGTCGCCGAATCGTCAACTGCAGCCGCCGGGTTTTTCGCGCTCAATTACGGCCGTCGCACCCCGATCGTGGCGCTCGCGGCGCACCTCGTGTACGGCGCAATCCTGGGGGGGTTCTATCACCTTGCACGATCGTGAGCGCCACTTGACGCGGCTGATCACGGAGAGTGCCTTCCCAAAGTCATGGTTGGAGTGAGCTGTCTCACACGGGCCGCGGTCGGGGCGTGGGATGATGCGCGTAACGTCGATGACGTTGTCAGCGCGATCGACTCAGGCGATCAGCGAGTGGACGAGGACCGATGACCGAAGAGGAACGACGACTTCAGCAGTCGCAGGAACGAGTCGGGCACTGGAAGCGCTGGGGACCGTACGTAAGCGACCGCGCCTGGGGCACGGTGCGGGAAGATTACAGCGCGCACGGCACGGCGTGGGAGTCCTTCTCGCACGATCACGCCCGCTCGCGGGTCTATCGCTGGAACGAAGATGGACTGGCCGGCATCTGCGATCGGCACCAGCGTATCTGCTTCGCGCTCGCGCTGTGGAACGAGCGCGACCCCATCCTGAAGGAGCGCCTGTTTGGCTTGACGGGCAACGAAGGCAACCACGGAGAGGACGTCAAGGAGTACTACTTCTATCTGGATAACACGCCGACGCACTCGTACATGAAGTATCTGTACAAGTACCCGCAGTCGGCGTTTCCCTACGCGTCGCTGGTCGACGAGAACCGCCGACGCGGACGGGAGCAACCCGAGTTTGAGCTGCTCGACACAGGCGTGTTCGACGACAACCGGTACTTCGATGTGTTCGTCGAGTACGCCAAGGCCGACGTCGAAGACATGCTGATCCGGATCAGCGCCATCAACCGTGGCCCAGACCCGGCTCGCATCCATCTCCTGCCTACGGTGTGGTTTCGGAACACCTGGTCGTGGGGGAGTGGCGCGACCAGACCCGCGCTCAGGCAGTCGCCAGAGGGGCCGCACGCGATTGTGTTGGACGAGCCGGAGTATGGGCGGCGGTGGCTTTATTGCGACGCCGACCCGGAGCTGCTGTTCACCGAGAACGAGACGAACTTCGAGCGGCTCTTCGGCGCGCCGAATCATACGCACTTCGTGAAGGACGCCTTCCACGAGTTCGTCGTGTATGGTCGCACGGACGCCGTCAATCCGGATCGCGCGGGCACCAAAGCGGCCGCGCGGTACGTATCGGAAATCGAGCCGGGGCAGACGTTCACCTGCCGGCTTCGTTTCACCGACAAGGTGTTCGCGCCGGCGTCAGCCGCCTTCGCGGATTTCGATCGGACCTTTGCCACCCGTCAGGCCGAGGCCGACGAGTTCTATGCGACTGTCACGCCGCCGACGCTGTCGCCCGACGCTCGGCAGGTGATGCGGCAGGCGTTCGCAGGACTGCTGTGGTCCAAGCAGTTCTACCACTACGTCGTCGATGAGTGGCTGACCGGCGATCCAGCCAATCCGTCGCCTCCGCGCGAGCGATTGAACGGACGGAACCATCAGTGGGTCCACCTGCACAACGAAGACGTCGTCTCGATGCCCGACAAGTGGGAGTACCCCTGGTACGCCTCCTGGGATGTGGCGTTCCACTGCATCCCGCTCGCGCTCATCGATTCGGACTTTGCGAAGGAGCAACTGATTCTGCTGCTGCGCGAGTGGTACATGCATCCGAACGGGCAACTCCCGGCGTACGAGTGGGCGCTCGGAGACGTCAACCCGCCCGTCCATGCCTGGGCCGCGTGGCGCGTCTACAAGATGGAAGAGAAGCGCCGCGGCAAGGGCGACGTCGCCTTTCTCGAGCGCGTGTTTCACAAGTTGCTGCTGAATTTCACCTGGTGGGTCAACCGTAAGGATCAGGACGGCATCAATATCTTCGAAGGCGGCTTTCTCGGACTTGACAACATCGGCGTCTTTGATCGCAGTCAGCCTCTACCCACGGGCGGTCGGCTGGAGCAGTCGGATGGCACCAGCTGGATGGCTATGTACACGCTGAATCTGCTGACGATGGCGCTCGAGCTGGCTCGCGTCAATCCGGCCTACGAGGACGTTGCGACCAAGTTCGGCGAGCACTTCATCTACATCGTCAACGCGATGAACCACATTGGCCACAGCGGGGTCCCGTTGTGGGACGAAGAGGACGGGTTCTACTACGACGTGATCCATTTTCCAGACTGCACGCACTTTCCGCTCAAGGTGCGATCGATGGTGGGGTTGATTCCCCTCTTTGCCGTCGAGGCGATCGAGCCCGAGGTGCTGCAGCGCCTGCCATCGTTCGCGCGCCGACTTTCATGGTTCATGACGCACCGGCCTGGTCTTGCGGAAGGGTGCGCCTGCCTGGAGCCCGGGGCGACAGGCCGCCTGCTGCTTTCGATTGTCAACCCTGACCGGCTTCGTCGCATCCTGCGCGTCATGCTGGACGAAGAAGAGTTTCTCTCGCCGTTCGGCATTCGAGCGCTGTCGCGCGTCCATCGCGACCACCCGTATGAGTTGTCGGTCGATGGCGTCTCACGCACCGTCGGGTACGAGCCCGCGGAATCCACCAGCGGCCTCTTCGGCGGCAATTCGAACTGGCGCGGTCCGGTCTGGCTGCCCGTCAACTATCTGATCATCGAGTCGCTACAGAGATTTCATCACTCGCTCGGCGAGGAGTACCGCGTGGAGTGCCCGACCGGGTCGGGGCAGATGCTGACGTTGTGGGAAGTGGCGGCCGAGCTGTCCCGCCGCCTGTCGCGCCCTTTCCTCCGTGGGCCAGACGGTCGCCGCGCGGTGTACGGCGGAACGGCGAAGTTTCAGACTGATCCCCACTGGCGAGATCTCGTCCTGTTCCACGAGTACCTTCACGGCGACAACGGAGCCGGGCTGGGTGCGAGCCACCAGACCGGCTGGACCTCGCTGGTCGCCAAGTTGTTGCAACAGACCGGCGAGTGACCAGCCGTCCGGGAGTGCCACCATGCGCTTCGAGCAGAACGCCCTCGGAGATTTTGATGCCCTGCTCACCCGCGAGTGGCTGGAGACCAATGGCCTCGGTGGCTTCGCCTCGTCGACCCTTGCCGGACTCAATACGCGCCGTTATCACGGCCTTCTCGTCGCGGCCCTCAAGCCACCCGTCGCCCGCTTCGTCCTGCTCTCAAAACTCGAGGAAACCCTCATCATCAAGGGCCGGCGGTACGAACTCTCGGCGAACCGCTATCCGGGAGTGATTCACCCGCAAGGATACCGGTATCTCACCGGGTTTCGCCTGGACCCGTACCCCGTGTTGACGTACGACGTCGAGGGCGTTGTCGTCGAGAAGGCGATCTGGATGGTGCACGGTCGGAACAGCACCGTGATCGAGTACGAGTTCACCAACATCCCCAGCGACGCCGACGGGCGCCTTGAACTTCGTCCCCTGATTGCGTTCCGCGACTTCCACAGCCTGACGCACGAAAACGGCGGCCTCGACCCGCACGTCGAGATTGCCGACGAACGCGCGATCGTGCAGCCCTACGACGGGCTCCCGCCTCTGTGCGTCGTGCACAAGGCGGACGAGGTCCTCACGGAGGGCACGTGGTACCGACACTTCGAGTACTCAGCGGAGCGCGAGCGAGGTCTCGAGTGCGCTGAAGATTTGTTCAACCCCCTGACGCTGGTGTATCGCCTTGGTGACGACCGCGCGCACGTGGCGGTCGTCGCGTCCGCGGGCACCACCGAGATCGAAGATGTCGAGACGCTGAAACGCCGCGAGCTCGAACGGCGGGCCGAAGTGCGAGCCGCGGCGCCGGCGACCGACGATGCCACGCGCGCGTTGTGCGCGGCCGCCGACCAGTTCATCGTCACACGCGGTGACGGCCAGACGGTGATCGCCGGCTATCACTGGTTCAGCGACTGGGGCCGGGACACGATGATCGCCCTGCCTGGGTTGACGCTGACGACCGGCCGCTTTGGTCTGGCACGCAGCATCCTTGCGGAGTTCGTGCGGTACATCGATCAGGGGATGATCCCCAACCGCTTTCCCGACGCTGGTGAGTCGCCCGAATACAACACGGTCGACGGCACGTTGTGGTTCATTGAGGCCGTCAGGGCCTTTGCGGCGGCGACCGACGATCGCGCGTTCGTTCGCAAGGAGCTGTACCCCGCGTTAGTCGACATTCTGGCGTGGCATGAGCGCGGCACGCGCTTCGGCATCCACATGGATGGCGATGGACTCCTGATGGCGGGTGACGCAGGGACGCAACTCACATGGATGGACGCCAAGATCGGCGAGTGGGTGATGACACCGCGCCACGGGAAGCCCGTCGAGGTCGAGGCGTTGTGGTACAACGCGCTGCGCAGCGTCGCAGCGCTGGCTGTGGATTACGGCGACACGACGACGGCGCAGCGATTGAACGGGATGGCCGTGCGGGCCCGCCGACACTTCTCGCGCCTGTTCTGGCACGAGGAGGCCGGATGTCTGTACGACGTCGTCCGTGGCAGCGAGCGCGACGGAGCGATTCGGCCGAATCAAGTCCTCGCGGCTGGCCTCCCGTTCATGATGCTGACGCAGGACCAGGCAAAACGCGTCGTGGGTGTGGTGCAGCGGGAGCTGCTCACGCCGCTCGGATTGAGGACGTTGTCGCCTGGCGATCCGCAATACCAGGGGCGTTACGAGGGCGACCAGGCCGCGCGCGACTCGCGGTATCACCAGGGCGCGGTGTGGCCGTGGCTCATGGGTCCATTCATTACCGCCTATCTCAGAGTGAATCGGCGCAGCGCGGCTGCGCGTCGGCAGGCGAAGGCGTGGCTGCGGCCGTTTGGCGATCAGCTGGCCGAGGCCGGCCTTGGCCAGATCTCCGAGCTGTTCGACGGAGATCCACCGCACACTCCCCGCGGCTGCATCGCGCAGGCGTGGAGCGTCGCCGAAATACTGCGGGCGACCGCGGAATGCGGTGGGTAGGACGTGCGGCTGCAGCCTAATCGAGACCACGTAGCCCCCCAGCGGAAAGTCCCGGAACTGCTCCTCGTGCAGTGGGGATTTCCCATCAACCTCGGCTGGGAGTTCTTGCACACACCGCTGTACTCCGACGCGGGTGGCGGTTTCGGCTACCTGGTCTGGACGCGCGTGCACTGTATGCGTATCGCAGTTGGCGCCGATCACGCTGGGTACGCGATGAAGGAAACGCTGGACTACCCGGATTACGCCGAGGCGGTCGGCTGCGCGATCATCGTGGGCCGGGCCGAGCGGGGCGTGCTGCTCTGCGGAAGTGGTGTGGGCGCGTCGGTCTCCGCCAATAACCTCCCGGGCATCCGCGCCGGTTTGTGCCACGACGCGTACTCGGCGCACCAGCAACGGCTCATATCCTTCTCAGTGTCTCGTGGAGCCATGTGCGCTCCGGGTCGTCTACACGCAGCAGCTCAGCTTCGAAATATCACGCGTGAACGACATCGCCACCATCTTGATGCTTTCCGATAGTGTCGGAAACATCGGCAGCGATTCCAGCACGTCGTCGATCGTGTTCTTGTTCTTGACGAGCATCATTGCCTCGGCGACGAGTTCGCTGGCGTGGGGCGCGAGGATGTGGACTCCCATGATCTCGCCGCTCTTCGGATTGATGGCCATTTTGATGAGCCCTTCGGTGCGACGCATGATGATAGCCTTCGGGACATCGGCGAACGACACGGTCCGGCAGGCGCAGACGCCCAGCTGCTCCATCTGCTCGTCTTCGGTCAAGCCCACTCCGGCGAGCTGCGGGTCGGTGAAGACGGTGTAGGGCACCGCGTTGTAGTCGATTCCCTTCGTCGAACCGGTCAACGCATTCTCCGCCGCCAGCGTCCCTTCGCGACCGGCCGTGGTCTCCAGCCGTTTCGGCAGACTCGCCACGTCACCGGCCGCAAAAACGGACGGCTGCGACGTCTGCAGGAACGGTTGCACGCGGATGGCGTGCTTGTCGTCAAGATCCACGCCGGCCGCATCGAGGCCAAGGCCGGCGGTGTTCGGCGTCTTTCCGCCCGCGAGCAGGATCTCGTCGGCGACGACCTGATGGAGGCCGTCTTCGGCCGTGTACGTCACGACCTTCCGGTTCCCCTCGCGTGTCACGCTCTGGACGTTGGCATCGGTGACGACGGTCACACCTTCGGCCCGCAGAATGTTCGCGAGCTGGTGCGCAAGACGCGCCTCGGTTCGGCGAAAGACCGAGCCACTGCGGTGCAGGATGGTGACCGTCGTGCCGAAGCGCGCGTACATCTGGCCGAACTCCAGACCGACCGGGCCGGCGCCGATCACGACGAGCGCCTTGGGCCGTTTCTGCGCGGCGAGCGCTTCGATGTGCGTGACGTAGCCGGCCTCGCGCAAGCCCGCAATGTGCGGCACAGTTGCGGTGGAGCCTGTCGCGACGATCGCCTTCAGCGCACGCAGGCGTTGGCCGTCGACCTCGACCTCGGTCGGTGACGTGAATCGCGCACGGCCTTCGATGAACGTGACGTGCTCGAGGTGTTGCAGCACCTTTCGATACTTCTCTTCCCGCATCCGGCCGACGAGGGCGAGTTCGTCACGAACGACCTCCGCGAAGTCAAAGCGCTCGACCTTCAGCTCGATACCTGGCACGCCGTGGTGTTTGGCCAGATGCAGCAGCTCGCCCGCCCAGAGCAGCGTTTTCGACGGCACGCAGCCCACGTTCACGCACGTGCCGCCGAGCGGGAGGCCCGCGTTGACCATGACGGCCTTGGCGCCCAGGTCGTTGGCCTTGATGGCGGCGCCGAACGCGGCGGCACCGCCACCGACGATGATGAGGTCGAAGTTGCTCATAATGGTATCGCGCTACTTCTTGACCTTGGACGGGTAACCGGCGTCGGTCGTAGCCTTGGTCAGCGCCGTGATCGTGGTCTTCGCATCGTCGAAGGTCACCACGGCCTCCTTCTTGTCGAAGTCGATGGCGGCCTTGCTCACGCCCTGGACCTTGATGAGCGCCAGTTTCACGGTGATCGGACACGCTTCGCACGTCATGTTGGACACGGCGAGCGTGACCGTTCTTGGCGCAGCCCAAACGGGGCTCGCCATGAGGAATGCGACAGCAGCGGCGGACAGCAACATCTTCTTCATCGGTATCTCCTTCTTGGTGTGGGTGGTCTCAGCGGTCTCAATAGAAAAAGGGCACGACGAACGGAAAGCCGGCGGCGATGACCAGCAGGATGACAACCAGCCCAAACAACGCCTTGTAGGTGGTGCGCACCTGTGGCATCGCACACACCTCGCCCGGCCGGCATTCTCTGGAGAAGCGGAAGATCTGCCGGTAGGACAGGAGCAGTGCGACCGCGGCCACGCCCATAAAGATCGGGCGGTAGGGCTCGAGCGCGGTCAAGTTGCCGATCCACGCGCCGCCGATGCCGAGCATCAGCAGCACGAGCGGTCCAAGGCAGCAGGTCGATGCGAGGATCGCGGCCAGTCCTCCGACCAATAGCGAAGCTCGGCCGTTTGTTGGCTGCAGCATCAAGGGGCGCCTTTCGAAGAACTGCACATGCTAAGGTTAGAGCCGTACTTCAGTACGGAGTCAACGCCCATGAATACCTCCTCGCCGATCCTGCCCATTGGTGCATTCGCCGCGGCCGCTGGCGTCAACGTCGAGACGATCCGGTTCTATCAGCGCAAGGGACTGTTGCCCGAGCCGAAAAGACCGTACGGTCAGATTCGGCGCTATGGAAACAAAGACGTCGCGCGCGTCAGGTTCGTGAAGGCGGCCCAACGTTTGGGCTTCAGCCTCGAGGAAGTGGCGGGCCTGTTGCGGCTGGACGACGGCACTCACTGCGATCGTGCACGCGTGATGGCGGTGCAGAAGCTGGACGACGTGCGCGCGAAACTGCGAGACCTCAGGCGGATCGAGTCGACCCTCACGCAACTGGTGGCCGACTGCTGCGCGCGGCAGGGTACCGTGAAATGTCCGCTGATCGAGTCGCTGTACCCGCACTGATTCACGCGACGAAGGGGCACGTTCGCGCCGTGTGCTTGACGGCCAGCGCGACGGCGGAGACCACGGGCCGCCATCGACCGAGGCATGTCGTCCTCGGCGGGCTGTTTCCTCAGACCGCCGTCGACGCGACCGCCGGTTCCCAGGCAAACGCCTGGAGCTGTTTGTCGAGCGGCGTGTCGGCGATGTGGTTCGTATAGTTGCTGAGCGTCTTCATCGCCACGCCGAGCAGCACCTCGAACACCTGCGCGCGCTCGTAACCGACGGCGAGGAACTTCTGCAGGTCGGCTTCAGACACGTGGCCGCGGTGCTCGACTACTGCGATCGTGAACACCCGCAGGGCTTCGAGTTTCGTGTCCGAGAGCGGGCGGCCGGCGCGCAGCGCGTCGATCTGGTCGTCGGCGAGCCCGGCCATCTTGAGACCAGCCGTATGCGCGGCGACGCAGTAGTGACACTCGTTGGCCATGCTCGCCGACACGAGCACGACCTGTTGCCCGACAGGGCCGAGCGATGTCCGGCTGAGCAGCTCGTTGAGCGTCACGTATGCCTGCACCGCCGCTGGCGCTGCCGCGAGCTCGCCGAGCAGGTTCGGGAGGAACCCGAACTTCTTCTGGGCCGCCGCGAGCGTTTCTTTGGAAGCAGCAGGAGCCGAATCGACGGTGTGGATTGTGAACTGAATCATTTGTTCCCTCGCGTACTTGGGCGTTTCGACCGCCACCTCAATTGGACTCTACGGCGGGTCATCTTGTGTGGGCGTGTTGACGGAACTGTGAGTTCGCTCACGCCTATTCCCGTCCCGAGGCGGCGCCGGAGTCCTGCTGGGTGACCTTCTACCCACGAACCGCGGGATCCAGCCGACTTCCGTGACCGTCGTCGCGACCGCAACGACGACGATGCTTGTAGCGGATCTCGTCGTCACGACCGTGTCTCGAATCGGAGATGGCGGGTGTCACTCAGAAACAGCGGGGTCGTCGCGAGACGTCGGCGGAACGTTGATTCCTCAGCCTCCCGAGTCCTCTGACGCCACCGGAACCTGTCACTCATGTGGGCCACCTCACAGATGTGCTGTGCGAACCCGGGCAAACTAGATCGGTCGCGTGGGGGTGCTTTAGGACGTTGGAGAGCTGCTGACCGTGCGCGTGGCTGACCGACAACTGAAACGACTTCGCGCCCTGGAAAGACCTCCGCGTCGCGGAGTAGATCGAAAAGAAGGAGCGTCCGTAATGGCACAGACAAAGATTAAGGAAAGGACGACAGCGGGGGCTGACGGCGCACTGAAGCCGCTGCCTCAACTCACGACCGTCACCGACAGTGACATCGCCCGTCGTGCCTGCGAGCTCTACTTGGCTCGTGGCTGCGAGCACGGACACGACGTGGACGACTGGCGTCAGGCGGAACACGAACTGCAGGCGCTCTCCAAGAAAGCGTGATTCTGCTGTTGTGCGCCTGACCATGAGGACCATGCGGGACGTGCTCGCTCGCCTTCGCGCTGAATATCTGGAAATGCCCGGGATGAGATTGACACCTGGCCAGGTGCAACGACTCTGCGGTGTCGAGCGGACGCTATGCCAGTGCGTACTCGATGCGCTGGTGACCGAGCAGTTTCTGTGCCTCTACTCAAATGGCACCTATGGGCGGACGAGCGAGGGAGATGTGCCCCGTCCGCGACGGACAGCGTACCGTCCTGGCCGGATGACTGGGGGAGAGCTGGAACCGATTCTCCGCGGTCTCGTGGCCGACCAGCGGCCCACAGGGCAGTGACATTTCAACCGGCGGCTTCGGGCCGAACCGCCTAGCCAGAGCAGATCGAGACGCGGCGGTCCGCATCGAGTCCGGCCGGCTTGGGATGGCGCTTGATCGGTAACGCGTTTTCGGGCTTTGCTAACGCCTGCAAGTGTGGCTTTGCTCACACTTTCGCCGTCGAGAGACGCCTTTTGACGTGTCAAGATTGAAGGCATGTGCTGGACTGTGAGTCCGAAGGCTTGGGTTGAGGAGTGACCGGTATAAGACGCAGGTGGACGGGCGCCGACGCCGCGTTGTTGGCGCTGTCACTGATGACGTTGGGCATGCCAGCGCCGTCGAGCGGCGAAAGCGCACAAAGCGCAAGTCGTGGATTCAGCTGCCCACCTACGTCATCTTGCGTCTGACTGACCCAGACCGACCATGACGCCCGTGGGAGCATGAGTGGGGCAGGTTATTCTCCGAGCTGACTTTGGAGGTCAGATGGCGAGACATGTTCTTCGAAACGCCTTTCGTACGTCGGTCGTTGCCTGCGCGTTGACGGGGTTCGTGGGGTTCGCGAACGCCCAGACGGCAGTCGAGTACAGTGCCGAGACGCGATTCCAACTGGATCTCCACGTTCCCGATTCGGCTCTGGCTGCGTTCCTGCCGACCGGTTGGACGCCCAACATCGCGAACCAGGGGCCCGCGAAGGATGCGAATCTGCGCGCGGTGTTCATCGACCGCGTGACCATCAACGGGCCCGATGGGAAACCGGTCGGACAGACTGGATCGAACCGCTTGGTCTACCTTGTCGCTCCAGTGAAAGATCCCGCTGGTGCGCGCGTTCAGCTCGTGATTGGCGGTCTCACCGAGGACCGGGCTGACGCGCCAGGGCCGTTCGGCGTTTACCTGCCGGCGAACGTCCATACGATGCACCGAGCCGTTTCCAGCGGTGCCGGGCCGATCATGGAGGAGCAGGAGTGGGTGTTTGCCGCTACCTCCGGCGAGCACCTCGAGATGCACATCAAGTTCGAGCGCGGTGTGGGAAACAAAGGGAATCCGTCCGAGACGAAGTTCTACTCAGCGAAGAATCCGAGTGTCTACCAGATATCCAGGCAGGAGCAGGTGTTGGATATCCTGCGCAATGTGACGACTGCGCCGCCCGATCGGGTGAAGGAGTTCTCGTTCAAAGCCTCGGGGGGCAGCTACGCCAAATTGTTCGACGGCAGCGAAAGGGTGCTGAGCTGGGACAATATTCTGTGGCTCAATCGCTCAGTTCTGGTGCCGTAAGCCTTTCAATCTCAATCCGCGGGTCATTCCCGGGTACCAGGGTCGGTGAGGCCCAGGCGTCGCGATATCTTCTGGTCCAAGTCAGCGGCGGCTGCTTCTGAATCGATGGCGGATCGCATTGACTGCGCGCCTACGTGCAAATGCCGTAGCTGGCGCGCAAACCGCCGGCAGTGCTTGCACATCATCAGGTGCAAGCGGACCGCGAAGCGCTTCCGGAAACTCTCGTCGGCGACCTGTTCCGTGTCCAGAAGAGTCGCCACTTCTTTACATCTCATCATGCCGGTCTCTTCCATCCTTGAGTTTCCAGGCATTCCCGCAACCGCGCGCGGGCTCGATGGAACAACACTCCAACGTGAGTGACGGTTCGGTCCAGGATCTTACAGATCTCCTGCGTGTCGAGTTCCTCGAGTTCCCGGAGCACGAACACCTCGCGCTGGCTGTCGGGGAGTGCTTCGATGCAGCCATGGATGGCGATGCCCAACTCGCGTGACGCAACGAGACGTTCCAGATCGATCGGAGGCCGGACCCAGTTGCCGTCGGCGTCGAATCGCGACTCGAACGTGTCGTCGATCGAATCGGTCAACGACTCGCGGGCGAGTGTCCGCCGCCGCTCGTGGACCTTGTGATGGAGAATTCCGAACAACCAGGTCTTGACCTGCGACCGTCCCTCGAAGCGGTCCAGCGTCTGGATGAATGTGGTCAGGACATCCTGAGCGAGGTCTTCCGCGTCCTGGTCGCGAAAGCCCATGCCTCGGGCCGCCCGATAGAGCGGCCGCGCATGTTCCTGGACGATCGCGAGGAGCGTGCGATCGTCCAGGAA
>Ga0163150_10007430_pt1 | contig 12890 bp, 14 predicted proteins | sample OliLakLV19P2IB_FD_148628 | JGI IMG/M metagenome (GOLD analysis project Ga0163150, IMG submission 148628) | Freshwater microbial mat bacterial communities from Lake Vanda, McMurdo Dry Valleys, Antarctica - Oligotrophic Lake LV.19.P2.IB | ecosystem: Environmental > Aquatic > Freshwater > Lake >...
GGGAAGACTGTGATTTTTGAGTGCAGGAAGTTTGGTGAGGCGGCGTTGTTTGGTGGGGTGGAATATACTTGTGACAAATGCGATGAGTATCGCGCGACCCAGCGCATCGTGACCTTGGGCAAAATGACGGGAGTCCGCCAAGCCTGTGGTCGCGTATGAGCGTCCAAAGATTTTTTTTGAAGGCGGAAAACGGGGGAATTTCGCAAGTTGGCCAAATTTGGCCTCCTGTCGCGACAACTTGGGACACTGGCCACACAATTCGCCAAAGGCCAACACAACGCGCCACGTGGCGGGAGCTTGCGGGACATGACCTAAACAGGCCAAAAATTGAATTGTTGCAACCCGTGTTAGCGCCAGTACAATGAAGTTTGCAAATGCAAACCAATCTGATCGGGGGCGAAATGATTTATTTCCTGAAGTCTCAAAAGCTGTCAATCGTCACGGCGATTTTGAGCTTGTTTATTTCTGTTACCGCGACGGCTCAAGAATCAGATTTCTACGCAGCGATTGCGTATTCAAATACGACTGGAAGTTGGGGGTATTGTGCGGAAGGTCATGCAACAACCCGAGAGATGGCCGAACAATGCGCATTGCCGGCGTGTACCGAGTCGATGGCTACAAACCCGTAAACACAAAACGATGGCAGGGGTTTATTTACAATATGGAGCAATTGCCAAAAACGAAAAGGCTAGATGGCCGGATAATTGTCGATTTCCCAAAGTCGTTTCGAACCTGTTACTTGCGGGGTGAAAATTACGAGCACAAGCTCAAAGTGGTTGTTCATCTAAAGAAAAAGTTGCAGAACGAAGAACAGGCCAAACGCTACCTCAGCTCAGCAAACGATTGACGAATTCGAGACATCGAACGAGGGGCTTTTCAATAGCCCCAATGTTCATGGCGAACGGGGAGGCGGTTAAGAACCTGCCGTCGATGTTTCCAGTCCGGCATGAACTGATTCATCAGTGCCTGGAAGCGTTCATTGTGCGTTGGTTCCAGCAAATGGACCATCTCATGAACAAGGATGTATTCAAGGCATTCTACGGGTTTTTTGCCGAGGTCAGTATTCAGCCTGATCGTTCCGGTTTTTGAGTTGCAGCTGCCCCATCGCGTCTTCATTCGCCTGACCAAAAGTTCTGCAACCTTTGCCTGGAGTCGCGGTTCCCATTTGGTGACAAGTGGCAATGCAGTCGCTTTCACCTGTTCTCTGTACCATTGTTCCACGATCTGCAGGCGTTTGGCTTCATTTGTCTTGGGTCGAATGCTCAAGACGAGCTGCTTATGCTCCAACTCGATCGAGGGTGTTCGATCAACCTCCTCGACCGTGAGCAGGTATCGCTTGCCCCAAACATAATGACTTTCGCGTTCAAGGAATTCTCGTGGTGATTCGCGATCCTGCTCCTGCAACTTCTTTTGTTGTTGTTTTATCCAGCCGAGTTTGGAGATCGCGAACAGCCGAATGCTCTCGATGCTCATTCGCGCAGGAGCTGCAATTCGGACCCGTCCCGATGGAGGATGAACGCTCAGATGGACGTTTTTGATGTCTTTCAGTACGACATCAACGTCGATATCACCGAGCACGATTGTTTCAGGCATCAATATTCCCGCTGCGCCGTCAGGACCAAGAAGATCTTCTCGACGAGTTCGACATCCTGGACAATTTCGAAAAGGGCCGCCTTGATGATTTGTTCCTTGGGCTGGACTCCTCGCCATCCGTCAGGACGAATCCGTTTTACTGTTTCGTCAATCATTAGCGTTCGATCCACGAACAACTCGCTGCCAGTCGCGTACTCCTCGCGTTCTTCGGCCACCATTGCCGTTTCGTCTGCATCGCCGCGATATTGATGGAGCAAGTTGTAAATCGCCCTTTTCCCCGGCGAATCCAGCCGGGCTGGAGTATCGTCGGACTTGCCTGCCTGCACCCTGGTGGCGATTTGAGCAATTCGTTTCAGGTACTCCTCGTATTCGATGGCTTGCGCTTTGCGATCCGCAATTACTTCATCAAGCAACTTGGACATTTTTTCGTAAAAAGCGGGATCACTGATTTGCTCCCGGATGATTTTGCTTCGAACGTTGTTTTCAATCGTTTCTGCGATAGCTTCCTGGTTCCCTTTTAACCCGCCAAGTCGTGCGGCAATCGCATCAGCAATACCTGTCTTTACAATCAGGTCAATCAGACCGATGCCGTCGAATGGCGATATCTTTCGCGGTTCGTCAGCCTCGATGTAGGTGTCGATCAAATGCCGCATGTCGGCTTCATACGCCTTGAGATCGAGGGATTCGCCAGCCGCATTCCGAATCGTGTCACGAAGATTCACATAGTAAGTCGCCAGTCCCCGGATTTCACCAACTCGATCATTGTCATACCCTGCCTCGGCCAGTTCGTCAGTAATGTTTGCGTAGGCCCGAATCAGGACGACCGTGGCCTTGTAAAGTGCGACTCGGACTTGCTCCCGATCCTTCAAATCAGTCGAAATTTCGGTGTTGCCACAGAAATAGTGAATATGTTGAAGCTCGCCCTTTGGCGGCGGTACTGGTTCACAAATGAGGGCCAATGCTTCGATCGAGTTGTCGAGCCTCTCCTTCGCTTTCTTCAATCGATCCTGAAGCAGAACTTCGGAACTCACTTCGCCGGCAGTATCGTCCAATTCCGAAGTGTATACCGCGATCGCGTTCTCCACCTTCTTTAACAATCCCTTGTAATCCACGATATAGCCAAAGTCCTTGTCGTCACTATCCAGGCGATTGGTTCGGCAAATCGCCTGGAACAAACCGTGATCCTGCATCGATTTGTCAATGTACAAATAGGTGCAGGCTGGCGCGTCAAAACCAGTCAGCAACTTGTCCACGACAATCAACAGTCGCATATTGGCCGGTTCTTTGGTGAACAACGCCTTGGCCCAGTCTTCGTAGGTTTCGGTCTTGGTCATCCCTGGATTGGCATCAACGTTTTCGAGCAGGTTGGCGTATGTGTTGAAAATGAACTGCTTGTCAGACTCCGTATTTGCGCCCGTTTCTTCCAAAACGACATCCCTCGCAAGAGGATTGTACGAAGTGACAATTGCACACTTCCCCTTGAATCCCGTGTAACCGCCGCTGAACAGCTCAAAATACTTGCATGCGTCCCGTATGCTGGCCGTTACCAACATCGCGTTCCCAGTCCCGGAGCTTAGCCGTGGCACTCGACGAAAGTCCTTCATCAAATCTTGGACGACTTTTCGCATTCGCGATTCCGAGCTCAGGACAACCTGCATAGTACCCCATTGCTTCTTGAGTTCATCCTTTTGCCAGTCATTCAGATCGCGAGAAACCAACTCAAACCAGTCATCGACGCTTTGCTGGGAAGTCAATCGCTGGTCAATGTCCCGGGCTTCGTACACCAGGTCCAGCACGACTTCGTCTTCGACGGCTTCGCTGAATTTGTAGGTATGGATGTAGCCGCCAAAAACTTCCAGGCTCGTCTTCTTGTCCTTTTTCAGTAACGGCGTTCCGGTAAAGCCAATGAATACCGCATTGGGCATGAGCGTCGTCATCAGCTTGTGCAACCGGCCGCTCTGCGTTCGGTGGCATTCATCAACGAACACGAAAACCTCGCCGACCGTTGGGCTGGGCTTTTCTTGTAGGTCTTTGATGTACTCTTCGAATTCCTTGTCCGTCTTTTTGCCGTCCGAGTCCCGAATTCCAAACTTGTGAACGAGCGAACACAATAGGCGCGGCGTTGCGACCGACAACTGGTTCATTAGGTCGCGACCGCTGTTGCTGCGTTTGATCGTTTCGCCAGAATCAGAAAACACTCGCTCAATTTGTTTGTCCAGCTCATCGCGGTCGGTGACGATTGCCACGCGCGCGTGCGGATTGTTCTCCAGAATCCACTTGGCCAACAGCACCATCACGATGCTTTTGCCGGTCCCCTGGCTGTGCCAAATAATTCCGCCTCGCTTTTGGCGAACATGTTCCTGAGCTGCCTGGATGCCAAAGTACTGATGCACACGGGGAAGTTTCTTGATTCCCCCGTCGAACAGCACAAAATCGTGCATCAGTTCGATGATGCGGTGCCGGTCGCACATCTTCAGCAGATATTTGTCTAGCTTGAAGCGCGAGTTGTCGTGTTCATCTTCTTTCCATTTCAGGAAAAACTTCTCCGGAGTGAGAATCGTGCCGTACTGCAATCCCTCGGAATCGTTACCGGCGAAAACAAACTGAATCGTGCTGAAAAACCATTCGTTGAATTCAGGTTTCTGGTTCGAGAGATTTTGCCGGATTCCATGGCCGATGCTAACGCGACTGTTCTTCAACTCGATGATCCCGATCGCAATCCCGTTGACGTACAGCACCAGGTCGGGCCGCCGTTCATAGCCGCCGCGAAGCGTAACTTCTTCCGCGATCGCGAAATCGTTTTCTTCGGGCTGCTTCCAGTTGATCAGGTGAACCGTCTCGGTCGGTTTCCCGGCATCGACTTTGACCGGCACGCCGTATCGCAGCAGGTTGTAGACCGCGTGGTTGTTTCCGTAGAGCCCGCGATTGTTGTTGTTCGCCTCAGTCGTCAGCTTGTAAATCGCCGCGCTGATCTGGGCCGACGAGTACCCACCTTTCTCGCGCAGATAATCAGTCAGCAGTTTCTCTTCGATGTTGCTGTTGCCATCGCGATCGGTCCAGTCGCCGAGAAAGCGATAATCCAACTCATCGCGGAACAGGGCAATCACCCGCCTCTGCGTGGCTCGTTCTGATTTGCCAATGTCCATTAGACGCCTATCTTTTGGATTACATATTCATCAAACCAAGCCGGCACATTGTCGGACTTGTACTCCAAATTCTTGCCGTCGGTAATCTCAGCAAGCCACGTGTGTTTCTGAGAGTCGCTGTCACGAGAGTTGTCGAAAACGAAAGCTCGATTCGAATTGCGAATCGCATCATATAGGAGACCCAGAGAACGATAGTATCGCTCGGTGATTTTTTCGTCAGGAACATCATGACCACCTGCGGCAACACGGTTTCGCACTCGCGAGATGTTGAGTACTGGATCTTCAGTGGCGACAAAGTACAAGTAGGTACGGAAGCCCGCCAACTGGGCATCTACGAGAAACCGCACCTTACTTTCATGAGACATGACCGTTTCAAACGTGAACGACTGCTGTGATGCCAACAGTCGGTAACGCAAGAATTCAATGAGGACGGATGCGACGTAGGAATTCGCGGAGTTCCTAGAAAAATACAAACAATTGTCGTGGAATTGCATATCTTCAGAATTAAGTTGTATCGACTTCGAAGCGAGAAACGAAGATTCCCGGATAAAGCTGAGTGCTTCCTCGCCTTCCACGCGAAGACCGTAAAAGGCAAAGTCGAGATACCCTGTGTCACGAATCGACTTTTCGATTTCGTCGGGATTGAGGTAGTGCCCAAGAAGGCCTTGGGGCAGCAGCGTCTTGAGCGTGCTTTTTCCCGAACCGTTGGGGCCGGCAAACATCCGCAATCTGGGCGTTTGCGAATTCACGACAGGTCGATTTTTGCGCCTCGTTGTACTCTAACGAGCGGTCTAATCTTCTTTACAAAAACCTTGCCACCACTTGGCGATAGGCGATAGATGGAGTCGTCTATTGTCACCAATACGGTACACCCGAAAGCCAATGCTTGCTGCTGTGCTTTCGCAAATACGGTCCACGCTTCGGCTGGGAAGTGTTTCTCGATGAATTCAATTTGCTTGAGAGAAAGAGTGGGCATGGTATCCTCGGAGAATGTAGCACTTTCATTCTAGATTTGGAAAACGTCGTCGGCAATCGCAAACGGCAGGCAAAGAGCGAATTCTGGGGGTTTTCCAATATATCGACCATACTTGTCCGCCCGCTCTTGGCGGAAATGATTAATCCGGATCAAATTCGGTCTGCTGCCGTCCCGATCGGTCCAGCCGCCGAGGAAGCAATAGCCCAATTCATCGCGGAGCAGGCCAATCACGCGCGGCTGATTTGCACGTTCGGGCTTCCCGATGTCATTCATCGTTACCCCTTCTCCAGTTTGAAACTTACTTGGTATCGGTAGAATGGTCGCGAATTCCCACTTCACTCCTGCAGTCAGTCCAGCCGATCAATGTAGGCCCGAATACGGGGGTTGGAAGCGCGGCCAGCTTCCTTGAAAAGTTGTTGCTGGATGATGTAGTTGACGATGGCGAGTTTCATTTCCGGGTCGGATTCGCGTTCATCCGGTTCGTCATAAAGCCAGTCCATTCCTTCCCTCGTCTGTAGCCAGATCGCGCTGGCCTCGTGTTCTGATAGCAGGGGCAGGTAATCTTCGACCGCCGACTCAATCGTATCCTGCTAAGCGTTCCACCAGAACGATTGCTCGTACTGGATTTGCACACAAATTTCTTCCCAAACGGAATTCAGGCCAGAGTCATCTCCGGACAGTTGGGCAGGCAGCTTCCTAAAATCCCTAATCACCTTATTCGTGACCTTCTTTGCCGCAGCTCTCGCCACCACTAAAACAATTACCGATTCAGTCATTGGCTTTGTCATTCGAGTGCCTGGGCAACGAAGTCTGTAATGCCGGAAATCATATCGCGGACTTGGCCCTCATCGAATTCTTCAGGTTTGCCATGTGCTGCATTATTTCGAATGTCTGCCCAAGACGTAATTTGTTTTTGTCGGGTCTTGTTAAAAGAACCGACCTTGGCCAGTTCGGAATTCATTCGATCCAGTTTTGCCCGGAGGGTAATGTCCACGCCAGCCTGGTCGAATATTGTGACTTGATGTTGCAGGCAGAGTTCGCGAAGTGTCGATTCAAGGACCGTGCCGGCTATCACTGCTGCAGGCACTTTATATCCTTCTTTCAGGAAGTACTCCGCCTGTTCTAACTCGTTTGAAAACACGTCGGCATGAACGAGTGATCGCAACTTGAACAGAAATCCACCTTCAAAATCATTTTTGGCCGAGAGAAACAAGGAAAGAAAGTACCGAAAGTCGGAGGGCAAGTTGAACGAGCTTTTTTGCGAATCTTGTGCAAAACGTCCGTATGTCGGGTGGGTCTCACCGAATACTTGGAATAGCAGAGATTGTACCGAGGTTCGCCATTGATAATAGAGAGTGCCGTCAATCGAGATCTTTGTCGCGCTATGATATTTGGTTGGTTCAAGCATGTTTTGAGCTCGGTTTGCGACGCGCACTTCTCGCTCTTCTCTCGTGCCTGAAATGGCTTCCGCCATCTCAAGCAATTCATCAAATCTCTTTTGAATCTGCTTCATGAATAGACTAGCCTTTTCCTGCCGGTGAGTAGTTCCTGCATCATGCCCTGTTTGATCTGGCGAGCCTTGGTCAACTTCAATTCGGTTGTAGCGATGTCAGCGTCCATGTCCAGAAGGATTTCTGCAATTGCAGCCTGTTCGTCCAGAGTTGGCGGCGTTTCATACTTGAAGTTGACAAAGTCTTTTTGGTAAAGGTGATTGATCGTAGAGCCAGCGCTCAGTTGACCGAGAAAATCGATGAATACACGAGAACCAAGCAAGTAATAAAAGAACTCAGGCTCGAAGGCGTCGTTCAAGGGGCGGATCACGAACACGCCGCTGTTGAGTGTCGCTGGTTTCTGCAAATTAGTAACCAACGCAACCTTTCCAATGGTGCCGTCCTTCGTCACCAGAACATCGTGCTGATTCAACTGGATGTAGGAGTCCTGTCGAAACCGGAATTCGTCAACGAAGTGGCAGCCATCCCAGTCTATGTAGCCAGCCTTGAATTCAGTTCCCGTGACTAGGAAATAGTCGCCTGAGTCGAGGTATTCAGCAGTCGTCAATCCCTGCCATCCAATACGTGCTTTGAGAACGGCAGTCGATCCTAGCCGCTTCTCCACCCATTCCCCCTCAAAGCCCGGGAGTCGTTTTTTACCGGTGAGCAATTGCTGCATGGCGGCTTGTTTGAGGTGGCGTTTCTTGGCGACCAGTTGCTCCAGCGATTCGATCAGCGCATCCGCATCCCCCAACGTCTCCGCAATCGCTTCCTGCTCGGCGAGCGTGGGCGGGAGAGGAATACAAAGGTTGCTCAACGTTGCTTGATTCAGGTTGACCATCGTAGTGCCAACCGACGTGCTTTCGATTGCGTTGACGATCAACGGGCTGGAGATTTGCCGTTGCAAGAACCCGCTATGTAATGTGGCTCTCGGCCTGATTGCGACAGAGCCGGTGCCGCAAAGCCACCCATCAGCATGAGCCTCGACGACGGCGCATCGACCCATGTCTCCTCGGCGGCCGATCACGACGTTTCCAGTTCGCAGTCGAAACTCTGACAGCTTGTGCGCGGCAGCTTCACTGATTGCCATCGTTGAGGTTGGAACAAGTTTCCCGTCGATGATTTGCATTGGATTAATCACCGGAATGCCGTCGTCAACGTAGTCAGACTTGTGCAAGGTGCTACCAAACGGGCCGGTCTTGAACGCGGCGTGATCGCCTAACTTGACGACACTCCAATCTTCTGGAATCAAACCCACCTCGGTTTGTTGGAATCCATTCGCTTCCGTCTGGCGATTGGCAATCACGTTCCAACCTCCGCCAACTTCGCTTCGTTCACGCCGAATCCCATCCGTTCCAAGTGGCCGCTCACCTTCTCTTCAAGATCAGTCACGCGATCGGACAACTGCGGCAGCGGTGTTCCGTAACGCTCGGTCAGTTCCTTCACTCGCTGCGTGAGTGACTGGCTGATGCGATCCATCTCGCCGTGAACGTCGGCGTCGAGGCGGGTGAGCCACTTGTCGTCGACGACCAGCGATTTGACTTCGTCCTCGGTCAGCTCGGGATACTTGGCCTGCGCCGCGTCATCGAGTTCGGCCTCGGCATCCTTGATCTGCTTCTTCAAGTCCGCGATCTGCTCTGTGAAGTCGAGCCAGGCTTTGAGGACTCGAAGTTCGCTCAGCCTTTCATCGTCCGGTTCAGAGTTCAGCTTGTCCGCAATCAACTCCGTCGCACTTTCCAACAGTGCCTTGGCGGTCTTCTTTGATTCCTTGATGGCGGCGTCGCACGCGACGTACTCGTTGAGCAACTCCAACTCATCACCTTCGGCGACCTTCAGTTGTTTGTTGATACCGCCTTTGGTGACGTTGCCCTTTTCGTTCTTCAACGCCTGAATCCGAGGATCGTCTTTCACAATGGGGAGCCGCTCGGAACGTTCGGTGACAACTGCAACTGCGTCGGCGTAGTCCCCGTATGTTTCGGCAATGATCGACTGCCACGCCTCATCGAAGGCTTCTCGCCACGCAGCTTCCGCGTCGGTCTTGCTTCCAACGCTTGTGAGAAACCCTTCTTCGCCGCCGTGCTCTTCCTCCAGTTCCGTCTGCCGGGCCGAGACGTTTTCCAGCTCGGCCTGCAACTGGTCGATCGCCGCTTGCTGGTCCGCAAAGTACCGCGCGACAATGTGACGCTTGGGGACCAGATCGCAGGCCCAGCCCTTGTCGCGCTCCTTGCCCTTCTTGTCCTTGACGAGGATACGATACGTCTCCGCTTTCCAGCCGCCTCCCTGATCAACGGGGGCGGCGATCTGGTAAACGTCGTCCTGCATCACGTCGGACCAGTAGTCCATCAAATGCTGGTAGACGTGGTACGCGTCAATGAGCGACAAGGCGCTAGCCGTCGGTTCTTCGCTGGAGGAACCGGAGGCTAGCGCGTTTCCGCTCACGGGATCGGCGGTGTAGTGGACCAGCAGGTCTTCGGACAGCTCTCCGATGATCTGCTTCGGTTTCGCACCGACCACGAGTTTGCAAAGGCGTTTCGCGATCTTCTTACGCCATAAATCAAAGTGCTGGTTCATCTGGTCGATGAACAATGCGAACTCAGGATGTTCGTAGATCGCCGCTTTGATGTCGGCCTTGTCGACTTTCAAATCCACGTAGCCGCTGCGGTTCTTTTTGAACAACGCTTTGCGAAGCGCCGGACACACGTCCCAATAGCCTTACAGTGAATCGACATCGGCAACCGGAATGCCGCCCTGCAGGTGGCCGGCAATGTCGTGAATGTCCTCGGCCTGCCGGCTGTCGATGTAACGCGGCAGGTTCAAGTTGAATTCGTTCTTCTCGATATCCTCGAAGCCGACAATTTTCGAGTAGCCCGGTATCACCTCCTGCCGGTTGAAGACATCGACGATCTTGTGGATGTCCTGCGAGCGCAGCCGGTTCTTGGGACCGTCTTTCATGAACCCGTCGCTGGCATCGATCATAAAGATCGCTTTTCGGGCTGCGGCGTCTTTCTTGTCGATCACCACGATGCAGGCAGGGATGCCGGTGCCGTAGAACAGGTTGGCGGGCAGGCCAATGATTCCTTTGATGTATCCCTTGCGAACAAGGTTGCGACGGATTTCCGCTTCGGCGTTGCCGCGAAACAGCACGCCGTGCGGGAGAATGCACGCCCCGGTGCCGGTGCTGCGCAGGGAACGGACTATGTGCAGCAGGTAGGCGTAGTCGCCTTGCTTACCCGGCGGAACGCCGAACGACTTGAATCGCTCGTGCGGATCATTCAGTGGATCAAGCCCGGTCGTCCAGCGTTTATCGGAAAACGGTGGATTGGCAACGACATAGTCGAAAGTTTTGAGCGCGTCGCCATCGAGAAATTTTGGAGTGGAAAGCGTGTTCCCCTGAATGATCGTCGCGGTCGGGTTGTTGTGCAGGATCATGTTCATCCGCGCCAAACCGCTGGTGGTGGCGTCCTTTTCCTGCCCGTACAGGGTTACGTCGGTTCCCGCCGCATCGCCGACCTTCAATAACAACGATCCGGACCCGCAAGTCGGGTCATAGACCGTCGTGCTGCTGCTGGTTTTTGCCTCATGAATGCCGATAATCTCGGACATGATGCGACTGACTTCGGCGGGCGTGTAGAACTGACCCTTGCTCTTGCCGCTCTCGGTGGCGAAGTGCCGCATCAGGTATTCATATGCGTCGCCGAGGATGTCGTCGCCTTCGGCCCGGTTTTTCGAAAAATCGAGCGCTTTGCTTTCGAAGATCGATACGAGGTTGGTTAGCCGTTCGACTTTTTCTTTGCCATCGCCCAGTTTTACGGCGTCATTGAAATCGGGGAAGTCCGACTGGGAGAGTTGCTGATTGGCCGCGGCCAGAGGGGCGATGATCTTTTTGTTGATCTGGTCACCGATGTCCGACTGGCCTTTCAGCGCGATCATCGCCGCAAAGCTGGCCCCGTCAGGAATCTTGATTGGCGAGAACGGTTGCCCTTCGAACTTGTCGCTGATGTACTTGATAAACAACAACGAAAGGACGTAGTCCTTGTACTGGCTGGCATCCATGCCTCCGCGGAGGGCATCGCAACTTTGCCAAAGGGACGAATAAAGTTCCGATTTCTTTAATGCCATTCGTTGTGAACCTGTTAGCGCATTGGGCCAAGGACAATCGTCGCAACTACCATAACTGAATTCGGTGTGTTGAAATGAAAATCTACCAAAACGGCACATCGGCCAACACTATTGGTCGCAATTTCACAGCAAATCGCACGTTTGGATTATCCGACCTGTTTCGCAACCTCGGTCGCTGCCCGCAAGTCTTTTTCGGCGTAGATTTGGGTAATGTCGGCGCGGGAGTGGCCGAGGATTACCTGGGCTGCTTCGAGACCGAATTGGGATCGGATTTTGGTCGCGGCCAGATGCCGGAGCTGGTTTGGTGCCCATTTCCCGACACCAGCTTTCTCGCAGGCTTTGTGAATTCGTTTGCCGTATGCAAAACGGGACCAGGCAAATCGCTTGCGGCGTCGAAAGCAGGGGCGTTTGAGTTCATCGTTCAGATAGGGGCGCAGAATTTTCTGAGCCTTTGGGCCAATAAGGATCACTCGCTGGCGATTGTGGTGTTCCATCTTGTGGCTGGCAGGGCGGTATTGCCAGACAGGAGTTGAAATGTCGATGTCGCAGGGTCTCATGGAGAACAGCTCGCCTGGGCGGCATCCAGTCAGACTTTGGAAACGAACCATGTCGGCAACGACAGGTATCAAATGCGCCAGCGTCTTTTCGACGACCGTTTCGCAGACCGGCAGACCGGGTCCGGTTCCCGGGCTTTGCATTTCCCTTTCTTGAGTCCATCGACGGCGCAGAGAGCCTGGTAAACCGTGACGTCAAGAATTTCCTGGGCCACTCCCCAACGGAAACAACGCTTGATCCGACCGATTTGTTGGTTGATGTAGCCTCGACAATTGCCGTTGTCGATCAACTTCTGGCGGACCGCAACCAGAGATTTGGGGCCGAATTCGTTGGCTGGGATCTTCCCCCATAAAACTCGCAGATGCTGCAAGGCGATTTTGACGCCGGCCAGCTCGTCGGTCTTTTTGCCGTTCTTGACGTAGTACCCATTGGCGAATTTCCAGTAGCCGAGAATCAGCTCGTTTACTGTCACCGTGACGGTCCCCGGGGGCCGACGGTCGTTGGCCAGCCATTCGGCGATCAGCCGGTCATAAAGCAGCTTGCTGGCCCTGGTGCCATGGGGTCCGAGATAATTATCCTGGCCGTTGAGAGTAACGACCGCATTTCCGGATGGCCGATGTTTGCGGTATTTGGGTAGAGATTTCCCGAAGGCGTTTTTTGTTCGCATCTTAGTGCTTCCCTCTTTTTCGGGATAAAAACGGTATGTACCGTTTTTATCCCACTCAAGCGGGCCGCACTGCCGAACGCCGGCAGGTAAGGGAAACACGTCTTTTCGGCTGTAAAACTTCAGTGCGGATAAGAGGAGTCGAACCTCCACGCCCTTGCGGGCACTAGAACCTGAATCTAGCGCGTCTGCCAGTTCCGCCATATCCGCAGGCTCAATTCCCGCTTCGACAGTTGCAAAGCGGGTCTGGTTTTATACGACAACCGGGTGAATCTGTCCATTGGCGAAGAGTTTGGTCAGTAGGTGGGGGTTTGGGGGTCGATTTCCTGGCTCCAGGCTTCGATGCC